>Ga0080064_1000788_pt1 | contig 75397 bp, 85 predicted proteins | sample Subgrocontami54m_FD_69260 | JGI IMG/M metagenome (GOLD analysis project Ga0080064, IMG submission 69260) | Subsurface groundwater microbial communities from S. Glens Falls, New York, USA - GMW46 contaminated, 5.4 m (SPADES assembly) (version 2) ...
TCAAGCGGGTTCGGACGTCCGATCCCTCCCAGTTTTTCGCCCATGCCGAGATTGTATCATTCACCCGCTCCACGGCAGAGACCCGAGTTGTGCTATCAGACGGGCGCCTCCGCCGCGCGCATGGAGTGGCATTTCCGCAAGGAAATGCCACGGCTTTCCGAATTCCCCCGCCAGAATTCCCGCCGCTATGCGGCGGTTCCCCAAATGAAATTTGGGATGCGCCAGAGGCGCATGAGCCGATGACAAAGATATATAATGAGATTGCAAATTGTCGGTGTAAGGTGCGGTGCTTTTTCAACCCGAAGCTATGACGAAATATTTTATTTATTGCCGCAAATCGAGTGAAGACGAAGAACGTCAAGTCTTGAGTATTGAGGCGCAATTGACGGAGCTTCGGGAATTCGCCAAGCAAAATTCGCTTTTCATTGTCCGCGAGTATGAGGAAAGCCAGAGTGCGAAAGAGCCGGGGCGTCCCGTTTTCAACACAATGCTTGGCGAAATTGAAAAAGGCACCGCACAGGGAATTTTAGCGTGGAATCCCGATAGATTGGCGCGTAATAGCGTAGACGGCGGCAGAGTAATATATCTCGTTGATACTGGCAAAATCACCACGCTAAAATTCCCTACATTTTGGTTTGAGCCGACGCCACAAGGAAAATTCATGTTGTCCGTGGCATTCGGTCAAGCAAAATATTACACCGACAATTTGCGAGAAAACATTTTGCGCGGCATACGGCAAAAGATACGCCGTGGTGAATTATCAGCAAAAGCCCCTCTCGGTTACTTCAACGAACCGAGACTTCGTACGATTGAGCCGGACAAAAAGACGTTTCGTAAGGTAAAGGAATGTTTGGAGGCTTTTGCTACGGGACAATACACTCTCACTGGTATTCAGCGCAAAATGTTTTCTGTCGGCTTGGTTGGCAAGACCGGCAAGCCCCTCGCCCTTGCTTCGATTTCTCATATTCTCGATAATCCCTTTTACTATGGACATTTCCGCTACCGAAGCGAGGTGCATGCCGGATCGCACAAGCCAATGATTACAAAGAAACTTTTTGACAAAATCCAAGAGGCACTTGTCGCCAATGGGAAACCCCGCAAAAAGCGAGGACCGAAAAACTTTCAATTTCTCGGTTTTGCAACGTGCGGCGAGTGCGGCTACGCGATTACGGCGGAGCGTAAGATTAAAAAATCTGGTCGCGTGTATCACTACTACCATTGCACGTTCAAGAGCAAAACCCAGACGTGTTCGCAAACTCGCTTTTTGCGGGAAGAAGAATTGGCGAAACAAGTGCAAGCAATGTGTCAAAAAGTTTCTTTGCCCGATGAATGGCGGGAAAAATATTTGGCTCGCTTGGAGAGCGAGCAAATGGAATCCCGCCAGTCGTCCGGTCTTTTCGTTCAAAATCTCAAAAATGATATTTCCGCCATAACAGCGCGTTTAGAGCGTCTCACAGATGCGTATCTCGCAGAGGCATTAGAACTCGGCGAGTACTTGGAGCGCAAGAACGCGCTGATGTCGGAAAAGAAGTCGCTAGAGGAAAAATTGAGTGATTTTGAACGCAAAGGCAATCATTGGCTCGAACTCATGCGGAACTGGATTATCGAGGCCAGCCAAGCCGAAAATCTCATCAATGCAGAAAATCTTTCGGCGATGAAAGATTTTCTTGTGGACATTGGCTCGAACCGCCGCATAGCGGCGGGAATTTTGGCGGGGGAATTCGGAAAGCCGTGGCATTTCCTTGCGGAAATGCCACTCCATGCGCGCGGCTCCGCCGCGCGCGGGTTGGATTCTTCGTCAAATCAAATTTGGTGGACCGGGCGGGAATCGGACCCGCGACCTCCTCATTGCAAATGAGGCATTCTACCACTGAACTACCGGCCCGCGCCTAAAATGTATCAACTTCTACCCGAACGGCAACTCTCGACCGTCCTACAACCAAGAATTCTCATAGTAGTATGATATGTCATACTACTCTTTTAGCTTCGGCCAAGGAAACAAGAGAAAATGGATCGGATACTTTTTCTTGAGGCGGTATAAGGCACTTGTTGCATAGAGACGCTTATCGTCATATTTCTTCTTACGAGCTGCAAATTCTTTTTCCATCTCTCGAATCGCATATTCGTAGCCAGGAAATTGATCCTGCAGCCAACGTTGGACTTTCCAAACTGTATCGCGGCCGACATGTAGTTCATTGTTAATATCCTCAAACGTCTGTCCGGCGATAAGCTTTCGAGCAATCAAAATCCTACGGCCCATCATGATCCGCTCGCTCTCGGTCAAAAGGTCACGCAGGAACGTCTTCATTGCCGCGCGACCCTTGACTGTACCCGCTGCCGTATAGAGCGCATCCAAAATCGCTATTCTTTGTTCACTTGTGAGTTCACGCGATTTAACTTTCATATACTAGAGTATGATATATCATACTTACTTTTTAGTCGAAAGCATAGGAGAAAACATCAAAATCGTATATAGTAATTTTTCGATCGTATGGCTCGGGAGAAACAACCGCTACAGAACACTTTCAAACTGAAGTCGGGCCTTGCTCAGATGCTAAAGGGCGGCGTCATCATGGATGTCGTCACCGCCGAGCAGGCGAGGCTCGCCGAAGACGCAGGCGCAGTCGCGGTGATGGCGCTCGAGCGCGTGCCCGCGGACATCCGCGCGCAGGGTGGGGTTGCACGGATGAGCGACCCCAAGCTCATCAAGCAGATCATGAAGGCAGTCACGATTCCCGTGATGGCCAAGGCGCGCATCGGGCATTTCGTGGAGGCGCAGATTCTCGAGGCTATCGGTGTGGATTTCGTGGATGAGAGCGAGGTCTTGACTCCCGCCGATGAGGAGCATCATATCGATAAACACGCGTTCAAGGTCCCCTTCGTCTGCGGCTGCAGGAATCTTGGTGAGGCGCTCCGCAGGATCAATGAAGGTGCTGCGATGATGCGCACCAAGGGAGAGGCGGGCACGGGCAATGTGGTGGAGGCGGTGCGCCAGGCCCGCGCGGTGTTCCGCGAGATCAAAGCATTGCACGGCATGAGCGCAAAGCAACTTCAAGCTAAGGCAAAGGAATACCGCGTTCCCCTTGCGCTCGTCCAGCAAGTCGCCAAGCTGGGCAAACTTCCGGTCGTCAATTTCTCCGCGGGTGGCATCGCAACTCCCGCCGATGCGGCGCTCATGATGCAACTCGGTGTCGAGGGAATCTTTGTCGGCTCGGGCATTTTCAAATCAGCCAACCCAGGGAAACGCGCCCGTGCAATCGTCGAAGCAACAACCCACTTCAGCAACCCCGATATCATAGCCAAAGTGAGCGAAGGTCTCGGTGAGCCGATGACCGGCATCGAGATACAGAAGATCCCAGATGATCAAATCTATTCGAAGCGCGGTGTCTAAGCACAAGGCTATGACAGTCGGCGTTCTCGCCCTCCAAGGAGATTTCCAAGAGCATCTCGATGCTCTCAGGCGCTTTGGTGCACCGAGCCGAGCAGTCAGACTGCCCGAAGACCTCGATGCCGTAGATCGATTGATCATTCCTGGCGGCGAAAGTACAACTATTGGGAAGCTTTTGCTTTTGTATGGACTCATGGGGCCGATTCGCGAGCGTGCCAAAAAAGGCATGCCGCTGTGGGGCACCTGTGCGGGCGCCATCCTCATGGCCAAGCGAATTGCAAATAATACATCGGGGCAGCCGTCGCTCTCGCTCATGGACATAACGGCCCGTCGCAATGCATTTGGACGACAGTTAGACAGCTTCGAGACGCAGCTCTCGATACCCATGGTAAGCAAAAGACCTTTCCCCGTGGTTTTTATTAGGGCGCCCGTTCTCGAAGACCCTGGAAAAAATGTTGATATATTGGCGTCACTTCCGGATGGCAAGATAGTTGCCGCGCGTGAGGGCAACTTGCTTGCGACGTGTTTTCATCCTGAGCTGAGTGCCAGTACGGCGATCCACGAATATTTTCTCTCTCTGTGACCTATTGACGAGCAAGTGCAATTGCGTGCTCCAAAAATTCACTGACCGACGAGCCGATCGAGTCGAGCATGTGTGGGAATGAGGCGCCAGCATAGAGGCCGGGCAGTGTGTTGATCTCCAAGAGATATACCTGGCGCGGCGTGACGATGAGGTCTGCTCGCGAAAAATGTTTGAGACCGAGGGCTCGGTGTGCCGCACGTGCCGTGTCCATGAGCGCGCGTTTTTCGGTATCTGAAAAATCGCTCGGCACCATATGGCGTAGACGTGCTTGTTCGTGATGAGAGGTCTCAATAATGATCGAATCCTCCGGTAGCATCACGAACGCTGGCGGCAATGCATACAATTCTTCGTTCCTAAATTTTTCTATGAGACCCACCGATGCCGATCGGCCGCGGATGAATTCTTCCACAAGTGCAGAGCCGAATCGATCAAGCGTATCCCCCAGGGCCTTCGGTAGGTCCCGCAGCGTCGCTGCAACGACAATGCCGTACGATGCCCCTTCGCTCGGCGGCTTCACCACATAGGGAGGAGGGAATTGAGCAAATGTCTGGCGGGCCATTGCCGCAGTATCAAGCCGCTCACCGAGGTCGAACGCGATGCCGCGCGGTACGCGCACGCCGGCTCTACGCAAGATCTCCCGCGCGAGGATCTTATTGAGGGCAAGCCCCGATGGAAGTCCTGCAGAGCCGGCAAAAGGCACGCCCGCGCGCTTCAAGAGCCGCTGTACCGTACCATCTTCGCCGACGCCGCCATGCAGTCCATTCAAGACGACATCGAGCTGTGAGAGAGCCCGAGCGGGAGTGGCCGGCATTCCGCGCAAATGCCACAGGCCAGTGTGATCGATAAAAATATCGCGCACGGTATATCGCTCCTGCGGCAACGCCTCCATCATTGCGGCACCTGTCTGCAGTGAGAGATTATATTCCGAAGACGTGCCGCCGCGCAGCACGCCGACGATCGTTCGCGCCATGTACGAAGTATATCATCGGATGCTACGAGAGTGTTCTTTTTTGTCTGCGCTTGCGATGCCACTCGATGGCAAAACGATGGGCCTCACTATTGGCGAGTAGAATATCGCGCTCGTGGGCAGCGATCGCACGCTTATCGCCGATCAGTCGACTCGGTCGGTGCCGTTCGTCCTTCACAACCCCCACTATTGCGATCTCCACACCGACATCTCGCAATACCCGGCGCGCCGCACCCAGTTGTGCGGCGGCGCCGTCGACGACAAAGACCCGCGGCAGCGGCCACTCCGCATGAGCGAGCCGCCGCGAAAGCGCCTCCTTGAGCGCAGCCACGTCGTTATTCTGAGCAGATTGAATTTTGAATTTACGATACTGGCCTTTGACCATCTCACCGTTGTTCACCACAGTCATCACGGCCACGGTCTCCTGCCCGCTCGTATGCGCCACGTCATATGCTTCCACACGGGCGCCACCCCCGGGCGCCACTCGTAATTCATCCCTGATGAGCGATACATCGCGGATATGCTCGAGTGATGCGATCTGGCGCCGCAACACCGCGGCTTTTTCAAATTCTTCCGACTTCGCTGCGGCCTTCATCTCACGCGCGAGATCGCGTTTCAATCCCTGAAAATTACCTGAAAAGATCTGCACGATATGCCTCACTCGCTCCGCGTATTCTTTTTTATTCATCTCACCGCTGCACACGCCGGGGCACAATCCTATCTGCCTGTTAAAACACGGTTTGCCAGAATTCGGTACACACATGTCCCTATACGGAAAGATGCGTCGGATTATCTTGAGCGCTTCCTTCAATCCGCCCGGAAATGGTCCGAAGACCTTTTTTATCTTGAGCGCAGCACCTTCTGCTCCGAATAATTCCCTGCCTCGTATGACGATGAATCGGGGGAAATCTTCTTTTGTTATAACTAGATAGTTGAAACTCTTGTTGTCTTTCTCATCGACATTGTACGGAGGTTGATGCCGCTTGATGAGGTTGGCTTCAAGAATGAGCGCTTCCAACACCGAGTCAGTCTGTTGCCACGTGAGCGAGCGCGCCTGATCGACCATAGCGACGATCCGCGGCCCGCGGCCAGAAACCAGATCGGAAGCAAAATAACTCCGTACTCGGTCGCGCAGCGAAGCCGCTTTGCCGATGTACAAAATCTCGCGCTTGGGCCCGCGAAACAGATATACCCCCGGATTGTCCGGTATATTCAGTTGTTTTAATTCTTCACGCTGCATTGACAAAACATACACCGGGTGTAGACCTATTACCAGAACAAGCACCCAACCTCGGGAGAACCGCTGTGAGGAAAATTCACTTTGACTTGGACTCGTTGCCGGCTGAACGCCAGCAACAGGTTCTCAAAGCCATCGACATGCACGCCGAATGGACTCGGCTTGGCCAAACGATCCATGAGCACATCCTCGGCCTGTTCTTCGAGGAAGTGTTGAACGCCAGCGTTCAGGCTCGTCTCATTGGCCTTGAGCTCACGCTCGAGCAAGTCTCACCCGAAGATCAGGAGGGCATCTTGCGCGAACTGTCGCTCACCATGGACGACGTTCTCGGAAAAGTCGAGGGTGATTATTAACCGCCCCGGGCATCGTCTGCCTCCGGGCGGCTTTGCTTTTCCACAACTTGACTTTTTAGCTCACAGGGACTACAATACTGCTTTAATGACTCCTGCGATGAGGAACCAAGAAACCCCTGACCGGGGCTATTTTTTTGCGCCACGAAGTGGACGCATCCTGAGCGAGCGAAGCGAGTCGAAGGATTGTATATGAAACTCATTCTCCAAGATGGCACAGTATTCGAGGGCGAGAGTTTCGGCGCTGAGACCAATGTCTCCGGTGAAGTGGTCTTTGCAACCGGCATGGCGGGTTATGTAGAGTCATTTTCCGATCCCTCGTTTGCCGGGCAAATACTCGTGTGCACGTATCCCCTGATCGGCAACTACGGTGTTCCTTCCCCTGAAAGGTTTGAATCTGAGAAAATGCAGATCGCGGGATTGGTCGTCGCGAATTATTCCGACACCTATTCGCATCATGATGCTGTGCAGTCACTTGCTGGGTGGTGCAAGGCTTCTGGCGTGCCTGCGATACAAGGAGTAGACACTCGAGCCATTACCAAGATGCTCCGCGCCAAGGGCGCAATGCTCGGCCAACTCATTCACTCCGGAGACCCCGGAGATTTTTTTGACCCCGATACTGAGAACCTCGTCGCCAAAGTTTCGCCGAAGGAAAAGAGAGTGTATGGCGACGGGCCCATCCGCATCGTGCTCATCGACTGCGGTGCAAAAGAGAATATCGTCCGCTCGTTGACAAGACCGGAAACGACCCTGATCCGCGTGCCGTGGGACTACGATTTTTCAAATGAGGACTATCGCGCCCTAGCAATATCCAACGGTCCGGGCGATCCGACCATGTGCGGACCTACCGTGGAACACATCAGGAAAGCCATGGCAGCCAATAAACCCATCGTCGGCGTGTGCTTGGGTAATCAGCTGCTCGCGCTCGCCTCAGGTGCCAAGACCTATAAACTCCCCTTCGGTCATCGCGGGCAAAACGTGCCGTGTGTCGACGTGGAAACCGGTCGTTGCTACATCACCTCGCAAAACCACGGCTTTGCCGTTGATGAATCTACTTTGCCAGCCGAGTGGAAGCCATGGTTCAAAAATGCCAACGACGGCAGCAACGAAGGCATCGCGCACATCTCCAAGCCCTGGCGTTCGGTACAGTTCCATCCTGAGGCGGCGCCGGGACCGACAGATACTGCCTGGATATTCGATCGCTTTATCGAAGATCTCATCGCCCACAAAATATGATCCCTTCGACGAAGCTCAGGGCAAGCAAACCGAAAAAAATTTTATTGCTCGGATCGGGAGGCCTTCGCATAGGACAAGCGGGAGAGTTTGACTATTCCGGCTCACAGGCGATCAAAGCGTTCAAAGAAGAGGGTATCGAGGTGGTATTGATGAATCCTAATATCGCCACCGTGCAGACCGATGAAGGATTTGCGGATCGCGTATACTTTCTCCCACTTACCGAAGAATTCGCAACGCAGGTGATCGAAAAAGAAAAGCCCGACGCGATCGCACTGTCATTCGGCGGGCAAACCGCGCTCAATCTCGGCCTCGAGCTCGAAAGGAGTGGCGTCTTGGAGAAACACGGCGTTCGTGTTCTCGGTACGCCAATTTCGGTCATTCGCGACACCGAGGATCGCGACTTATTTATCCAACGACTGACCGAGATAGGAGTCAAAACAGCGCGAAGCAAGTCGGCTAATTCAGAAAAAGAAGCTCTTGCTGCCGCGAAAGAGATCGGTTTCCCCATAATGGTGAGAGCCGGCTTCGCGCTCGGCGGAGAGGGGTCGGGACTCGTTCGTACCGAGACTGAATTGAAAGCTAAACTTACCGGTTTTTTCAAACCCAGAGGCGAGGCCTCTGGGTTGACACCGCAGATACTCGTTGAGGAATACCTCGCGGGATGGAAAGAAGTAGAGTACGAAGTGGTGCGCGATGCAGCCGACAACTGCATCACGGTATGCAATATGGAGAATGTCGATCCGATGGGCGTGCATACGGGAGAGAGTATCGTTGTTGCCCCCTCGCAGACACTCTCCAATGCTGAGTACCATGGGCTCCGCGAAGTTGCGATCAAAACGATCCGGCACCTCGGGATCGTCGGCGAATGCAACATCCAGTATGCACTTGATCCGAATCCGCTCCGCCGGCCGGCGGATGGCGGACTCGATTATCGCGTCATCGAAGTCAATGCGCGTCTCTCGCGCTCCTCCGCCCTCGCCTCAAAAGCCACCGGCTATCCACTCGCCTTCGTTGCTGCAAAACTGGCACTCGGTTACGCGCTCCCCGAATTAAAGAATTCCATTACAAAAAAGACGACTGCTTGCTTCGAGCCCGCGCTCGATTACATCATCCTGAAAATGCCGCGCTGGGACCTTGCGAAGTTTGATGGAGCGGGGACGAAAATAGGTAGTGAAATGAAATCTGTGGGCGAAGTCATGGCTATCGGCCACTCATTCGAGGAAGTGCTGCAAAAGGCGATCCGCATGCTCAACGTCGGCACAGATGGATTCACCCCCCCACAAGGCGCGATGCAAGAAGCTCATTATCTCGAAGAGATAAAAAATCCGACGACGAATCGCATCCTTGCGCTTGCCGAGGCATTGCGAGCCGACGTTTCCGTGGAAAAAATCAATAAACTCTCTGGCATCGATCCTTGGTTTCTCGAAAGGATGAAGAACATCATTGAAACAGAACGAGATTTGTCAAGGCGACGCCTTGACAAATTAGATGAAAAAAATATTCGTCACGCAAAAAAACTCGGATTCTCAGATGCGCAGATCGCGGTTATTACAAAAAGCACGGAGCAAGACGTCCGTGTGCTCCGCAAAAAACTTAACGTCACGCCAGTCATCAAACAAATCGATACGCTCGCCGGCGAATTCCCCGCTGAGACGAATTACCTCTACCTAACGTATCACGGGAGCGAGCATGATGTCGCACCGGGAACAGATCAGGTGGCGGTCCTCGGCTCCGGTCCATATGCCATCGGCTCTTCCGTGGAATTCGATTGGGCATGTGTGCAGGCACTGAAAACGCTGCACACCAAGGGTCATCAGACCATCATGATCAATTCAAATCCTGAAACGGTGTCGACGGATTACGATATATCGGATCGCCTTTATTTTGAGGAGCTTTCCCTCGAACGCGTTCTCGACATCATCGACTTCGAACATCCGATCGGTGTCGTGATTTCTACCGGTGGCCAAATACCCAACAACCTGGCAATGCCGTTGCTCGGGGCGGGCGTGAAGATCCTGGGTACCGATCCGGAAAATATCGACAAGGCGGAAGATCGTCATGCCTTCTCACAATTGCTCGACACACTCAGTGTCGATCAGCCGACGTGGACGGAAGTGACAACCCTCGAAGACGCGCAGAAAAAAGCAGCCCAGATGGGTTATCCCGTCTTGGTGCGACCGTCGTACGTGCTCTCTGGCGCGGCGATGCGTGTGGCCTATGATGAAAAGACACTTGCACAATTCCTGAAGAAGGCCGCTGATGTGTCGCCGCTCCATCCGGTCGTCATTTCAAAATTTATTGAGAACGCAAGAGAGATCGAGGTAGACGGGGTCGCGCAAAATGGCGAACTCGTGATCTACGCACTCACCGAGCACGTGGAAAATGCGGGCACGCACTCGGGCGATGCGACTGTCGTCTTGCCGCCACAGCGCACGTACCTTGAGACGATCCGTCGCGCAAAGACGATAACCAAGAAGATCATCAAAGGTCTGAAGATCACTGGCCCTTTCAACATCCAATTCATCGCCAGAGACAATCGCTTGCAGGTCATCGAGTGCAACGTGCGTGCGTCGCGCTCCTTCCCCTTTGTGTCCAAGACGACCGGTTACAACTTCATCGATATTTCGACACGGGCGATGCTCGGCGACGACGTACGCGGACACTATAAAACCCTCGAACTTGACTACGTAGCCGTGAAATCGCCACAATTCTCCTACAGCCGTATCAAAGGCGCCGACCCGCGCACGGGCGTGGAGATGGCTTCCACCGGTGAAGTCGTGTGCTTCGGCGATTCGTACGGCGAAGCGCTCATCAAATCCATGCTTGCTGCAGATTTCAAATTGCCGAAAGCGGGGGGGAATATTCTCGTCTCTCTTGGCAAGGAAGAAAATAAAGTGAAATTGTTGCCCTCAGTACAATCGCTCGTAGAAATGGGTTACAAAATAATTGCGACCGAACACACGGCGGATTTTCTTAAGGAGAATGGCGTACCGTGTGAGAAAGTCTACAAGATCAGTACAAAAAAATCACCCAATGTCGGCAACCTGCTTTCAGATGGGTCAGTAGATCTCATCATCAACATTCCTACAAAAACTTTCGAACGCGAATCCACCGACGGCTTCATCATCCGCCGCCAAGCGGTGGACTTGCGCATCCCCCTCATTACGAACAGGCAACTCGCCGAGGCGTTTGTCACGGCACTTTCTGAATTGCGTGCGCATCCGCTTGAGGCAAAGGCGTGGGATGAACATCGAGTGTCTTAAAAAGGGAAGGGAGCCGCGCGTTCGATCGCGGCTCCCGGTTGGTCTCGCCCTCATTGTCATTGCTTCGCGACGGCTTCGGCGAGCTCGTATGCCGCGCGCCACTTGGGCCCCGTGCTGCCGTCGCGCGAGAATGCGACGTAGAGGGTTTTCTGATCACGGCGAACGCCTGCGTCTTCGGCAATCGTCTTGTCGCCACACAATAGACGCAGGTTGATCAGCTCGACGACGAGGCAGCCCTCGAACCGAGGAACGTCGCCGATATCGTAGCCGATGATCACTCCTTTGCCGGGGTCGTCTCGGCAGAAATTTACCGCTTGCGGACCACGTTGCCCGTCATCCAAGCCCACGATAATGCGGGCCTGATTGGGTTGACATTCAGCCGCCCGCGCAGATGCGATCAGAAGGATGGCTGCTATCAATGCAGCGATCGTCACATTGAAAACTTCGTAAAAGCGCTTCATCGGGTTACTCCGGGTAAGAGAAGCGAAACTGGACCTGAAAGACCAGGTGTGGATTCTACTATTTAATAACTATTTTGTCAACTGCAAAAAGTCATTATTTTCTGACCTTTTTCAATACTCGCTTTAAGTAGTAGCCCGTATGAGATCCTTCCGTTTTTGAAACCTCTTCCGGCGTGCCCTTGGCCACTATTTGCCCGCCGCCTTGGCCGCCTTCGGGGCCCATGTCGATTATGTAGTCCGCGCACTTGAGGATATCGAGATTGTGCTCTATGACGACAACGCTGTTGCCGCGCTCTACCAATTTCTGCAAAATGTCGACGAGTTTCTGTACATCGTCATAGTGCAGACCCACTGTCGGCTCGTCGAGCAGATACATCGTCTTGGTCATCATCGGGCGGTAGAGCTCGGAGGCGATCTTCACGCGTTGCGCTTCCCCGCCCGAGAGCGTGGTCGCGCTCTGGCCGAGCTCCAGATAACCGAGACCCACGTCGATCAGTGTCTGCAGCCGGTCGGAGATCGCCGGGATGTCTTCAAAGAATTTGTTGGCCTCTTCGACAGTCATCGACAAGACTTCCCAAATATTCTTTCCCGACGCGTGCGAAACACGGTCGGGATCCCGACCTCCTTCGGAGCGTCGGGATTTCTGATTTCCTTTAATTTTGACTTCCAGCGTCTCTTTCATAAAACGCTTTCCGTTGCACACGTCGCACGTCACATACACGGTCGGGAGGAAGTGCATTTCGACGGCAACGAGACCGTTGCCCTGGCATGCCTCGCAGCGACCGCCTTTTACATTGAAACTGAAGCGACCTGGCCCCCAGCCGCGTGCGCGAGCTTCTTCGCTCATCGCGAAGAGGTCGCGGATGTGCGTCCATGCGCCGGTGTAGGTGGCGGGATTGCTCCGTGGCGTGCGACCTATAGGTGATTGATCGATGAGGATGGCGCGGCTCAGGTATTCGGTGCCGGAAAATTCTTTGAGGTTGTAGATCTTGGCAGTGCGGAAACGCTTGTCGAAGCGCGCTTGCAGATTGCGGTGGAGCATTTCGTAGAGAAAGGTGGATTTGCCTGAACCGGAGACGCCGGTGATGCAGACCAATTTTTGCAGGGGCACATCGACGTTTACATTTTTGATATTGAATTTTGATGCGCCACGTATTTTGATCTTGCCGCGATCAGCCGTACGGCGTTTTTCAGGTATCTCAATCGATGTTTCTTCACGTAGGTACGAAAGGGTCCGCGAGCCAGATTTGTTGGTCTTGGCGGTGAGCAGGTCTTCGAGCCAGCCATCGACAACGATCTTGCCACCGTGCACACCAGCGCCTGGCCCGATATCCACGATGTAATCGGAAGCAAATATCGTATCTTCGTCATGCTCGACGACAATGACGGTATTGCCCAAGTCGCGCAGGTGTTTGAGCGTCTCGATGAGTTTGTCGTTGTCACGCTGGTGCAAGCCGATGGTCGGCTCGTCGAGTACGTACAATGCCCCTACAAGGCCACTGCCGAGCTGCGAAGCAAGCCGGATGCGCTGCGCCTCGCCACCTGAGAGCGTATTGGCCTTGCGATCGAGCGTGAGGTATTCGATGCCGACATTGAGCATGAATTGCAAACGGCTTGTGATCTCCTTGATGATGACGCGCGAAATGTCCTGCTCTTTCTTGGAAAGTTTCAAGGTGTTGAAAAACTCCATCGCCTTTTCGATCGAGAACGCTGCGAGGTTGACGATGTTGGTACCCGTCGCCGCTCCTTTGTGATCTGCAGGCTCCTTAACGCTGCCGAGGAAGACATTGAGCGCCTCTGGGCGCAGGCGCGCGCCCTGGCACACGTCACAGGGCTCGTCCCCAAAAAAATATTTACTCCCGAGTCCTTTGCATTCCGGACATGCTCCGTATGGCGAATTAAATGAAAATAAACGCGGCTCGACTTCGGGGAATGAGTAGCCATCGTAGGGACACATGAATTTGGCGGAAATGATGCGCTCATTGCCAGCGGAGTCGGCGATCGCGACGAGGCCCTCCGACTCATGTAGTGCGCGCTCGATGGCTTCGCTCGCGCGCTCGCGCGCTCCTTTTGGATCGTCGACGAATTCTGAGACGAATATCTCATCGACGATGACGGAGATGTTGTGGACAAAATTCTTCTTCAGATCGATCCGCTCTCGCAAGGATTTTTCTTCCCCATCCACGATGACTTTCTCATACCCTTTGTTGAGGAGATCATACAGTAATTGGAAATACTCCCCTTTGCGACCGACGACGACCGGACTTGCGATGCGGATTTTTGCGTTAGACACTCCACTCGTTAGTTTTCGCTTGCTGGCATCAAGGACCGTCCTTGATTTGGGATTTAAGGACGGTCCTTGATGTTTTCGTGCTTTATCAACGATCTCGAGGACAGATCCAAGGATTTCCTCATTGGATTGCTTGCGCACTTCCCTGCCGCACGTCGGGCAATGCGGATGTCCGATGCGCGCATAGAGCACGCGCAGGTAATCGTAGATCTCGGTGATGGTTGCTACTGTAGAGCGCGGGTTGTTGGAACGGGACTTTTGATCGATCGAAATTGCCGGTGAAAGACCAGATATCTCATCCACATCAGGCTTTTGCATCTGGCGCAGAAATTGCCGCGCGTATGCCGAAAGGGACTCCACGTACTTACGTTGACCTTCTGCGAAGATCGTATCAAAGGCCAGTGATGACTTCCCACTGCCGGAGAGTCCCGTGAACACGACCATTTTATTGCGTGGAATTTCCACCGACACATTTTTCAAATTATGCGTCCGCGCACCTTTTATGATTATTTTGCCTGCCCCGTCAGAATTTTTTGAAGATTCGGTCATATACAAATACCTAAATACTTTGATATCTCAGGATTCAACTGAAGTAGATGTAAAAATTCCTATGGAGTCTGATTCTGCCATAGTGCAAACAATTCCGACCCCCGCTTTGCGCTAGGGGTTGCCTGCCTGCCGAGAGGCAGGGTGTGTGCATTATAGCACGGCAGCCTCTTCGACCAAATTCACGCCGAACTGTTTTTTAACCTCCGCCTGCACCTTTGCCGCAAGTGTTTGCACGTCCATCGCTGTTGCATTTCCATTGTTCACAATATAGTTCGGGTGCTGCTCGCTCGCACAAGCGCCGCCGACGCACGCGCCTTTCATACCTGCTTTTTCTATCAGCCACCCGGCTGGAACTCGATTTTCACGTGATCTCACTCCCTTTTCTTGCTCGAACATCGCGAGGAGCTCCGGCGGCGCGACGGGATTCATAAAGAATGAACCGGCTGCTTTTACGTTCTGCAAATGTCGTTTCTCGCGCTCCGCAATCGTGTCCTGCGCAAGCCGCATACTCTCCTCCGGATTCACGAGGTTTAACCTCGTGATGATATGGGTAATGATCCATTCCTGATGATCTTTGAAAAAACTATGACGGTAAGAAAAATCACATTCAGCGTTCGTAAATTCTCGCGTCTCGCCCGTTTCAGCATTGAGTGCATGAATATTCGTCGCGAAATCCTTGATTTCCGTGCCAAATGCACCAGCATTGCCGCGTACAGCGCCACCGATAGAGCCGGGAATGCCTGCTAGTTTTTCCCATCCTCCCAAACCGCGCTCCCCCGCCGCTCGAATGAGCTTCAAGAGATTGGAGCCTGCGTCAGCTTCCAGTATGGTCCCGCTGAACGAGTACTCACCTGCGACCACGTAAATGATGAGAGCGTCCAGCCCCTCATCTGGGACAAGGACATTGCTACATCCTGCTAAAATGAGAAATCGCGTTCCTCGCTCATGGGCAAACGCAATCGCGGCTTTAATTTCTTCCGCATTTTTTACTTCTACGAACCATCGAGCCGCTCCCCCGATCTGAAAGGTGGTCAGCGGCGCGAGCGGTACATTTTCCTTGATTTCCATATTATTTTCCGCCTTTGGCGGATTTAGCTGTCTCCAAAACCCGGATCTCATCACGCAAGAGCGCCGCGGTCTCGAAATCAAGTCGATCTGCTGCATCATGCATCTGACGTCGTTTTTCCTTAACGAGTTTTCTTGTATCACCGCCAAATGCGTTCTTATCGAGCTCAGCTAATTCGGAAACGGCACGCTGCCGGGTACGCGCGATATCGCCTGTGATATCCATGATGCGTTTTTTGATGGTGGTCGGTGTGATCTTATGTTTTTTGTTGTAAGCGATCTGGATCTCTCGACGACGATTGGTCTCACCGATGGCCCGCTCCATCGAGCCGGTCATGTTGTCTGCATAGAGTATGACGCGGCCATCGACATTGCGTGCCGCTCGACCCATCGTCTGGATGAGCGAGGTCTCACTGCGAAGGAATCCCTCTTTATCTGCGTCCAAAATCCCCACGAGTTCCACTTCCGGCAAATCAAGACCTTCGCGGAGTAAGTTGACCCCTACCAGCACGTCGAACGTACCTTTACGAAAATCGGTCAGGATCTCAATACGCTCAATGGTAAGGACATCACTGTGAATGTATCTTGCCTTGATACCACGCTCCACGAGGAATTGCGCGAGGTCCTCGGCCATCTTTTTCGTTAGTACGGTAACGAGCGAACGGGCCCCGCGATTGGTCACTGCTTCGGCTTCCGCGATAAAATCTTTGACCTGACCAGGATAGTCAATCAAGGACGGTTCTTGAAATTCCTGAAGGACGGTCCTTGATTTTCCGCTGACAATCGGGCGGACGATGATCTCGGGATCTACGAGACCGGTTGGACGAATGACCTGCTCTATAGGCTTGCCGCTGCGTTCTAATTCGTACTTACCGGGTGTGGCCGACGTGTAGAGTGTCTGTCCGATGCGCTGCTCAAACTCGTCGAATGTGAGCGGTCGATTGTCGATGGCGCTCGGCAAGCGGAATCCGTGCTCCACAAGCACACCCTTGCGGGCACGATCACCCGCATACATCGCGCCGATCTGCGGCACCGTCACGTGCGATTCGTCTATGACAGTCAAGAATCCGCCAGCTGGCGGACTAGGGAAATATGAGAGCAGCGTGTGCGGCGGCTCGCCAGCTTGTCTCCTGTCGAAATGTCGCGAGTAATTCTCGATGCCGTTGCAGTAACCGAATTCGCGTATCATGGCGATGTCTTGGCGCGTGCGGCGTTTGATGCGCTCGGCCTCGAGGATCTTACCTGCGGCGTTGAATTTCCTCAGCTGCTCCGCAAGTTCTATTTCGATGTCGGCGAGCGCCGCCTCTACGACATCGCCTGGGGTCACGTACTGTCGTGCAGGGAAAATGAATACAGCCTCATGCGTCGTGTCAATCGCACGCGTGATCGGGTCGATCTCTTCAATTTTTGAGATCTTGCCTCCGCTCAGGTCCACGCGGTAGATCACGCGCTCGCTCGCGGGCATGATCTCCACTGCGGCCCCGAGCGGGCGGAACGTGCCGGGTTTCAAATCGCCCGCGACCCGCTCGAAGTACACGCCAATGAGTTTGCGCGTGAGCGTCGCGCGGGTCATCTGCTCGCCTTTCTTTAATTTCAAATTCACCTTTTCGTATTCAACTGGCGAGCCAAGCCCGTATATGCAGGATACGGACGCGACGACTATGACGTCTTTTCGGGTAAGTAGCGCCTGTGTGGCAGCGTGGCGCAGGCGTTCGATATCTTCGTTGATCTGCGCCTCTTTCTCGATGTACGTATCGCTGATAGCCATATACGCTTCCGGCTGGTAGTAGTCGTAGTACGACACAAAGTAGTGGACCGCGGCATCCGGAAAGAATTCCCGATATTCGGAGGCGAGCTGCGCTGCGAGCGTCTTGTTGTGCGCGATCACGAGCGTCGGTTTCTGCCAATGTTCGATGACATTTGCCACGGTAAAGGTCTTACCTGAGCCAGTGACACCGAGCAGGGTCTGGTCGCGCTGCCCCGCTTCCAAACCTTTCACCAATGCCGAAATGGCCTGTGGCTGATCGCCTGCAGGTGTGTAATCTGACTTGATCTCAAATCGCGCCATCTCGACACTCTAGCAGATGCCCTATTTCAAAACGAGGATGCACACGCGCTGTTTGCCGCGTTTGAGGAGCGCGAGGCCGCCGACGAAATGCTCTTGCTTCAGCGCCATTTCGAGATCTGACACACTCTCGTCGTTGAGACTCACGGCATTATCAGTAAGGAATTGCCGCGCTTCGCGCTTGGAACTGGCCAAGCCGGTCGCGATAAGTGTGTCGACAATATTGGCTCCCGCGTCAACCTGGCATGTAGGCGCTTCGGCGCGAAGGAGCCCCTGATCCGCATCCGAAAGGTCTGTCAGCGGCGCAGCGCCGAACAAGACATCAGAGACTTTCTCAGCGCTCAGTGCAGCATCTTCTCCATGCACGAGGGTTGTAACAGCGCGCGCGAGCAATTTTTGACCGTGACGCTCTTTGGGTTTGCGGCGATGCATTTCAAGCACAGCATCAATTTCTGCCTTTGAAAGCAGCGTCATCTTGAGCAAACACTCTTGCATCATTTCATCCTCCACATTGAGCCAGAATTGATAGAACTGAAAAATGCTCGTTTTCTTCGGATCGAGCCACACTGCACCCGCTTCGCTTTTGCCGAATTTTTTACCGGTGGCCTTGTTGACCAACAGCGGCCACGTGAGCGCATAGACTTCCTGCTCTTTTTTCCGGCGAATGAAATCGACGCCCGCAAGAATATTGCTCCACTGGTCGGAGCCGCCGACCTGTACATCGCAACCGTACTGCTCATGCAAATGCATGTAGTCGTAACCCTGTAAGAGCGAATACGAGAATTCGGTGAACGACATCGGCGCTTCTTTTTTGAGCCGCTCCGCCACCGTATCTTTCTTGATCATCGCATTCACGGTGAAGTGCTTACCGACATCGCGCAGAAATTCAAGCAGATGCAATTGAGAGAGCCACGTGGCATTGTTCTCTTCAGTAAAATCGTCCGATCCAAATACTTGCCGTATCTGCATTGCAACGGCCTTCGCATTGCGCGCCACAGTTTCCTCGTCAAGCAAATTGCGCTCCTCGCTCTTACCGCCCGGGTCCCCGATCATCCCTGTGCCGCCGCCCGTAAGAATAATGATCTTGTGTCCATCTTCGAGGAATCGGCGCAAGACCAAGAGGCCGATCAGACTTCCAACATGCAGGGAATCGGCCGAAGGATCAATGCCGAGGTACACGGTGCGCTTTTGCCTATCTGTGATTTCCTCTAATTTTGCGGCAGAAAATTGATGCACGTATCCACGTTCTTTCAGCGTCTCCGAGAGCTTGGTCATTGGCAAAAATATAACATAAAAATGGGGCCGCCTCCGGGGGAGAGGAGGTCGGCCCCGGAACGGCATAGACCCGGGGCAACAATTGGAGGGTCCGTGTATCCGTCCCTACCGCCAATCTAGTCTACTGTTGAAAAAACTTCAATTATCTCGATTTGCTTCACGCCGCTGTACTTCCGCTTCGTCAATCCCAAAATGATGCGCAAATTCATGCCAAATGGTCTCAGCGACCACGTCGCGTAGGTCTTTACCGTCGTCCTCCGCAGCTTCTTCTATTGGGATTTGATAGAGCGTGATGGTATCCGGCAACGTCATCCCCACGCCATAATTCTCGCCGCGCGCTGCGAGCGGAATGCCATGATAGAGGCCAAGCAATGTCTCGTCCTCATCCAACCCTTCCCGCTTCCGCACCTCATCCGAAGGCTCATCCTCGACCAAAAGCGCAACATTCTTGATCTTCTCCCGCACCCAAAGCGGCAGCCGCCCGAATCCTTCATTGACGAGCTCTTCAAACTCTTTTCTGTTCATATCCCCATTCTACATTCAGACGAGCTGCGGATGAAAGCATGATAGGATGCTCTACATGGCCAGAAAGGAGAAAGTTGACACGATTGAGAAACTTGCCGCCCTCATGGTGGAAAGTTTTGAAAACGTCGAACAGCGACTGGATATACAAAATCAACGCTCAGAACGCTCTGGAGAACGGCTCGATCGGATTGAAAAAAGATTGGAAAATATAGAGGTTGATGCGCGCGACACCAAAGAACGGCTACGCCATATCGAGGGTGACACTGGAGAGATAAAAGATGAGCTTCGCGCTGTTGCCCGTGCGGTAGACAAAGACGCCGTCACCGTCATTCGGCACGACAAGTGGCTCAAGCGTCTAGAACGAGCCGTCAAACGATAAAGCGAAAGGGCGAGTCCTCCTGGGCTCACCCTGAATATCTGACGGGACGAAAACTGCACCCGTCTTCGTTAGCGTCTGAAGCCACGGCGGACTGGTTGTAGGCAGCCGTAGGTCCTTAAATACAAAAGTGCATCCTTGGCCAAGCGCACCTCGCGCTCCTCGCCCTTAGCTTTCTTGTATTTGCCGCGTCGTCGGTATTTGGCGGCACTCTCGGAATGTCTTTCGATCGCGCTCTCAAGCGAATAGCGCCAGCGCGCTTGATCCAGGCTTTCCTCCATTTCGATTTCCTTTCGGCAGGCGCGGAAACCGTTTCCTTGCGTGATTGTATAGAACACTTCATTGTTTTACCAGCTCCGCAAAGCGCTTCTTTACTTTTTTGATCTTCGGCCCGATGACGAGCTGGCAGTAGGGCGCGCTCGTGTTGGCCTGGTAATAGTTCTGGTGATATTCCTCGGCTTGATAGAATTCTGCTAACGGAAGAATTTGAGTGACGACCCGAGTACCGTCCTTAAGCGATTCTTGAATCTCTTTTGCAATGCGCTCAGCAGTCACTTTTTCTTCTTCGTTCTGGTACAGGATTACCGACCGATATTGCTCGCCCACGTCGGCGCCCTGACGATTCGGCGTCGTCGGATCATGTGACCCGAAAAAGACGGTGAGGAGGTCTTCGTAGGAAATGACAGCGGGGTCGTAGGTGGCACGGATGACCTCGGCATAACCGGTGTTGCCCATTGATACTTTTTCATATGTTGGAATTTCTACTTGCCCTGAGCTTGTCGAATGGGTTGAACCGCCAGCGTATCCCGGCTCGACCTTTGACACCCCTTTTAGCATCTGAAAAATCGCCTCAGTGCACCAAAAACATCCACCACCGAACACTGCTGTTCGCATACTAATCCAATTTGGGCCGCAATAGTGGAAAAAGTTGCACCTCGTGGACGGGTTTGTTCTCAAGAAACGCGAACAAGCGCTCGGAGACGCCGAAGCCAAATGCCGGGGGCATGCCGTATTCCATATCTTTGATGTAGTCCTCATCGAGCCGCTGGGCTTCGTCGTCCCCTGCTTCGCGCAGCTTCTGTTGCTCCTCAAATCGCGCACGCTGATCCTGCGGATCGTTCAATTCACTGAATCCCTTCCCTATCTCACTGCCCGCGAGAATGACTTGCAAACGCTCCACCGTAGCGGGATTGCCCGAGTAGCGCTTGGCCAGCGGTTCGAGAAAGACGGGCACGCCAACGAGGAACGCCGGGCCGGCGATCGTTTTGCGGATTTTTTTCCAGAGGTGGTCGACCGCCCGCGCTTTGTTGAGCTTTTCGCCAACTTCTATTCGAGCATCGCGAACAGCCTGTATCGCCTCTTCTTCGCTGCAAGTCAGCGGGTCGATGCCAAATTCTTTTTTGATAGCCGCACAGAAGTCGACCACCTCCCACTCTTCCGCCAGATCTACAGTGTGATCGCCTATCTCGAACATGTACTTGCCATACACTTCCTTTGCGATGTGCCGGTAGAGATCTTTCACGAAATCGCCGCCTTTTTTCAGATCGCTATAAGCCTCATACGTTTCGAGTTGCGTATAATCCTGCAAATGCTCGCGTGATTGGCCTTCATTGCGGAAGATGCGACCTATTTCAAATACTTTTGGAAACCCGGCGATGAGCAATCGCTTCTGCCACAACTCCCCCGCCGAAATACGCAGGTACACGTCGATATCGAGCGCGTTGTGATGGGTGACGAAAGGACGCGCATCAGCGCCGCCCGGCGTGGTCTCGAGCGTTGGCGTCTCTACTTCCATAAATCCGCGCGCAAGCAGGAATTCTCTCGCAGTCTGCCAGAATTTTGCTTTGCGCACGAACATGGCTCGGAGTTCTTCATTGAGCAGCAAGTCGAGCGCACGGTGTCGCAGCCGCGTCTCTTCGTCTTTGAGCCCGAAATGTTCGGAAGGGATCGGGAGCAGAGATTTGGAAAGCATCTTCCAGTGGGAAACTTGCAGCGACCTTTCACCGCGCTTGGTGGTGAACGCCGTACCTGCAACCTGCACAAAATCACCGATGTCCACGGCCTCGCTAAAGAGCGTGAACGATTCCTCCGACATCTTCTCTTTCTGCACAACAGCCTGTGTTCGCCCGGTGCCGTCAAATATATCTGCGAACATGATGCCGCCCTGCCCGCGCAGAGCCATCAAACGACCTGCGAGTACGACGTCTTCTCCCTTGCTCTGCTCCTGCGCGAAATTCTCAAGCAGCTCGGCGACAGAATGCGTCCGTTCGGAATCAGCAGGATATGCCTCCATACCCGCACGTTTCAACAGGTCCAGCTTTTTGAGTCGTTCCGCTCGAATATCCTCCTCGCTCATTGCGGATATGATAGCAGACGGAGAGCGCACTGCGCTATGTCGAGCGCCGATACAGCCAGATCGAGAGCGGCATGAAAACGATAAGCAGCAAGAAGCACCAGCCGAAAGCCTGCAGAGCGTAGGTCTGTGTGGTCGCTTGGTCGGCGTTGGAGAGCGCGAGTGCACGCACCGCTTTTGCCGTAATTGTGATGGGATTTACATTAGCGAATTTCTGGAGCCAATCGGGCATGCTCTCGACAGGTACGAAGATGGAGCTCGCGAATACGAGCGGGAATACCCAGATAAAACCCGCAACCTGCGCCGTCTCGACATTTTTTACCATCAAACCGATCGCCGCCGATATCCACGAAAACGCGAAGCCGAAGAGGAGAAGTATCGCGAACGCGGCAATAGCGTCCGAAACCGAGCCATGCAAGGTAAATCCGATGAAACTGCCGACAACGAACATCAGCATAATCACGAAAATATTGCGCATCATGTCCGCGGCGGTGCGGCCGGCAAGGACCGCACTGCGCGCCATCGGAAGTGAGCGGAAGCGGTCGATGAGACCCTTCGCCATGTCTTCCGAAAGACCGACGCCTGTTTGGATTGCGCCGAAAACGGCCGTTTGCACCAATATGCCCGGCAGAAGATATTCGATGTAGGAGCCGGTTGCGCCCCCCGTCTTGATCGCGCCCCCGAATACGTACGTGAAAAGAAGCAGGAACATGACCGGCTGAATGGTCGAGAAAACGACGAGCTGTGGCAGACGCACATATCGGATCAAATTGCGCGCGGTCATGGTCACGATATCCATCACGATCCACTTGGGATGAAAACGTTTTATTTCAATGTTTGGTCGCATATTCATACGGAGGTTTTCGACCCAGTCAATTTCAGGAAAACTTCGTCGAGTGTTGGGTGGCGAAGTGCGAGATCCGTGATCGCGATCGATGCAATATCGAGGGTACGGAGCGCCTTCTGGACAGCTCCCGATTCTGGGATAAGCGGCACCGAAAGCGCGTGCAGGGTCGTATCCACGGTTATGTCTCCCTGCGCGAAGGGTTTCAACATCTCCGCCGCCTCGATCTCCCGCTTGGCATCGATAACGCGGAATTCCAGCATGTCCGCGCTCACCTGCGCCTTGAGCTCTTTGGGTGTCCCGCTCGCAATGATCTTACCGTGATCGATGACCACGATGCGGTCGGCGAGATAATCGGCCTCATCGAGATACTGTGTCGTCAGCAGGACTGTCGTCCCCTGCGAGACGAGCTCACGAATGATCCCCCACAGCGCGAGGCGACTCTGCGGATCGAGGCCTGTTGTCGGTTCATCGAGGAAGAGGACGGGCGGACGATTGACCAGTGAGAGCGCGATGTCGAGGCGGCGGCGCATACCACCCGAATACGTCTTGAGGGGACGGTCGGCCGCATCGGTAAGGCCGAATCGCTCGAGGAGATCCGCAGCGCGCGACGATGACTCCCGCATCGAATGGTGGTAGAGCCGCGCCACCATGATGAGGTTTTCGCGTCCCGTGAGATTTTCATCGACCGCCGCGTACTGTCCGGTGAGGCCAATGATCTGCCGCACGGTCGTAGCATCGTGGACCACATCAAATCCTTCGATCGATGCGGTGCCGGAGTCGGCACTCATGAGCGTGGTGAGAATACGAATGAGCGTGGTCTTACCGGCGCCATTGGGCCCCAAAAGACCGAGCACTTTCCCGCGCTCTACATTGAGATCAACTCCGCGGAGCGCGGACACGGCGCCGAAAGATTTATGGATGTTTTCCGCAACGATAATGGGGTCGCCGTTCATCGCGAGCACTGTACAACTTTATAACCGCGCCGTCAACTTCACCCCTCCGTACTTAACTTAACCGACCGGACGGTATAAGTACTTCGGCAGTTCGCTTTTTTGCTTGTGATACACTTTTTGTATGTACCTTCATAGGCGAGTACGAAGTTTCAAATACGCATTCCTCGGTATAAAGATCGCCTGGCACGACGAGGCGAATTTTCGCTTTCAGGCGGCGTGCGCCGTATTAGCTGTTATCCTTTCTTGGTTTCTTAGCATTTCTCGAGTTGAGTTCATGTTCATCCTCGTTGCTATAGGTCTCGTACTTACCGCCGAACTGTTCAACACTGCGCTCGAAGAATTCTGCGATATGGTCAAAAGCGAGCACGACCCGCACGTGGCAAAGATAAAGGACCTTGCGGCTGCGGCGGTCTTCATCGCGTCGTGGACTGCATTATTATTGGGTGCCGCTATTTTCATCCCACATCTGCTGTGATCGAGCTCGTCACAGCTCTGGATACCAACGCGCTTCAGGCCGTCTATGCGTGGCGGACGCCCGAACTCGTTGCATTTTTCTCTTCCGTCACATTGCTCGGTAATGTCTTCTTTATTACGGTCGTTGCTTTAAGCATGGCTTTTGTATTGTGGAGGCATAAGCGATTCGAATACAAGGCGGGGCTCGCTGTGGCGCTCTTCGGCAGTTTGCTCGCCTCGTATGTGGTCAAGATCATTGTCGAGCGGCCGCGACCGCCCGAAATATTCCATCTCATCTTTGAGACTGGCTATTCATTTCCGAGCATGCACGCGGCCACCTCCATGGCGACGTACGGATTCCTCGCCTACATGACATGGAAGCTCATGCGCCCATCGCATCACCGCCTGCCGTGGATCGTCTTTCTCTGCGCTCTTATCCTCCTCGTCGGCTTCAGCCGCGTATACCTTGGCGTGCACTATGCGAGCGACGTCATCGCCGGATTTGCGATCGGAGCGTTTTTCTTGTGGCTCGGAACCATCGTTACCAAACAACTCAAGAGCCGAGCAAAAGTTTAAGGAGCGCCATGCGGATCATGACGCCGTAGCCGACCTGCCGGAAATACACCGCGTGTGGAGAATCATCGACTTCCGGCGTTATTTCCCCTACCCGTGGCAGCGGATGAATGATGATGGCCCGCTGCTTCATAGAATCTGCCATCGTTCGATCGATCACGTAGTGCCCTTTGCTCCTTTGATATGCTTCCTCGCTCAGCCGCTCCTTCTGGATGCGTGTCTGGTAGACGACGTCTGCCTCTTTCATCGCATCAGCGAGCGAATCGGTCTCATTGTAAGTAACGCCGCGTTCTTTCAGATATTCCTTCAGCTCGTCGCTCATCGAGAGCTCCGGAAGTGAGACGCCGGTGATGGTGACGTTGTCGTACTTGCCAAGCAGGTATGAGAGCGAGCGCGCCGAGCGGTAGTACCGCATGTCGCCAACCATTGCTACATGGATGCCGTCGACTTTGCCAAACTCGCGCTCAATCGTGTAGAGATCGAGGAGCGCCTGTGTAGGATGCTGACCCGCGCCATCCCCGGCATTGATGATGGCAACTTTTGAAACGGCTGCCGCGCGCTCCGCCATTCCCGTCTCAGGATGACGGATGATGATGGCATCGGCGTAGTGATTGACGACCTTGATCGTGTCTTCGATGGTCTCTCCTTTGACCGCGCTCGACATCTCATTGGCATTTTCTGCCGTGATCACCTGACCGCCGAGGCGCATCATCGCGCTCTCGAAGCTGAGCCGTGTGCGTGTCGAGGGCTCGAAAAAAAGTGTCGCCAGGATCCTGCCGTGAAGCGAATCGTCGCGATAGTTCTCCATCTTCGAAGTCAGATCGAACAGGTCTTTGAGCGCCGCTCTATCGAACTGTTGGGTCTCCAACAAGTGATGCATACGGATACTTATATACTACCGAACTCAGTGAGAAATCGGGATTGAAATGAGTCGCGCCCCGTAGCCAAGCCGCAGGCTTGTGGTACCGGGGTCTCCAACAAGTGATGCATCAGGCAAGAGTATAGCCCATTTTGAATTCAAGCGCCTCGTTTTCCACAACCCATCGGTAAATGAGCGGGCTGAGAACAAGGGAGAAGACGATGGTACCGAGCAGGTGGAGGATGGTGAAAGGGATCTGCCCGGTGAGGGCAGCCGTGAATGATTGCCCGTTGAAGATGGGGCCGATCGTGAGCCCTGTAGCAGCGTCGTACACTAAAGTAGCAACGATGCCGAACGAAAGAAAATGCGTGCGCGACGGTGTGCGGTTCTTGAAATAGACATGCGCCGCAATCCCGAGTAAGCCATATGCGATAGCGGTGATCCACGTCCATGAACCCCAGCCGGATGTCACAGCGTCATACAGGACGATGCCAAAAAAAGCGAACGCGAAGCTCGGCAGCGTACCGTAGCGCTTGGAAAACGGCATTATTGTCGCCATTAGGGGTTCGACGTTGGGCGGGCGAAATGGAATAAGGCGAAAAAGAAAGACGGCAGTCCAGCCGATGATAAATTTGATGGAACCTGTGGGAATCGAGATTTTCATGCATCCCCGGCCAGAAGCAGGGGAAGATGAGTGTACCACAGGTGTCGGCCCACGAGCCGACGCCTCATGTGCATATCCTTGCCTGACCCTGGTCAGAAGGGCCGCTCTCCGCGTATGAGTCGTATCAAGATCATAATGATCGCGATAACGAGCAGAACGTAGATAAAGCCCCCAATGGTGTGGGCAGTGACGACACCCAGGAGCCATAAGATCAGCAAGATCACAGCTATTGTCATTAACATACGCGTTTTACAATTAAGAATAAATGCACTCTCATGAAGACGTAGCGGATGCGTCTATCGTTACCATCATCGCGCTTACAAAGTGAAAGCAAAATGAAAGCTAGCCCAAGTGGGTATGGTCGTTCCATACGCGAAGATGCCAGCGGGTCGTACCGCTGTCTTCATTTTCAGAGAGCGAAAACAGGCTGATGCCCGTGTTGTTGGTTACAAAACTGAAGAGTATTCGTTTAAATTCCGAAGCTGTGATTTCATCTCCCAGAATGACTCGGGCTAGAAACGCGCGCAGGAAAAAGCCGTGCGTAACGACCAGAATGTCATCAGATGAATGCTCCTCGAGGAACGAGAGTGCCTGACCGGTGCGCGCGATGATGTCATCAAAATGCTCGCCATCCTCCGTCGTCGCTCAGCGAACAGCGGGGACGTCTCGAAATCCATACCGGTCTTTGCGCTGATGATCTGTGCGGTTTGCTGCGCCCGCAAGGCGTCGCTTGTCACCATGGCCGTGACCTTGAGATGGGCACATCGATCGGCTACCAGTCGCGCTTGTTCGAGACCAGCTTCCATGAGCGGCGTGTCTATGCCCTGGTAGATCTTCCCGGTGTTGCCTTCCGTCTCACCGTGTCGTACGAAGTAGATCGTTTTCATCGTGTGCGCGTGATCGAGACGCCGGGGACGCCATCGGAAAGGATCTCATTCTTGCATATACTCACGGTGACGGATTGCACGCGCGGATGTTCGAGGATTTTTTCGGCAATGATGGTAGCCATTTTTTCTATCAGATAGACGGTCGGGCCCGCAACTGTGTCGCGCGCTATCCGGTGCATGGATTGCCAATCGGCGGTGTGCTCCAGATTGTCCGACTTCCCCGCCTCGCGCACGTCGACATCCGCGACGATGTTGACGATAAACTCCTGCTCCTTTTCCCACTCCCAGTCGTACACGCCGTGCTTACCTCGGAGCTTGAGGTCGCGTATGTACACTTTATCCGCCATTGACGCAAATCCTACATGATTTGCACAATTGCGCACGTCCTCTTACAATCCGTCTCGATGAGTTCGTCCAAAAAAAGGAGGGTCCGCTTGAGCACCCATGTTGTCCCGACCAGATATCAGATCAGTTTAAAGCCCGACCTCGAGGCATTCGTATTCGAGGGCGAAGAAACGATACACCTCACGCTCAAGAAGCCGACCAAGATCATCGAGCTCCACTGTCTCGATATCAACATTGCATCGGCCGCAGCTCTCGTGGGCACGGTCGAAATACCTGCGCAGAACATTCTATATGATGAAAAAGCCGAAACGGTCACGCTTTCGTTCAAACAAGGTCTTCCTCCAGGTGCCGTGCGATTGAAAATGCTCTTCAGTGGCATTCTCAATGACAAGATGCACGGTTTTTATCGGAGCAGTTACGTATCCGACGGGAAGACGCGATATCTTGCGACCACACAATTTGAATCCACCGATGCTCGTCGCGCATTCCCCTGCTTTGATGAACCAGCGATGAAGGCAGTGTTCGATATATCCCTTACCGTACCGACTGTGAGCACCGCAATTTCCAATACCATCCCCGTACAAACACTGAAGCATCAGGACGGTACCAAAACGGTAACGTTCGCGCCCACACCGCTCATGTCTACGTATCTCTTGGCTTTTATCGTCGGTGATTTCGAGCATATTGAGAAACGGACCAAAGACGGCGTGCTGGTACGCGTATTCACGACTCCCGGCAAAAAACACCAAGCGCGATTTGCGCTCGATTGTGCGGCGAAGACCATTTCCTTCTTCAATACATATTTTGCTATCCCCTACCCCATGCCGGTCTTGAACATGATCGCCATCCCAGATTTTTCAGCAGGCGCGATGGAAAATTGGGGCGCGATCACCTATCGTGAAAGTGCGCTCTTGGTCGATCCGAAGAATTCATCCACGATGAACAAGCAGTGGGTCGCGCTCGTCATCGCCCACGAGATCGCGCACCAATGGTTTGGCAACCTGGTGACGATGGAGTGGTGGACGCACCTGTGGCTCAATGAGGGCTTTGCTTCGTATATCGAATACCTCGCCGTGGATCACATCTTTCCCGAATGGGATATCTGGACACAATTCTTGAATTCCGATCACGGCGTCGCACTCCACTACGACGGGCTCAAGAACACACATCCCATCGAAGTCGAAGTCCATCACCCGGCAGAAATCACCTCCGTATTCGACGCTGTGTCTTACTCAAAAGGTGCCACGATCATTCGCATGATTGCAGAATACGTGGGTGAAAAAGATTTTCGCGAGGGATTGCGACACTATCTCAAGAAACATAAGTACAGTAACGCGGTGACTGGAGACTTATGGAGCTCGCTCTCAAAAGTGTCCAAAAAGCCGGTCGGCAAAATTATGACCAATTGGACTGCTAAGGGCGGCTACCCACTCCTGACCGTTTCTGATAGTGGAAAATACTATAACCTGCGGCAGTCGCGCTTTTTTGCGAGCCCCATCGCAGAGAAAACCACGGAAGATTCGACGCTCTGGCACATTCCTGTGAGCTTTGAGAGTGGCAAGGGCAAGAAGGGGCAATTTATGATGCGTAAGCGCACTGATCGCTTCGCGAAGGCCGACACCTCATGGATCAAACTCAATGCGAATGAATCGGCGTTCTTCCGCACCAACTACCCCGAAAATCTTCGGGCCGCACTCGCCGAACCGGTGCAGAGCAAAAAACTGAAGACACGCGATCGACTTGGATTAATCCGCGATATGTTTGCGCTCGCCGAGACAGGAAAGCTTTCGAGTATTGATGGTCTTACTTTTGCACAACATTATGCGGAAGAAGATCAGTACGTCGTCTGGGCTTCTATTGCTGGCGGCATTGGCAAAATTCACTCGCTCATCGGCAAAGAAGCGTTCGTCCAGCAATTCGAGCGGTATGCAGCTGGCATCTTTGCGCACGCCGGCCACAACCTTCATTGGGACAAACAGCCCAGAGGACACTCGGAAGCACTTCTGAAAGTTCTCATTCTCGAGGCGCTTGGAAAATATGGCGACGAAAAGACCGTCAACCACGCGCAACAAATGTTTGAAGGAATCAGTGAAAAGTCTAATACCATTCCTGCTGATTTGCGCGGCGTCGTATACAACACCGTAGCGAAATACGGGAGCAAAAAGGAATATGCGAAACTCTTGAGAATGTATCGTGCAGAAAGTTTGCACGAAGAAAAGAATCGCATCGGCCGGAGCTTAGGCAATTTCCAACAAAAAGACTTATTGCAAAAAACGCTCGACTTTGCAATTTCCGATGAAGTGCGTCGCCAAGATAGCGTCCGCATGATTGCGAGCGTCTCTGTCAATCCATACGGCAACGCTGTTGCGTGGAGTTTCATAAAAAAGAATTGGAAAGTATTTCTCGAGCGCTACGCCGGCAGCCGCGAGGTCGCATATCTCTTGGAACCAATGGGAATTTCTACATCGAAGGAAATTGCAAAAGACATCGCCGCATTTCTCAAAAAGAATCCCGCTCCCGGCACCGAGCGAACCGTCCAGCAAGTACTGGAACGCATCGAATCCAACGCCGCGTGGCTCGCTCGTGATAAGAAAAAGATTGAATCTTTTCTCAGGTCATAATGTTAGCGACATCGCGACATCCTTTTACTTTTATAGCTTCTTATGGCATTGTAATTCCCTCCACCACGATTAGAAGGTCTTTTTTACGATGACCGCTGAACAAGAAGGCGCACTGCGTAATGACGTTGACTTCAATTTTGAGGTCGGGGGTGCCGACAAACTGCAATTGGGCAAGATGGTCGGCGGATTGACGATTTTGCTGTTCGCGACACCGTCGGGCAACCAGTACGCGATCGCCCTGACAAAAAGGCCCGTGTCTCTTCTGACTGCAATAGACGATATCTTGAGCGGTGCAGCGGAGGCCGCGTATGCTGGTGAAAACTTTTCCGGACTCGCTATGCGCGGCTGCGATGAGGTCTTCGCGACCTTAGTCGCTCGTTCTAAGGACGACCTCGGATTCGCAATCCACATGACGCGGCAAGAGCTCGTGGGTTTGAAGCACCGCCTCAATCGATTGCCACCGGCACACGAGTTCGCGACCGACTGACGGGCAACCGGCACGTCCCAGCAATCATCTGTCTTTGCCGCTCGACCAATGGAACCGCCGACTCGATTGGCCTCCTGGTCGAGCGGTTCTGTTTTTATAAAAAAACAACGCCGACAATCCGCCGGCGTTGTTTAGCAAACGATTGATGAGAATTATGGCGTTGTGGTAAGTGACGCCTTCAATGTAACTCTCGCGGCTTCCAGCGCTGCCTTAAAGGTCGTCATGGCTGCTGTTATTGATTCGTGACGCGTCGTAGCAAGCGTCTTGCGAGTACCCTCAAGCCTGCTGTCCTGGCGTGCTGTTTTGAACGTCAGTTCAGCCGACTGGATAGAACCTCTCATTGTACTGGCAATGGTCGCGCCATTTGCAGAATCAGCCGCGCAATCGCTCTGCGCCTGCGAGGTCGCAGCATTCACTGAGGTCTGGAGCGCAGTCTGCGCTGTCGAGAGTGCCGAAGCATGTGCCGCGATCGCTGCGTCTATTCCATCGCGATATGCGTTCACTGCTGCGTCTACCGATGCTTTTCGCGCAACTACTGCGGCGTCCACCGATGCTTGAAATGTTGCAACGGCCGCTTTCTGCGCGTCCGTCGTCGCCTTTGCATTGAGTTCTGCATACTTATTCGCGCGATTGGTATCCGCAGTCGAGCGTTTCGCAGATAGATTCGCGTCCTGAGTCGCCCAGTGATCGGTTCTCTTTGTAGTAACCTGCGCTTTGTGGTCGGTTATTTTCTGCTGACGAGCGGTAACGTTGCCGCCAATCTTCGTCATAAGGCTCGGCAAACTCTTGCAGAAGGCTGCGCCCGTCCCCGCCCCTCCCCCTGGCGTCTGCGCGAGTGCAGGCACGATTGCAAACAACGAGGCCGCAGCCGTTACAGCGGCAATGACTTTTTTATTGTGCATACACTGCTTGGTTATCGACAGAACTGTTAAGTTGAGTGGCACCCTCCGTGCCATTCTCTGAATTCGCTTGGGTCGCCTCAGCTTGGTAGCCGGACACGATGCTCGACGCCGCCGAGTCGATCGACGCACCTGTTGCACCTCCTGATGGTGCCGAAGAGCCAGAGCTCTGCGTCTGCTGACTCCCCGCAGTGCCCTGTGCACCTGGGGCATTTTGCGTATTTTGAGCCACGCTCCCACCATCTTGCGGCGGCAGCGTACTATCAGGGGCCGAAGGAGATCCTTGCGTTGCGTACCAGGCGATGCCGCCCAGAACGAGCACAACAACGATCACTCCTGCCCACATGCCTGTTTTTGACATATTTACTATTATGAAGGCTAATTTTATAATGACCCCTACCCCGCCGGAATTGTACAAGACCGCGGCGGTTAAGCAACGAGCGCTGGGGAAAAAACGAGATGCAAAGAGACTTACCTGTCCTCGCTTGCAAACGGGGTGTAGCAGATGGGCTTCATGTTTATTTCCTTTCTACGTTCCCTGATATCAATGGGATACTCGCCGGTGAAGAATGAGGTGGAGAAGTGGTCTTCGGGAAGGCCCGTCGCTTTTATCATGCCTTTGTATGAGAGAAATTTGAGCGAGGTCGCGCCGAGGTATTCGCGCATTTGTTCGAGCGTGTGCGTGGCCGCGATCAGGTCCTGTTGGCGGGGTGTGTCGATGCCGTAAAAATCGGGAAAGACGACCGGCGGGCTGGAGACGAGAAAATGGACTTCGGTCGCGCCCGATTCGAAAAGCATCTGCACGATCTGCCGCGAGGTCGTGCCGCGCACGATGGAATCGTCGACGACCGCCACGCGGCGGCCTTTGATGACTTCCACTTGCGGCGTAAGCTTGGCTTTGACGCCCTGCTCGCGGATGTGCTGCTCCGGAGCGATGAAGGTGCGGTGTATGTAGCGATTTTTGGTGAGCCCCATCTCAAATGGAATACTGCGCGCCTGCGAGTAGCCGATCGCGGCGGGGACGGAGGTCTCGGGCACGGGAATGACGACATCAGCCGAGATGGGGCACTCGACCGCGAGCTCGCGGCCAAAATTTTTGCGCACCTGATACACCGATTTGCCGAGGAGTTCACTGTCGGGGCGTGAAAAATAGACGAATTCGAAAATGTCGAGTTTGGGATTAGACTCGGCGAGCTGCACTTTGCGCATCCCGGTGCCGTCGATGATGACCATCTCGCCGGGCTCCACGTCGCGCAGGTGCGTCGCACCTACCGGATGGAACGCGCACGTTTCTGATGAAAAAATGTACCCCCCATTGAGTTGGCCGATGGAGAGCGGCCGCAGGCCGCAGGGGTCACGCAGGGCCATGAGCTCGTCTTTGGACATGACGAGGAGCGAGAACGCACCCGTCATGAGCGGGTAGACTTCTTTTACCGCTTCTTCCAGCGACTTTCCTTCCCGCATCAGCGCCGCAATCGCTTCCACCATGAGGCGCGAATCCGACGGGCTCTCTACGGTAACCCCCCTGGCATTTAAAAAATCAACGAGTGCCGTGGTGCTCGGTAAATTGCCGTTGTGTGCAAGTGCTATCTTGGTCGTACCGGCATCCACCACAATGGGCTGCGCATGCTCGATCCGCGAGCCGCCCGCGGTCGAGTAGCGATTGTGCCCCATCGCAATGTGCCCTCTGAGTTGCTCGATATTCTCCTCGCTATACACCTGCGAGACGAGGCCCATGCCGAGGTGCGCCGTTAGCTCTTTCCCGTCCGAGACCGCAATCCCGGAGCTCTCCTGTCCGCGGTGTTGGAGAGCGTAGAGGCCGAAAAATGTGAGGCGCGCGACGTCGAGACCACGGCCGTAGACCCCGAAGACCCCGCACTTCTCTCCGATGTCCTCCATGTGCTGCCAGTATCGCAAAAAAAACACCGAATGGCTAGTGCACTTTTTGAGTGGAATTACTGATACTGAATGAACGAAGGCGACGGCGTGAGCTCGAGGATCTCTTGGGGTGTCAGCAGGCGCGTAGAGGGCGGCAAAAGGTCATTTTTGTAGAATAATTTAAAACCCGTGAACTGTATCGGCTCAGGAGAGATGACCCGTTCGTATGTATTGATCTTCTTGGCGCCGAATCCCCACCCATCCATATCCATGACGATCTCGACCTCAGCGAGAGGCTTTATCTGCTTGTAGCCCGTTACCATTTCTTCGGTGAAGCGGTGGATCACGAGAATTTTTGGTGGCAGATCATTATCGCGCACCAGCTGCGCCAAATAATTCGCAGCAAAATTAATGTCGGTCGGGTTCATCGTGCCGATCTCCTTCCCTGGCGGCACGCCATCTTTCATCGAGAATTCCGGATCGAGCGCAAGATGCACATTGGGCAGCTTGAGATAGGGCTCCAGCAGCGGCACCTCTTTTTCTACGGTGCTGAGCCCGACCTGCACATCGAGGATGACGATACCGTGCACTTGATCGGCCAGCGCGAGCGCCTTGTCGATCTGATCGAAGGGCATACGGGCGCGATAGGTGCCGTCGACCGGCGAAGCCTGCGCGGTGACGGCGATGTAGTCGATGGCAGGTATGACAGGGGTGGACGGGTCAGCTGCTTGCCACTCGGCAGCGGCCGCCTTGAGCTTGGCGATCATTTCATCTGGCGGATACTGGCCCAGGACTCCCATACCTTTGGAATAAAAATTCCCGTAGTAGGCGACAATGCGATTGAATGGCAGGAGCGCTCCGGCGTTGGGGTAGACGGTTTTGGGGGGCCAGAGATACTTCTTCGTCGTCGTAGCCGTTGAGGTGGCCTGTGAGAGCGTACTGGTGGCCGATCGGTGCGCGAGCTGCAGCATTTTTTTGTCGTACGCGGCTTTGTCGAGGGTTGGCATGAAGGGTTTCGGAGCCGATGTAAAAGCATTCGTCGAGGTAGCGGTCGAGCGGCTGTATTGGAGCGGCGAGACAGTGAGCGCGAACGCGGCGTATGTCACCGCGGCGCACACACTGACCCCGACGATGACCACACCAATGTGGACGACCAGCGTTCTCGTTTTGCCTCTATGATGGTGTTTTCCTTTTTTCGACCCGGTCACAGGGTGTTCATTGTAGCAGAGAGCTGCCCGAAATATACGCCGCAGAAAGTTTGCACCGCCGACCAAGTCGGCGTACCGTACGTGTGATGTACCATCTCGCCAAAAAGCACTTCAAAAAAGCCGACCCGGTACTGCACCAGGCTGCCCAGCAATGGGTCATCGAGGAGAGCCCCCTATCGCGCGATCTCTTCCGCGACATTGTGTGGACCATCGTCGGGCAGCAGCTCTCGAGCCTCGCGGCCAACGCCATCTTTGCGCGATTTCAAAAGCTTTTCGCCCGCGGCCGCCGCGCCGGGCAGAGCCCTCTGGGCGGCGCCATCACGCCGAGCACTGTCTTGAAGCTGGACGACGCAAAGATGCGCGCATGCGGACTTTCGGGCGCCAAAACGCGGGCTATCAAGCATTTTGCCGAAGCGGTGCAGCGCGGAGCGTTGGATATCAAAGCGCTTCCCTTATCGAGCGATGAGATCGTGATAGCTGAACTCACCAAAGTGAAAGGTATCGGCCCGTGGACCGCGCAGATGGTCCTCATGTTCTCGTTGTCCCGACCCGATGTCTTCTCGCCGGGCGACCTTGGTCTGCGCAAGGGGGTGATGCTGCTCTATGGCCTCAAAACATTTCCGAGCGACAAAAAACTCCTCGCAATGGTACGAAAATGGTCGCCATATCGCACCTATGCCGCCCGCATCTTGTGGAAAGTCGCGGACGCGAATAAGAATCGCACTCCGAGGAAGCGGCCGGGCACTCAGTAACGCTAAGCCTCACGAATGCTCAGTACTTTCGAAGGGCTGTGGTGGCCTTTCACGATGACGACGCTTTTTTGTGGAACGTTGAAATGATTCGCCAGAAGCTCGATAACTCGCTTGTTGGCTTGATTGCCCTCCGGCTTTTCGCGGACGGAGACCTTGAACCTTGTATCTGAAATTACTTCAACAGTCTCTTTTTTCGCGCCTGCCTTCACTTTCACGCTGATGTGCGCAGCGTTCATTGTGGATCGACCTGCACACAGCCGATGTAGCTTTTCTCGACATTATTCTCCAAGACGAGCGCGGTGTTGCCCTTGCTCCAGAAGACGAAATGCTCGTTCCCCACGTTCGGCCTGGTGGCCTCAGTACTTCCTCGCTCGTCGCTCGGTCGCTGATTCGGATCGCCGTCAGAATAGCGGACGCCGTCGGCAGAGATGGTCTGCTTGAGATCGAGCGCGCGACCGTCGGGGAGCACGACATGCGCGCTGCCGCCGGGGGTTGGCGGCTCGCCGGGCGGGGCGGGAGGTCTTGTTGCACTCTGGTACAACGAGGCTTGGATGGTTTTGTCGTGATCGCATCGGTATGACACTGTGGCGATCGTCATGGCTGTAGTATACCAAATCGGCTACTTTTCTCTGCGTCGCGACATCGTCAGGAGCACGGTCATGAGCGTATTGACGGTGATCATCGCGATGGAGTGAAGCGTGGTCGCGATGTTGTATGCCTCCAGCGAGAATAGCGCAAGCGCGTGCCGCAGCACGTTGGTCGCATAGAGTATCGGTGACTCGGTGGCCGGATAGTTCCACGTCTTGCGGATGGTTGGGACGAACGCGACAAGGTCTATCGAGACAGCGAGCACGACGGAAAAGGTCGGGTCATTGGTCAATAGCCACGAAACGACGCCGCCGAGCGCAAGAAAAAGGAATACCGTGTCGGTCCTATTGATGCCCTTGAATCCATACCGCAGCGAAAGCAGAAAAATGATGATCGTAAATATCTCCGATGCGCCCGTGGGTATCGCGCCCACGCCCGCACCTTTTGCGAGTTGGCCGAAAAAGGTGATGGCGCTCACTAAACTCCAGACGAACCACGTGTACGCGTGCGGCTGTACCTTGCCCCGGAGCACGTCGCGCACATACGGCACATTACCGACGACAGCAAGCGCGGCTGCGATAAGCGCGAGGGATAATTTCACTGAGTGAGTATACCGCGGGCCGCGGGCATCACACGGGAGAAGTCGGATCAACGAATACTGCTTCAATATTATGACCATCGGGATCCAAGACGAATGCCGCGTAGTAGCCGCGATGATACTCGGGGCGATACCCGGGTGCGCCATTGTCCCTCCCTCCCGCGGCAAGTCCCGCAGCATAAAAATCATCCACTGCCCTCTTGCTCGGCGCACCAAATCCAAGGCATGAGAATGAATGCGGCTGCTGGCTCGCATCGCCGACGTGTATCCAAAAATCGCGCTTGCCATCTACATCCTCTATCGCAAATCCTGCTGAATCGGCTTTTTCTCTGAGCATTTTGTACCCCAGTGGCGCAAGCACTGCAGCGAAAAATGCTTTGCTCTTGTGTAAGTCACCGACGCGCAGCGTGATGTGATCAAACATGAAAGCGCTCAATGGCCAACGACTGGTTAAGTTTCCACAAGAACGCTTCCCTGTAGATGAAAGTACTTGCTCACCCCCACCGACGGAGGCGTCGTCATCGGCTCTCCTGGCTTGCGATCAGCGTAATTGACGATGAGCTGCCCATCGGTGATCTGCGTCGTCTGCGGCGCGATCCTATCGCCCAGCATCACCGCATTCGTCCCGAGGTACCCATTTTCGGTCTTGAGTGCGACGACTACATAGTAGAAGGTCCCGCTCCCGCCGCTGTTTTGCGTAAGTATGAATGCCACATCAGGCTCGCCGTCGCCGCTGAGGTCCCCCGTCGCGTCATCGCCAAAATAGGTCGTTGTGACGCTCGATGCTGAGTCTGCGACTGCTGGCACTTTGGAGACGCCGTCGGTCAAGGTTACCGGCTGACCATCTATCGTGTACGTGCCATTTTTATAATCGCTCGAAAATCCCGGGCACGCAGCAAATGCGCAATTGGGGCCCGTGCGACCCACTGCGCTGCCATCGGGGCATACCTTGGCTTCCGTAGTGCAGACAGTGGGCTGATTTGGTTTAGTAAGCAAACTGGCGATCGTCGGCCAAAGAAAAAAAGCGGCTGCACTGGCAATGATAAGTACGATAACTGCAGTAATGGTGCGCATATGTGAAGTATACCCCAAATCGCCGCCATCGACGCTGTCGGATTTTATCTCTTTCTGATCGGCGGGATGCCGAGGTCATTGCAGATCTTCTTAGCGAGCGCAGGAAAGATCTCAGTATGGCGAGGCAGCGTTGAGGTTTGGCCGTTTTCGGAGTTATGGAAAACGGAATGTTTACTCCCCTCTCGGAGCAAGTAACAGGAATGTGCACGCAGATACCGTTCGAGTTCGGTACGCTTCATTCGGTATTACGCGGCAATACGCTCGCGCACCAGGGACTCTCCGCGGGTAGATTCTTGTTTTGTCAGCATCCGGCGCGCAGCGACAAACTCCTTGAGCGCATCCGCGAGGTTCGTTCGGGCTTCCGCTTTGGTCACGCCCTGCGTATTCACGCCGGGGATCTCCTCAACCCATGCGACATATCCGGAGCGGACTTTTTTGTATACAGCTGTCAACATAGGTGAGCATTATACCATAACGCATCTTTTTATCGGGCTTGCGGGCATCGATCGGATACGTCGTCGGTTCGGATTTCAAGAGCCAATACTTCTTTCCTGCCATGCAGTTTCCGCTCACAGCTGTACCACCGTCTTGAACCCGCCGTAGGCCATGCGCTTCATGTCGAAGGGCATATCTTGGTGTTTCTTGTCGGCATACTTTTTGCTGAAGTAAGCCATGACTTTCTTGTTCACAGCGTCACGGTGTTTCTTGTCCTTAAACACAATGTAAGAGAACCAGACGGTCTCACTCGGCTTTGCCTTCGTCATTTTTGCGAACGTAAGTCCGCGCACTCCCCCCATGTCTGGATTTAGATCATTGCCCATGCACTCCTTGTAGTCGAGCGCACCAAACCTCTTCCAGATCTTCGCGCCTTCAGCCGCCATCTTTTTATACTTGGCGACGTTCTTCTTAGGGATAACAAGGACGAATCCATCTACATAGTTTCCTTTGGTCATATGCAAGCTAGTATAGCAGATGAGGGTCTATGTTTGATATACGTCGTCGGTTAGGATTTGAGGAACCAATACTTTTTCCCGCCATGCGTCTCAATATAGCAAACTTGTATTAGCTCATGAGAGAAAAAGGTTCCCGACACCGTTTCCCCATGCACAGTCGAGACGTCGCCTGGATCCGCGACAAACTTCGCGCTGCCGAAGCGGCCGATCTGGCCGACAACGTTCCCGACGAAGTGATCCTCAGCATCGCCGCCCAGGCCGAGCAGCTCTACGCCAGTCTGCACGCCTGATCGCCGACGGTACGTACAAGCACCTAGCCGCGTCTGACGCGGCACCAAGCCCCCGCCACGTTCGACGTGGCGGTTTTTTATTTTAGGTGCTGAAATTGTCGAGGCCCGGCCTGGGCATTCTAAAAAATGAAAATATTTGCTGGGCTTTAGAATGTTAAATCTTTTGGAAACTCATCGAGGGTCGGCACATCTCTTTCCCGTAACGCCCTTCCTCCTTCATTGGGAAATTTTTTATCCGCATAGCGCGCTTCTAACTCTCTTCTCGCGATTTCTTTTTTGATAAGTGCCTCACCTCCTCGTAGCCATGCCTCGTGCTTTTCGTTGGTAACAGGAAAGACAGCGCCAGATTCACTCGGAACATAGCCACTCTGTAGTCCGTTTTTTAGCGCGACCAACCCAAACACGTGTGCATCCAAGCGTAGTTTTACACTTGATGCGGCAAGAGCTTCTTGTTGGTAGTCATATCCAGCACCCTTGAGCTCCGCAAGACGATCTCCAATGATGCGTAAATCGTCGGGTGTAATATTTTCCCTCTTGTACGCTCCAAACCGCATCGATGATTCCTCATCGACAGTTTCTGGATTACTTAAATAAGAATCAAATTTGGTAGCAATATCTTGATAGGAATTTTCCTTTTCAGCCATTACGTGCGCTTTATCTTCAATTCTAACGATGCCCTCTTGTCCGCGTCGATGCGATAATTTTGCTGCATCAAATTCTTCCATACTAGAAGTATATACCAGGTTTCCGGCTGTAGTGGACCCTTTTCGTCAGACACCAACCTTGTATGAGGAAATGGCAGCAGAAGTGGTGACGAGCGCAAATTGCGTGGGCGACATTTTCGGGAAACGGGGAAACGGTGTCACAGGGGAAAAACGGTGCAGGAAACAGTGTCGGAGGAAACAGTGTCGGGTACTGTTTATTGAGGAGAATTAATCAAACGAGCGGGTTTGGACGGCGGTTCTCCCTTAACCCTTTCGGGCTGCGTCGATAGCGGCGACGTCGATTTTTTTCATAGTCATCATCGCGTCGAATGCACGTTTTGCTTCCTCGCCGCCGGCGGTGAGTGCCTCGATGAGCGTACGCGGTGTGATCTGCCACGACACGCCCCACTTATCCTTGCACCATCCGCAGTCACTCTCCTTGCCGCCGTTTTCCACGACCACATTCCACAAGCGATCTGTTTCTTCCTGATCGTCCGTCGCGATCTGAAAGGAAAATGCCTCACTTTGCTTAAAGACAGGACCACCATTCAATCCGATGCAGGGAATGCCGCAGACGGTGAACTCTACCGTGAGCACATCACCCTTCTTGCCACCCGGAAAATCACTCGGCGCGTGAAAGAGAGCGCCGACTTTGCTATCAGGGAACGTAGCGGCATAAAATTTTGCGGCGCTCTCCGCATCCCTCTCGTACCAAAGACAAATGGTGTTTTTCGCGATCATATCTGTTGTTCGTTATTATTCTACTATTCTACACTAACCAAACGAGATGATTCAACGATGAACACAGCGGAAATAAGCTGTCCAGAGGTCTTTCATGCGGCGGGAGGCCCAACGTGATTTGCGCTCAAATTCTCGAAAACGAAGAAGCCGTCCTTGTGGAAATCGAGTCCGGGTTTCTTGAACCGCTCTTTCGGTAGCGGATATCCGAATTCCATGTATTTCGATACGAAGTACTTCGTATCGGATTCAGCATCCTGGATCGCGAGGCTCTTGAGGATTTCCGGCGCGACATCTGTTTTCAAGCTGGCCGTGTATTCCTTGAGCCGGTAGAGAAGCCCGGTACCTTGCGGGGTCCGGACCTTCCGGCGGCTGCACAGATAGTCGGGCAGGACGCCGCGACACGCTTCGCGCAGTATCCACTTCTCCACTTCGTCTTTTATCTTCAGCCGCATCGGCACGTTGAATCCGAATTGTACGAGCGCCTTGTCCATAAAAGGAGAACGGGCTTCGAGGCCATACCGCATGGAGCAGCGATCCAAACGCTGCAAATCGCTGCGATAGAGGTTACCGAGACGGTATTCCATAAGTTTTTCCGGATCGGCAGACTGTTTAAAAAGGTCATAACCAGCAAGGTACTCGTCGCTCCCGTCGCCCGTGAGAATGACCTTGCAACCCAGCTCACCAGCGGCTTTGTACGCTGCCGACATGAGTACCCCGTCGATGATGTCGACCGGCTCAATTGTCTCGGCATAGTAGACGATGTGCGGCAAGTCGGCCTTAAGCTCTTCGAGGTCAAGGTGTCGGATGACCTGTTTTATTCCACGCTCCTTGCAAAAGCGCGTCGCGAATTCCAAATCTGGTGAACCTTCGAATCCCATTGTGATGGCCGTGATGTTCGGGTGGTACTGGAGCGCAAAGCCCAAAACTGCCGAACTGTCGATACCGCCGCTGAATATCATGGCAATGGGCAAGTCCGTCTGAACTCGCTTTACGACCGCTTTCTCAAAAAGTTCCCTGAAACGGTCGACCATTTGCGCGTCGCTCATCTTGAGATCCTCCCGCTTGAGCTCGAAGTACCGACCCTTCTTTTCTCCGAACTCATAGTGCCCTGGCAAAATTTCGTCGACAATGCTTCCGCTCTGTAAAAACGCTTTTACCTCGGAAGCGAAGAACATCAGGCCACCGGAGCTTGATTTATAGAGCGGCTTTACACCCATCGGATCACGCGCGGCAAGGTGGACGTTTCGTTCCCTATCGTAGATAACGAAGGCGAACATTCCGTCGAGGCGAGACAGCATATCGGTCGACCACTCTTTATACGCATGTAAAAGCACTTCCGTATCCGAGCCGGAGATGAATGTATGTCCGAGCTTCTCAAGTTCTCTCTGCAGGTCACGGTAATTATAAATTTCACCGTTAAAGGTTATGGAAACAGAGCCGTCCGGCAGTGACATTGGCTGTTTAGCGTTGTCCCTCGCAACAATAGCGAGCCGGTTACAACCGAGGTAAATATGGGGAGCAGGGCTGCCGACGCTCCCGACTTTGTCGGCATCGCCCCGGTGAGCAATTTTGAGTAACATCGAGCGCGCGAGTCCGTCAGGAACTTTATTCCCGTCTGCGCCGACTATTGCGACGATGCCGCACATGAAGTTTTCAGCGTACTATGATCTACTTTTCCACACAAACATCTTATGTGATTTCGCCTATGCGACGTGCCGCAACAATTCTATTTCAACGATGAATGCAACCGGCCCAGCAGCAGGGGCGGCGCATGCCGCCTTTCATTTTTGACAGAGCTTTTTTGATGCGGATATCGCGCGTCTCCGCCTTTTTGCCTGAGATGACCCAGCAGATCCACTCGTTGCGCGCAAGTGGCGTAATGTCTTCCCACAGCGTCCGTACCTTCGGCTCTGCACCGACGGCATCTCGAAGATCCTGCGGCAATTTGTGCACTACCCCACCGGCGAGCTTCGTCATAAAATCATTCTACCAAATCGGCCAGCAAGGTGTCTGAGATGATGTCGGAATCTTTAATTGATCGTGAGGGGATTCAGAGCCGTCAAACTGCTTTACACTTTTCCACTCACCACAAAAAAGAAACAGATGAGTCCAAATACGAATGCCCACACCACGGCTGCCGATGCAAGATCTTTGCTGCGACCAATTGCCTCATCGCGTTCGGGATGGAGCTTACTAAGAGCTATTTCGATAGCTGAATTTTGAATTTCGGTGACTACGATGAAAAACCAGCAAAATATGAGTAGCAGCATTTCTGCAGCTGAGAATGGTCCAAATAGGAAATACGCAGCCGGCAATCCAACAATTCCAAACACGAGTGTTTCGAAGCGGACAGCGAAGTCACGCGTAAAAGCGTATTTCAAACCCCGAAGCGGATTGCAGAGTCTATCAATCCAATACTTCATCGTTGCAGTATACATTCTGCTGGGGAGGAAGGAATCGGACCTTCATTCACAGCTCCAAAGGCTGCTGTCCTACCATTAGACGACTCCCCAATACTCTAGAGAATACCAAATACCGCACGATATTCCACGTCCCCAGACCGTATTTGCTAATTCAATTGAATAAGTAAATAATGAGGAACATGCTAGGGACACGAGATCGTCTCATTGAGGCCGAGCGGATACTGAAAGCTCTGGCCAACCGTCGCCGACTTGCCATCGTACGATTTCTCCATGGTAGAGACTCTGCTTCGGTCGGCGATATTTCCGCACACATCCGCCTTTCTTTTGCTGCCACCTCTCGGCATCTGCGGGTACTTGCGGCGGCCAACCTCGTGGAAAACGAGCAGGTGAATACCACTGTCAACTATTTCCTTCCGAAAGATCGACATCCCGCACTCAATACCGCGCTGAAAATACTCTAAATCGCGACCTGTAGCGTGATTCGCAGCGATTCGTGTTTGCACCTATTTGCTTATTCAATTGAATAAGCAAATAGGTCTTTGGGGGAATGCCTGCGACGAAACGAGTGGCCGACGCGGGTAGCAAAAAAAGCTTATGTATGGGAGGATTAGGGTCATGAATCCTCAGCTCAAACGCGGGTTGATATTTGCCGCGGCGATCATATTCATCATCCTCGGCATCATCGGATTGGCGCTGCCCTTTTTACAAGGATTCCTCTTCCTCGGCATCGGACTCATTCTCCTCTCGATCGCATCACCGAGAGCTCGCGCATGGATCGAGCAGCACACGCGCAAGTATCCAAAAATCCACACTTTCGTAGCCAAAATGGAGAGGCGCATCGCCAAGATCATTGGGACGCCGTAGGGCGAGCTACAAATACAAATTCTTTCCGGATTCAGTCGGGATGAAGGATGCTTCTACCGCCCATCGGACCGTTTGGTCTATTTCGTCTTCCGAGAGAATTTTGTAGTCGCGCATGAGCTGGAGCTCTCGCGCGAGGTTGGTGCGGAGCATCGAGGGGTTGTCGGTGTTGATGCAGAATTTGACGCCGTTGTCGAAGAATGTGCGAATGACTTCTTTCAAATCGGCCCCGTCACGGATAAATCCGACTTTCATGTTGGAAGTCGGGCAGAGGCAGAGCGTGAGGTTTTTCTCGCGAATGGTACTCATGAGCTCTGGCGAGGTGTACGCACGGAAGCCGTGGTTGACGCGGTCGAGCGGGAGCACCTTCAAGACGTGCGCCATTTCTTCGGCATCGCCATCTTCGCCGGTGTGCACGGTCGTTTTGAGACCCGCTTCACGCGCTTCCGCATACAGTGCAGCATAATCTTCGTAGCGGAAGCCCTCACCTACTGGTCCCGCGATGTCGATGCCGACGATACCACGCCGGTGGTACTTGATCGCCTTGCGCACGATGATCTCGTTCTTCTCAAGCGGCAAACGACGGTCGAGCATGAGGATGAGGCCGGCGCGGACATTGGGGAATTCCGCGAGACCCTTCTCCATGCCACGCAGCGCCGCGAGGATGATCTGATCGAGGTCGCGCTCACCGCCGCGATTGCGGAACATCGGATTGAAGCCAGGTTCCATGAGCGTGATGTTGTTGGCCCGATACGCGCCGTTCAATACCTCGTATACGCTGCGCTCCATCGCTACCGGCGAGGATTGGATGAGCTCCGTCCATTTGAAAAGTTCGTGATAGTCTTCCCACGTCACCGATGTCTTGTTGCCAAGCGTAATGAGGTCGTAGAAATCCCAGTAATTTTTCGACGGCAGTCGGATCCCTTGCTCATGCGCGATCGACCACAGGATGTGCGGATCGACGGCCTGGCCGAGGTGAAAGTGCAATTCGGCGAGCTCTTTTTTGGTACGTGTTGTGTTCATAATTTTTAATGTCTAGTTCCGCGCATACGTGCGGCCTGCTGGCCGCAGTACTTCCTCGCTCACGCTCGGTCGCATACATCTATTATAGCGAGTTCTAGGGGCAGGTGCGGTACAGCGGCATAGGCCATCGTGGCATAAGCTTCGAGGATAGCGCGGAGCGTGTGCGAATCAACGCCGGTAGCCTGTGACAATTCCTTGGCCATGTCTTGATCGGCTTCGGTCAATTCTTCCGATAATTCCTCGGCAAGGTCGGGAGCATTGCGCATCAAGACCACGATGCGCATCCGGTGGATGAGCAAGCGTGCGAGCAGACGCGCGTCGATCGTATCTGCGACTGCTGCGCGCACCGCAGCGAGCGCAGCGCCCGCGTCTTTGTGCGCGAGGCCGCTGAGCAGTTGCCGCACGAGCTCGCCGCGCGGCGCTCCGGTTATTTTTTCTATTTCTACTGCTGTGACCTTCTTACCGTCTGTGGACGCAAGGACTTTTTGTAAAATAGAAAGCGCGTCGCGGAACGAGCCTTCGGCAAGAAGCCCGATGAGCTCTGCGCCCGCCCGCTCGATCGAATACCCCTCTTTCTTGGCCACGTCGGTGATGATCTCTGCAAGGATCTCGCGCGAAGGTTGTTTGAACGCATACACTTCGCACCGCGATTGGATGGTATCGGGCACTTTGTCGCGCTCGGTCGTCGCCAGCACGAACATCGCATGGCTCGGCGGCTCTTCGAGCGTTTTCAAGAGCGCGTTCCACGCAGGTGTCGTGAGCATGTGCGCTTCATCTATTATGTAGAATTTGTAGGGAGAGTCGAACGGCATCGCATAGACCGATTCGCGCAGTGCACGGATTTCATCAATGCCGCGGTTGGATGCGGCATCGATCTCGTAGAGATCTTTGTCGCTCACACCCAAGCTCCGCGCGAGAATACGCGCCGCGCTTGTCTTCCCCGTCCCTCGCCCACCGGCAAAAAGGTAGGCATGCGCCATTTTCTCCTTATGCTTGAGTGCAGCCTGCAAGCCCGACACCACCTGCCCCTGCCCGCGCATTTCATCAAAAGTCTGCGGCCGATACGCGCGGTACAAAGTAGAGTGTTGCGCAGGCTTTGCCATGCGCGGAGTATAGCAAAAACAAGTGCTCCCCTGCGCGGCACTGGCCGGCGGGGAGCGAGTTCGGGTGAGGCGGTATGGTGTCCATCTCATTGCCAGGGTTCCACGTGATGTTGTGCCGCAAAAAGCGGCTGCGCGAGCAGAAAACCTGCGAAGATGCCGGGGGCGACGTTGGCATGACCGGCCACGTTGGGCACCGTGACACGCTGGCCGGCCGCGATAGTTGCCGCAACGGCATCGGCATACTTGCGCCAGGAGCGTTGTATCATGTCCGCATCAGACAGGACTTTATCTCCAGGTAAATCGCTGTGGCGAGGCCCCGAGTCTTTAGCCCGAGGAACCTTCTTGGGACCCTTTTCAGTGGTCGAGAATCGGGAGTCCGAACCCGACTCGGGGGGTTGGATGATGTCCGTGCCCTCACCCTCAACTGTTTCGAGAGGCGCATCGGACGTATCTGCAGCCGGTGAGTCAGCTTCTTCGGCGGGACTCGTCATGGATCTCCTGAAGGTTTGGATATCAACGCCCATGACCTTCGCCGCTCGGGAAATCCTCATGGCTTCGGGGATCGGAGTCCCCGAGCCAAGGTCTCGTTTCAAGATACTATCGGCGCGACCGAGTGCCCACTGTACCTGCCGAGGTTCCAGTAAAACAGTCTTTGCCATCGTGTTCTCCCGTGTGCTGGCTGAAGCAACAATATATGAGAATACCTACAAATCAACGCGTGCTTGTAGGAGCACCAAGGCACTCCCTGAATCGTCAGTTTCCATGAGTTGCACACGCAGATCCTTCGCCCCACTCCAGCCGGAAATATAGGATTTGAAATGTTTTTTCATTGTCGCGAAATTGGAAACGTCGCCGAGGAGTTCGTCGAAGAGCGCGATGTGCTCGGCAAGCGCTTGCATTTTTTCCTGCGGCGTCGGCTCATCAATGCGGCCGGAGAACAGCCATGGATTGCCGAAGATGGCGCGGCCGAGCATGGCGCCATCAGCACCTGTGGCTGCGCACTTTGCTTGAGCATCTGCACAATCGGTAACATCACCATTGCCCAAGATGCGGGTTTTGAACCTAGAGGCCTCGCCTCTAGGTTTTTGGACCTCGTTCCGAATTTCCACAGCGCGTTTGACGCGTTCCCATCGCGCGGGGACGTCCGACATTTCTTTGCGCGTGCGCGCATGGATAGTGATCGCCGCTGGCTCTTCGGCGAGCAATTCAGGCAGCCACGTCTCTAATTCATCGGTGTTGTACCCAAGCCGCGTTTTGACCGAAATCGGAACTCTTTTCCCACGCCACGAGGTTAAACCTTGTGACCAGCCGCGCTTCGTGGCGCGGATGATTTCGCGCGCGAGGCTCGGATTTTTGATCATGGCGGCGCCGCAGCCGCCTTTCTCGACGGCGCGGTCGGGGCAGCCCATGTTGATGTCCACTCCATCGAATCCCATCTCGGCAGCGATGCGCGCTGCCTGCTCCATATGCTCCGGCACCGCGGAAAAGAATTGCGCCACGATCGGCCGCTCGATCTCGGAGAAGAGAAGTTTGCTGCGCAACTTTTTCTGCCCCTTTTCATCTGCAAGCACGAGCCCATCGGCAGAAGTAAACTCGCAAAACGTCACATCCGGCCGACCTTTCTGAGCAATGATCCGCCGAAAAGCCGCATCGGTCACATCTTCCAAAGGCGCAAGCGCCATAATCGGCTTCGGCAGTGTTTCCCAAAAATTCATGTCCGCACGATAGCATAATGGCTATTCTTTTATGCGACTTGACGCCCGCGTTAGTACCTATATGGTTCAAAGTGCACCGAAGGACTTTGTCGCAGTGTGTTAGAGGTCGCTTCGGTTAATCCGGCAACGAGGAGGTGGGCATGACATGCTCCACCACCACGCGTCGCCGTTGTTTCGCGAGTGCGTATGACCACAAGCACAGTGGTATGCGCATGAACGAATCAGCGCCGAGCAGCGTGGTGCGCGTCTACAGCTGACAGCCTCGTCAGCGCGGGTAAGTCCACCCGAGCTTAGTCGCTGAAAGGACAAGCTCTGTCGCAACTTGCCGGCCCTGCGCCGGCCCGAATGGGGGTCACGATGACCTACCGAATCCGCGATCCGCCCTAGCCAAGAGGGCATCGCTCGATCGGAGAACCCGGCTGCTACGCACTTCACGCGATGCGGCCGGGTTTCTTCTTTTTTGGTCCTTGCGCCCCTTCGCTTCCTCATATATATTGTACGAACGCCCCTCAGGGGGCTTCATTATTAGTTAATAGAACGTGCGGCTTACATCCCCGCTCCTGGCACCGACTGCACAGCGACGGACACCGCGCCCCTACACAATGGCAATAGCAGTTGATAGTGAAGATAGGAAGATAACGGACACTGAAATGGAGGGCTTGCCCGACGAAGCGCGGGCGGTGGAGGGGCCCATGGACGAGCTTTTGAAGAATACTCAGAAACCACCGGCGCTCGACGACGTGGTGGAAGGTCCGGTCATCGCGGTCGGCCGCGCTCGCGTCTTTATCGATCTGCCACCCTTTGGCACCGGCATTATTTACGGGCGCGAATACCTCTCTGCTCGTGAGACGTTGAAAAACGTCAACATCGGCGACCTCGTGACGGCTAAAGTCGTCGGCTTTGAGGCCGATGATGGCTACATCGAGCTGTCGCTGCGCGAAGCGCGCGCAGCGCTCATGTGGAACGAGGCTGAGCAGGCACTCCAGAAGAAGACCGTGTTTGAATTGCCCATCACCGATGCCAACAAGGGCGGCCTCATCATCCACTGGCAAGGTATTCAGGGCTTCCTGCCCGCTTCGCAGCTCGCGCCTGCACACTACCCGCGCGTACAAGACGGCGACAAAGACAAAATTTTTGGCGAATTGAAAAAGCTGGTCGGCGAGAAGATCGAGGTCATGATCATCACCGCCTCACCGAAAGAACAGAAGCTTATTTTCAGCGAGAAGGGTGCTGGCTCGACCGACAGGGCCTCGCTCGCGGAGGGCTATCACGTGGGCGATGTGCGCGAAGGAGTGGTGACGGGTGCCACCGAATTCGGCATTTTCGTCAAATTGGAGGAAGGATTGGAAGGGCTCGTGCACATTTCGGAAATGGATTGGGCGCTCGTTGAGAATCCGAAGACACGTTACAAGGCGGGAGAGAAAGTGCGCGTCAAAGTGATCGAGATCAAGGATGGCAAAGTGTCGCTCTCGATCAAAGCGCTCAGCGAAGATCCGTGGGTCGCTGCAGCTGCAAAATACAAGAAAGACAGCACGGTGGATGCAGTGGTCATCAAATACAACAAACACGGCGCGCTCGCTTCGGTGGAAGAAGGTGTCGCCGGATTGGTGCACATCTCGGAGTTTGGCACCGAAGAAGACCTGCGCGGCAAATTGGAGCTCGGCAAAGTGTATCCCTTTACGATTACATTATTTGAGCCAAAAGAACGCAGGATGACACTGAAGCCAGTTGCATAGGTGTCAGGGATCAGGTTCTAGGGACATACCCTGACACCTTGTCCCTAAAACCTGACACCTAGTTGAACTTGTTCATCGCCGCCGGAACTCCTTCAAGTACGATCGCTTGCACTGCTTGCGCCGCACGCTTGAAGACCTGCTTCAATTCGTCCATCTCGGACGATTTGAATTTCTCAAGAATAAAATCGAGCACTTCTTTTTCACCTGAAGGCTTCTTCGGCTTGCCTGCTGCGGTCACGGGCGACACGCCGATGCGCACGCGCGCGAATTTTTTGGTCTTGACGGCACGCATGATCGATTCGAGCCCTTTGTGCCCGCCCGATCCCCTATCGAATGAGATCTTCATCGCGCCAAGCGGCAGGTCGAGGTCGTCGTACACAACGATCATGCGCTCTGCAGCCTTTGCGCTTTTCACATACTTCACCACCGCACTCCCGGATTTGTTCATGAACGTGTCGGGAGCCACCAGTGCGACCAGCGTCCGCCCGAATGTGCCCTTAGACACGCTTGCTTTGTTCTTTTTATCGGTATTTCGATCAGAAAAGTCATTCGCGCGCGCGAAATATTCGAGTGCCATGCGCCCGGCATTGTGCCGCGTGCGCTCATACTCCTCTCCGGGGTTGCCCAAACCGACGATGACCCATGCCATGTGGTGCTAGGATAGCACCAAATTCAAAATGTAAAAGCAAAAAGTCAAAATGGGGTTTGAAATTTTCTCTTTGCATTGCATTTTGGATTTTGCATTTTAATTTTTGCGTTCGTTTGTGATGCAACATCACAAACGTTTGGTGTCAATGTGGCGACGGCAGTAGAATGTGCGCACATGAACCCCGTTAGAGATGATTCTGATGGGTCTCCCAAACAAGACGAAGCTTTTTCTCACGGAATGAATGGCCCGACAGCGCAAGGATCGCAGACGCCGGAGGTGTCGAAAGGTTCCGATCGTTCAATTCTCGTCTATACGGTGCTCGCGGTCGGTCTTGCGATCGTTGTGCGCTTCTTTGTCGCCGCTCCCTACCTCGTTTCGGGGCCTTCGATGGAGCCAACGTTCGAAAATCACGACTATTTGATCGTAGATCGGCTCACCTACGACTTCGCGCAGCCCCAACGCGGCGATATCATCATATTCCAGCTCCCCCAGAACACGAGCGAGACCTTGATCAAGCGCCTGGTGGGCGTCCCGGGGGATACGGTCTCCGTTTCAGGCAATACCGTAACCATAACCAACAAAGAACACCCCAAAGGCCTGGTACTTTCCGAGCCATACCTCGATCCGGCGGACCTCGGCGGGCAGAGCGGGGTAACGGTGACGCTCGGCGCAGATCAATACTTCGCGCTCGGTGACAACCGCAAGGTCTCGTACGATTCACGCCTCTGGGGAACGCTGCCGCGCAAGGACATCATCGGGCGCGTCTTCATTCGACTCTATCCCTTTAATGCGATCGGTGCGCTGCCCGGAGAGGCACGGTATTCCGGCTCATGATCAGGCTCAAGGGTACGCCCTACCAGAACACCGCCGCGTTCCTTGCGTCCGCCGCGCGTACTGCTGAATACTTTGGCTTCGAATCGCTCGACGCTTTGCCGCGTGCACGAGGCGCCGCACGTAAGCATCTGCCTCCTGGTGCGCGACCTGATTCGGATATTGCGTTTGCTCGCAAGGATGAGCGCGCGCTCCCCTCCGCAGTGCGCAAGATCTTGGGCATACAGCCCCTGCCGTCGCGCGCGACGTTGGCTTGGCGGGTGGTGCCTGCTCAAGGTGCCGCAACTGTCTCGTTCGAATTGCATGCCGCGGGCATTCCTTCCTCCATCGCCGAGGCGCTCCTCATCGTTGCCGCGCATGCGGTGCTCAAGGAAGCCCATGTGGAAGGGCGTGTGCTCACCATCAACAACATGGGTTCTGCAGAATCATGCGGTCGCTTCGTGCGCGATGTCGGTCTCTATTTGCGCAAACACATCGAATCGATCTCGCCCACGCTGCGTCCGCGCGCCGCCACCGATCCCTTGGGCACGCTCGTCCAGCTCATAGAACGCGGTCACCCGGCAGTATCGCGCGCGCCGCAATCGATGGAATATCTCACCGAAGACGAGCGCCAGCGCTTCTGGGACCTGCTTGAATACCTTGAGGTATTCGGTCTTCCCTACGAACTCAACACGCAGATCCTCGGTAGCCGCGATTGCTGGATGCACGCGCTCTATGAGATCGCGACGGTGGATGCCGAGTCCAACGTGCGATCGGTCGTCGCATTCGGCGGACGCTACGACACGCTCATGAGCCGCTTCGCCCGGACTCCCTACCCCTCGGCGATGGTCGCCATTCAATGCGAAGTTCGTGGCGCGGCGCGTATGAAGCAGGAGGTTCGTGGCATTCCCGCCATGTATTTTGCACACCTCGGAGTCGAGGCGCGGCGCAAAGCCCTCGGCACCCTCGAAGGTCTGCGCGAAGCGGGCATTCCCGTGTACCACAATCTCTGGCACGAGAAAATCGGCGACCAGATCGCCGCCGCCAAGACGCTTGCCACACCATACATACTCATCATGGGACACAAAGAGGCGGTCGAGGGCACGATCCTCGTGCGGGAGGTCGCCACCAACTCCCAAGAGGCAGTACCCCTGCCCGAGCTCTCGAACTATTTGAAACGACGTCGGCTTGGCAAAACATTTGCCCAGTCAGCATAGAATGGCATAACGCTGCGGAAGCATTTGGCAACGGTTTCCAACAGGACCACTCAAGTATATCCCCTCTCATGTGCGCCTCTGGGGCAGCGTAGAGGCAATGCCATTCTTTGCTACTGGGTTTGCCGAAAGTGCGGTTTCGTGATATCGTTGGGCCAATGGCAATTCAGGCCGAAGTAGTAAAAAGTGGGAGCGAGAATCCCCTCGCGACGATCCGGAAATTCAGCCGGCGCGTGCAGGGTGCCGGGCTCGTAAAGACGATGCGCGCGAGGCGCTACTTTGCTCGCACGTCCTCCAAGACCGTCAAGAAAAAGCGCGCACTCAAAATGATCAAACGCCGCGCAGATTACAGACTGCTCGTCAAACAAGGCAAGGTGGCAGAGCCTGTGCGCCGCGGCTCTTACACTCCCCGCGAACAGACGCCGAAACCCACGCTCGGTGAGGGGACCCCGATCGCGCGCTAATGAAGTCGGTCGGCACCGATATACGAACGACGATCCGCGGTCCTCTACCGCGAATCCCTTTTGCAGCAATCACCAAGCTCGTTCTTGGCCAACGATATGAACTGTCGCTCGTAGTCTGCGCTGATGACCTGGCGCGCGCAATAAACGGTAAGTATCGCAAAAAGCATTACGCAGCCAATGTACTCTCCTTCCCGCTCTCGCGTACAGAAGGCGAGATCTTTTTGAACGTACGCGCCGCGAGGCGCGAGGCACGTAAGTACGGCGTGACAATGCGGCATCGGCTGGGCCTTTTGTTTGTCCACGGTTTGCTTCATTTGAAGGCTTTACCTCATGGGCGTACAATGGAACGTGAAGAGCGGAGGATACTGCGGATGTTCGGATTATCTCAGTAAGCTTGCGTGCGCCTTCTCTTCGCCAACCCGCTTAGCAGCGGTGGGCGGCTTTGTATAATCGCATGGCACAAACTATCTACACTGGCATCGACATCGGCACCTATCACGTGAAGGTGGTCATCGCAGCACCGGCGCCGACACCCGAGGCACCCATGCACATTATCGGCACCGGTATCGCAAGCTCAAAAGGCATGCGGCACGGGTACATTCTCGACAATGCAGAGGCGACCAAATCGATCCGTGCGGCGCTCCAGAGAGCCCAAGGAGCGGCTAAGGTGGCGGTGAGGCGCGCGCGCATTGCCGTGGGAGGCGCAGGGCTCGATGAGATCAAGAGTAGCGCGAGCATAACTCTCACCGCCTGGAGCGGTATCGTGACCGACGCGGCGCTCTCGCGCGCATGGCAAGAGAGCGAGAAACAAGCGTCCTCTAAGCTCGTGAATCGCACTGTCATCCACACGATTCCGCTTGGCTATCGGATAGACGGCGAGAGCGTGCTCGGCTCGCCTGTAGGATTGCAGGGCACGAAGCTCTCGGTGGACACACTTATCGTCACGCTCCTCTCGCAGCACTACGACGACATCATCGAAGCTGTCGAAGCTGCGGGTGTCGAGGTTGAGGGGGTCATGGCTTCGCCGCTTGCTGCTTCGCTCGTCACCCTCACCAAAGCCCAAAAGACAGCCGGCGTCTGCCTTGCCAACATCGGCGCCGAGACCATCTCCGTGGTCGTGTTCGATAATGACATTCCCGTTTCGGTCAAGGTGTTCCCTATCGGCGCCGCCGATATCACCAACACTATAGCGCTCTCTTTTCAGGTCCCGCTGGCCGAAGCAGAACAGCTCAAGCGCGGTGCGGTGACGGGCAGCGACATCCCCGGTAAGAAAATGGATACTATTATTTCTACAAAATTGAAAGAAATGTTCACACTGGTCAACGCACATTTGAAGGCGATCGGGCGGCAGCGCCTTCTGCCCGCCGGCATCGTCATCACGGGCGGCGGCTCCGGGCTTACTTCTGCAGCTGAGATCGCGCGCGCAGTCTTGAAGCTGCCCTCGCAAACGGCGCAGATCGGGCTCCTTGCGCGCGCTTCCACGGTGGACGCGACGTGGGCCGTCGCTGCGGGACTGTGCCGCTGGGCGTACGCCGAAGACATGGGCGGGCGCACCTCGAGCATCGCTGAAATATTGGGTGGCGGCTGGGCGGGCATCAAAAAAGGAATTCGTAGTTTGCTACCGTAATCAAATATTCAAACAATGAGACGACCGTCGTCTTATTTGAACATCTTACTGTTGATATGAAAAAGGGAAAGCCGCGGCGCTGGTGGAGGGCACACGTTAGCGCTTCTCTCCATCGGCATTGCCGCGGCAATTTAGGAAGACTTGTAGGTTTCCCAACCACCTTGGGCGTAAATCGCGCGGAACCACTGTTCCAGCACCGGCGAGGTAAAAACAACATACCCAGAGCCCTCTGGATTCCGAATTTCCAGAACCCTGACGCTCGGGTGGACGAAGTCGAGGTCTCCGTCAACCAGGGGAACGGCTGGGCGCGAAAAGAGCTTCATGATTTGCCTGTTCGACCCGTTGAGCCGAACGACAACGATAAGGTTTTCCATCGGACCTCCTGCAAATCAGCTCATGTACACTCACACGTTTAGAGAAACTTGTCAACGTTGCCCTTTCTGCAAAAGTGCTATTATGCCCACACTATGTCCAAGCAAGTAAAGCCCGATGTAGAGTCATTCGCACGGATACGGGTCATCGGCGTGGGCGGCTCAGGAGGAAATGCGGTTAATCACATGGTCGCGACGCACGTTGAAGGCGTTGAATTCATTTCGGTCAATACCGATGCGCAGGACCTCCACAAATCGAAAGCCAAGCGGAAGATCCACATCGGCAAGACGCTGACCCGCGGGCTCGGTGCCGGTATGAATATCGAGATCGGCAAGCAAGCCGCCGATGAGACGCGCGAAGAGATCCAAGAATCGCTCAAAGGTTCCGACATGGTGTTCATTACCTGCGGCATGGGTGGAGGCACCGGCACCGGTGCAGCGCCGGTCGTCGCCAAGATCGCGCGCGAGCTCGGCGCGCTCACGGTGGGCGTGGTCACGCGGCCGTTCGCATTTGAAGGCGCGCAGCGCATGCGGCTCGCCGAGCAGGGCTTGGTGGATCTTCGCAAGGCAGTTGATGCGCTTATCGTCATCCCCAACGACAAGCTCCTTGCGATCGTGAGCCGCGACACCGGTATCAAGAACGCCTTCGCGATGTGCGACGACATTCTGAAACAAGCCGTGGAGGGTATTTCCGATCTGATCACGCAGACCGGTATCATCAACGTCGACTTCGCCGACGTGCGCACGATCATGCACAACGCGGGCAGTGCCCTCATGGGTATCGGCACAGCGATCGGCGAGAAACGCGCAGAGATCGCAGCGCGCAATGCCATCAATTCGCCGCTCCTCGAAGTGTCTGTCACCGGCGCCAAGGGCGTGCTCTTCTCAATCGCCGGCGGCGAAGATCTGGGCATGCTGGAAGTGCAAGATGCCGCCAATGTCATTACCGAAGCCATCGATCCGGAGGCCAAGGTCATCTTCGGCGCCGTCGTCGATCAGTCGCTCAAGAAAGGCGAGGTGCGCGTCACGGTCATCGCTACAGGCTTTCCCGAGGGTGGCGCTCGTTCGTCCCTCTTTGCCCCAGGACAGCAGCGATCTAGCGGAAAGAAAGATCAGGATGTCCCTCCGATCGCGGCCCGTGATCGCATGTCTGCACAGGCAAGTGATCCGCTCAAACGCGACGAACCCAAGAAGATCATCGATGCCACCGCCGAGGTCGCTGGCAAAGCAGGTGTAAAAGAACACTCTCAGAGACACGAGCCGATCCGCAGCACACCGATAAAAGAGGACGACGACGAGAATTGGGGCGGACTTCCCTCGTTTCTGAGACGGAAATAGCTGCGAGCTGCGAGGTTCGAGATATAATGCGGCATGCGTTCAGTATCCGTATTTCTTTGCGTCGAAGCTCGAACCTCGACGCTCGAATCTTATGTATGACCTCATAATAATCGGAGGAGGCCCAGCCGGCGCAGCGGCTGCCGTGTATGCTGCGCGCAAGCAACTTAAAACGGCCCTCGTCGTTGGCGAGTGGGGCGGCCAGAGCAATGTTTCCCTCGACATCCATAATTGGATAGGCACGCCGTCTATTTCCGGCGCTGATCTCGCCAAGGCGCTCAAAACCCACGTCGAGCAACATGTGGGGGAATTTCTCACCGTCATGTCGCCGGCAGTCGCCGCGAAGCTCGATGTTCAGGACGATAAAGTCACCGTAACCACCGACAAAGGCGAGGTACTTGAAAGTAAGGCGCTTCTCATCGCAAGCGGTTCACGCCGTCGCAAGCTGCAGGTACCCGGCGCTGCCGAGTACGACCAAAAGGGACTTACCTATTGTGCGAGCTGCGATGGGCCGCTTTTTGCGGGACAAGACGTCGCTGTCGTCGGCGGAGGCAATGCCGGTTTTGAAAGCGCGCTGCAGCTGCTTGCGTACTGCAAGCAGGTCTACCTCTTGAACCGCACCGACATATTGCGCGCCGATGAGATATCGGTAGCGGCCGCCAAAGCCCATCCCAATTTTCGTCTGATCATGAATGCCGAACCGACCGCCGTCGTAGGAGAGCGGTTCGTGACCGGATTAAAATACTCCGCCAAAGGCGGATCCGCCTCTGGCGGAAAAGATTCAAAGTCGGGTGAAGAGAAACGGCTCGACGTGACCGGTATATTCGTTGAGATCGGCCTTTTGCCCAACACCGAATGGCTCGCTGAAAGCGTGCAGCTCAATGCGATCAAGCAGATCGTGACCGATCCCAAGTCGCAGCGCACCTCACATCCGCGCGTATGGGCCGCGGGCGACTGCACCGATGGCTTATACCACCAGAACAACATCGCAGCAGGCGACGCCGTAAAAGCCCTCGAAGATATCTATCTCTTCCTTCGTCGCGGCAGGAGCGAGGCCTAGAGGCTCTTTACATAGGGTAACCCTATGTATTTAAGAGGTGATCCTTTTAAGGACGGAGAAGGCGCGGTCGACATCTTTGTTCTCAAAAATAATGCTGAATTCGGTCCGTATCGACATCACTTCCACGAAGCTGATGCCTTCCATCGCGAGTGCTTTCAAGATGGGGTGGTAGACGCCCGGCACACTCAGGCTCTCCTCGGGCAAGCGCATCGTGATAGCGGAGAGGCCATCCAGCCGGACCACGTTCCCCGTGTTTTTAAAAGCGGCGGACACATCTTCTGCAAGCTCGGCATTCACCACGAGCAATACCTCGCGCACGCCGCGCGAGAGATTGAAAAAGGCGTCTTTGAGACGATACGCCTTTTTTGACACGCCTTCTATAGCTTCGAGCGCGTCGGCGGAATTCGGGAAAGAAAATTCGACGAGATTCGAGCGCACGGTAATATCGCTCATTTTCTGCAAAAATTTGGAGCCATATTGGGGGCGCTTGATGTCCCTGGCCATACGATGCAACGCCATCGCGATAGCGCCCTCCGAAACCTCCTCATAGAGGCGTTTTTCGATATCAGGCTTGATCCTGCGGGCGACCTGAGCATTATTGGCAATCCCTTCGGCAATAGCCTCCATCAGGAAAGGCGACCGCGCTAATACCTCTTCAACTGCCTGGCTTATGGTTCGCATAAGTTGTAATTATAACAAATTGTATTAAATATGCAATATATAGTCGAAAATTTGCCCCGAGCTGCTGACTACCCTAGATTTGTGTAGTTGCACCTTAAGTTCAACCGGAGGGAAGAGCCGATGACGAGAATCGTATGTGATTGCGGCGAACCCATGGCATGTGCGGAACCATTGGGGCCGCCTATGGACCCCGTTACCGTGCATTGTCCTGCGGGACACTGCAAGGTCGTGACGGCAACCCAGATCGGTTTCGACGAGACGCTGATGGCCCAGCAGATCCGATTGACGCGGGCATACTTTCCCGCCGATCTCGTTTTCCTGTAGCCCGGCACGGCATAGGACCGCTGCCGCGATACGAGTAAGGTCGGTTGACCGAACCGTTCGTGGCGCGGTCTTCCGATTTTTTGTGCAATAATCAAAGCTTATGATAATCCTAAAATTTGGCGGTACGTCCGTCTCAAGCAAAGAAACCATCGCGACCATATGCGATGTGGTGCGGGAGCGACTGGATCAACGGCCGGTGGTCGTAGTCTCTGCGCTCTCCGGTGTCACCGATCTTTTCTTGTCCATTACAGCAAGCCCGAATAGCTCGACCAACTCATTCAAAAAAATACGCACCATCCACTTTGATCTCATCCACGCGATCTGGGAAGACGCGGGTGCCGCGGATTCGGTCATGTCGTACATCGATGCGACGCTCGCACAGGCGCAGACGCTCCTAAAGAAAAATGGCGTGACAAAATCATCCACGGATAAAATCTGTGCTTCGGGGGAGATGATGTCGTCGTACATTATTTGCGAGGCTTTGAAAAAAAGCGGCATTACCTCTCAGCAGGTGCTGGCGGCCACTCTCATCGTTACCAATGACAATTTTGGCAACGCCGAATTCATTCCGGAGCCGACCCGCGTCAATGCAGAGCATCACCTCCTTCCGCTCATCGAACAAGGGATCACGCCCGTGGTGACGGGATTCATCGCAGCGACCGAGGACGGTCGGACTACAACGCTCGGGCGCGGGGGCTCGGATTATTCGGCGGCGATACTTGGATATTCCCTGCGCGCCGATGAGATACAGATCTGGACGGATGTGGATGGTGTTTTCACGGCCGATCCGCGATTCGTCCAAGGTGCCCAGCTGCTCGAAAAAATCTCATACAAAGAGGCGTCGGAACTCGCGACCTTTGGCGCCAAAGTGCTTCATCCCAAAACCATCCGCCCGGCGATGAGCGCTGGCATCCCGGTGCGCGTGTGCAACACGTTCAATCCCCGCTCGCCGGGCACGCTCATTCTGGAGACATTCGGATCTGATCGCCCGATCACGGCGGTATCCTCGAAGCGCACCGCGGTGCTCGTCAATATCTACTCCACGGACATGCTCTTTGGCAAAGGATTCCTCGTGCGGATCTTCGAGGTGTTTAGTCGTAACAATATTTCGGTGGATCTCGTGAGTGTGTCGGAGGTCAGCGTGTCGCTGACGTTCGAGACCAAAGATGGCATCACGCACGCCTTAGAAGAATTGTCGCAATTCGCGAGCGTCAATGTGTCGGAAGATTTCGGCACGGTGTCGCTGATCGGAAGCAACGTAGCCGCTTCACCCACGACGATTAGCCGTATTTTTGCGGTGCTCGAAACGGAAGGTATCTTGGTCAGGATGGTATCGCTCGGCGCGGCGAGCATCAACGTGAGTGTCGTGATCAAACGCGAAGAGATCGAGCGGGCTGTGCAGGTCTTGCATGATAAAATCATATTGTCGCACGCATAACTCCTATGAACATCGCACTTATCGGCTACGGCAACATGGGCAAAGAAATAGAAGATATCGCTCGGCAAAGCGGTGCCCATGACATTGTCTCTATCAGCTGCACGCACGCAGACGAGAGCCTCGACAAAGCAGGCATCACTCGCGCTGACGTGGCCATCGATTTTACGTCTCCCGAAGTGGTGATGCACAATATCCGCGAGGTGGCAGCACTCGGCGTGCCGCTCGTCGTGGGCACGACCGGCTGGTACGAACACATGGATGAGGTGAAGCAGATCATAGAGACGAGTAAAACCGGCCTCGTATACGGGCAAAATTTCTCGGTCGGCGCGAATATCTTTTTTCAAATAGTTGCATTCAGCAGCCGGCTTTTCGCCCAATTTCAAAGCTATGATGTGTTCGCGCAAGAGGTACACCACGCGGGCAAAAAGGATAGTCCGAGCGGGACGGCGCGAAAATTGGCCGACATTGTGTTGGCGAACTTCCCCGCAAAACAAACGCTCCAGGATACCAAAGTAGATCGGCAGATACGAAAGGACGAATTGCATTTCTCTTCGGTGCGCGGCGGGCGCAACAGAGGACGTCACGAGATCACGTTCGACAGCGAGGCGGACCAAATAACGCTCACTCACCAGGCCCACGGGCGGCGCGGCTTTGCCGAAGGCGCGCTGGTCGCTGCGAAATTTATCAAAGGCAAAAAAGGGGTCTACAGCTTTGATGATATTTTTAGCAATAACGGGACATCAGTATGAACAGCAGAAAATGTATTGGTGCAATAACCGCGCTCATAACGCCCTTCAAAGCGGACGGCTCCGTCGATGTGGAAGCGCTGCGCGGCTTAGTGCGCTTTCAGATAGACAGCGGTATCCACGGCATCGTTCCTTGTGGCTCCACAGGCGAAGCCGCAACCATGAACCCAGCGGAGTATCGGCTCGTCGTGCAGACCGTCGTCGAGGAGGCAAAGGGCGCTGTGCCCATTATCGCCGGCGCCGGGAGCAACGACACGAAAAAAGCTATCGAATTCTCTCAAATCGCGCATGAGTGCGGCGCGGATGCATTGCTGCATGTCAATCCGTATTACAACAAACCGACGCCGGACGGCCTCTTTGCTCATTTCCAAGCGATCGCGCAGAACACTCCCCTGCCGATCATCATCTACAACGTGCCAGGAAGGACCGGTCTTAATATGAAGGCTGAGACAGTGATCCGTATCGCCCAAGGCATTCCGCAGGTCGTCGGTATCAAAGAGGCTTCGGGCGACATCAATCAAATGGCCGACATCATCAGAGGTGCCCCTAAAGGTTTTCTCATGCTCTCCGGTGACGATTCAATGACACTACCTTCGATGGCGCTCGGCGGCGTCGGCTGCATTTCGGTCGTATCGAATGAGATCCCCAAAGAATTCTCACAAATGGTGAGCGCAGCGCTGAAGGGTGACTGGGAGGAAGCGAAACGATTGCACTTCGAATGGCTCGACCTTATGCAGATCAATTTCATCGAAAGTAATCCGATACCCGTGAAGGCCGCGCTCGCAATGATGGGAAAAATCCAAGAAGTATACCGGCTGCCAATGTGCAAAATCACCGATGCAAGCAGAGAGGTCCTCACACAGGTCTTGAAGCGGCACGGCTTGGTATGAGCAGATTGAGAGTCGGTATTCTGGGTGCCACGGGCATGGTCGGCCAGCGCTTTATCACGCTGCTCGAAGATCATCCCTGGTTCGAGGTCACAGCCGTGGCTGCCTCAAAAGATTCCGCCGGCAAAAGGTACGAGGATGCAGTGAAAGGCCGGTGGAAATACAGCACGCCCATCCCTGCGGGAGTACGTGATCTGGTCGTGTATTCCGTGGAGGACGAGGTTGCAAACATGCAAGCACAGGTGGACTTTGTGTTCAGTTCTATGGATATGGACAAAGATGCGATACGCCGGATTGAAGAAGTGTACGCGGCCGCGGGCATGCCTGTCGTGTCCAATAATTCCGCGCACCGCTGGACATCAGATGTGCCGATGGTCATGCCAGAAATAAACCCCCATCACGTGGACATCATTCCCGCACAGCAAAAAAACCGCGGATGGACAAAAGGATTCATTGCGGTCAAACCAAATTGCTCTGTGCAATCGTATATGCCAGTCATTGAGGCATTGAAAGCATATGGCCCGGAGCGGGCGGTCGTGACGACGATGCAAGCTATTTCGGGCGCAGGAAAAACATTCGAGACATGGCCGCAGATGGTGGACAACGTGATCCCCTACATCCCTGCAGAAGAAGAAAAATCCGAGAAAGAGCCGATGAAGATCTGGGGTGCGCTAGAGAACGGAGCTTTCACCCTTGCCCAAGCCCCGCACATCTCTGTTAATTGCATTCGTGTGCCTGTCTCCGATGGGCACATGGCCGCAGTCAATATCGCCTTTAAGCAAAAACCCTCACGCGAAGAATTCTTGAACGCCATCATTCATTTTGATGATCCGCTCAAAGAGCTGACATTACCATCGTCCCCACAGCCAGTCATCACCTACTTCGAACAAGAAGACCGCCCGCAGACCAAACTGGATCGCGACCTCTGCCGCGGCATGGGTATCAGCGTCGGCAGATTGCGCGAGGATGCGATATTGGACTGGAAATTCATCGCACTCTCTCACAACACCATTCGCGGTGCTGCCGGTGGCGCGATACTGCTCGCGGAACTTTTAAAAGCAAAGGGGTTTATCTAAGGACAGCTATGGCGAAGATCAATACACATTTCAACAAACTCTCTGGCAGTTATTTTTCGGCACAGATCGTGCAGCGGATGCAGGCGTTCCAGGCAGCGAATCCGGGCGTGGAAGTGCTGAAGCTCGGCATCGGCAACACGACCGAGCCGATCACGCCAAGCATTCTGGCGGGACTGAGGAAGGGTGTAGAAAATCTCGCCAGCGCAAGCACCTATACCGGCTACGGCGATGAGCAGGGCGATCAGCGGCTCCGGCAGGCCTTTGCCGCTTGGTACGGAAAAATCGGCGTGAAGCTCGAGCCCTCAGAAATTTTTATTAGTGACGGTGCCAAACCCGACACAGCGAATATCCAACAGATATTCGATCCGGCGAGCGTTATTGCGGTCCAGGATCCTGTCTATCCTGTCTACGTGGACAGCAATGTCATCGCCGGACGCACGGGTGCCTACAAAGACGGACTCTATGAAGGCATCGTGTACATGCCATGCACTGAAGAAAATGAATTTTTTCCCCAAATGCCGACCGAGCGCGTCGATCTTATCTACTTCTGCAGTCCCAATAATCCAACCGGCGCAGTTGCGACGAGAGAACAGCTCAAGACATTGGTCGATTTTGCGCTTGAGAAAAAGGCGATCATCATATTCGACGCTGCCTACACTATCTACATAAGCGACGATACGCTTCCGCGCAGCATTTATGAGATCGACGGCGCGAAGGAGTGCGCCATCGAGATCAGCAGTTTGTCGAAATCGGCCGGCTTCACCGGGGTGCGGTTGGGCTGGACCGTGGTGCCGCACGCGCTGCGGACCGAAGCCTCAGAGCCCGGCGTCGTAAATCAATTATGGAACAGACGCCAGACCACGATGTTCAATGGCGCATCGAATATCGTGCAAGAGGGCGGCCTCGCAGCGCTTTCAGAGCAAGGGCAGCGTGAATGTCAGGAACTCGTCGATTACTACATGCACAACGCCAGAGTGATCAAAGAGGGTCTAGGGAGTATGAGGCTCACCGTACACGGCGGCGAAAACGCCCCGTACATCTGGCTCAAAACTCCTGGCGGCATGGGCTCGTGGGCGTTCTTCGATAAACTGCTCGCCGAAGCGCACGTGGTCGGCATTCCCGGCAACAGCTTCGGGCCGGAGGGTGAAGGCTACTTCCGATTAAGCGCATTCGGCCACCGCGCAGACATCGAAAAGGCGGTCGCAAGTATCAAGAAAAATCTAAAACTCTAATTATGACCGAAAAAAAACTACCATTTACCAAAGCCCAGATAGAGGAGATCATCAAAAAGCATCCGACACCATTCCATATCTATGATGAACAAAGCATCCGCGAGAACATACGCGCGTTCAAGCGTGCCTTCGAGTGGGCACCGGGTTTTATCAATTTCTTCGCGGTGAAAGCGCTTCCGAATCCACACATCCTGAAGATCATGCTGGAAGAAGGTTTTGGCGTTGACTGCAGTTCGCTGCCTGAACTAATACTGAGCGAAAAAGTCGGATTTGCCGGTGGGGACATTATGTTCACCTCGAATGACACACCGGCTCAAGAATACGTCAAAGCCAAAGCACTCGGCGCCATCATCAACCTCGACGATATCAGCCATATCGATTTCCTCGAAAAAAATGCAGGTCTGCCAGAGATCCTCTCCTTCCGCTACAATCCCGGGCCGTTGCGCGGGGGCGGCAATACCATCATCGGTAAACCGGAGGAGGCGAAATATGGCGTTACCAAAGAGCAGCTGTTTGAAGGGTATAAGACGCTTGCCGCGAAGGGTGTGAAGCGTTTCGGTCTGCACACGATGGTGGTATCCAACGAGCTCGATGTGGCATACCTGGTGGAAACCGCCAATATGCTTTTCGACCTTGTTGTGGAAATATCGCAAACGCTCAACATACGGATCGAATTTGTGAATTTGGGCGGCGGCCTCGGCATACCTTACAAACCTGAACAAACGCCGATAGATATCGATGCGCATTCACGGGGCATCCAGAAGGCGTACAGCGAAAAGATCGTTGTGAACAAACTCGATCCTCTGAAAATATGCTTCGAATCGGGTAGATATGTGACCGGACCCTACGGATACCTCGTCTCCACCGTGCTTCATAAGAAGGATACCTACAAAAAGTACGTCGGCTTAGACTCCTCCATGGCCAATCTCATGCGGCCGGGCATGTATGGCGCGTACCATCACATGACTGTCATGGGCAAAGAAGGCGCGCCACTCGATCATACATACGATGTCACCGGCGGCCTTTGCGAGAACAACGACAAATTCGCGATAGACCGCACATTACCTGAAATAGAGATGGGCGACATTGTGGTCATCCATGATACGGGAGCGCACGGACACGCGATGGGATTCAACTACAACGGCAAACTCCGCTCGGCGGAATTGCTGCTCAAGCCGGACGGCAGTGTAAAAGAAATCCGCCGTGCCGAAACGATCGATGACCTGTTCTCAACGCTGGATTTTTCCTTACTTTAAAATTCAATTTGTCGCGCTTGCTCTCGGCGTGATTTTGGTGTGATGTGTGTTATAATGTTGCGAGGCACCCGGAGTTTCACCTTCTTTGAATCCTGTGTTCGCGAGGAGAAAGAGAACAATGCAGCAGAGGAAAATGGTGAAGAACGAGACGTACATCGAGAATGTCTGGCTCAGAATCGCGGCAGTCTTCGTTATTACGACAGGCTTAACTCTCCCGATTTTTTTGCCGATTTTCCTGATCGCTTTCTTCGCTCGCAAGCAGTCTGAATTGGATATCTTCGCCTATTTCCTAGACGTGATATCGTGGAACCATTGGCCGATCTGGATACTCATCCCATGGTACGCGATATGGATGTGGGCAGGGATAATGGCTATGGGTGAAAAGGAGATCCCTGAGATCACGCCAGGTGTGACTGACTCCAGACCCAACGCTCTGCCCGCTCGCCCCAGAGGCAACTTCTTCATGGATTATCCTCATAGATTAGGTAAAGAGGAGGCTTTGAAGAGAATCCAGGGACTTCTTGGCGACGTGAAGCGCAAACACGGAGACAAGATCACGGGCCTAGAAGAACATTGGGAAGGCGGAACCAACACCTTTCGGCTCACCGCTCAGGGATATACCGTTTCGGGCGTTCTCACCGTTGAGCCGGATAAGATACTCCTGGACGGCAACATCCCCTTTCCTGCCTCGCTCGCGAAAGGAAGGATTGAGAGCGCGATTCGAGAGCAGGTGAAGATCCTTTTCACTTGAGTGCAAAGAACTTTCTGAGAATTAAAAGAATGGGCGCATCTCGTGAGATTCGTCCATTCTTTAATACATATCCTTTTGATCAAGTACTATTTTGTAAACTGAGGGAGTTGGTAATGGTAGGAGGCCTTTGGTTTTTTGCCCTAATGGCGGAAATGTCGGACGCCGGTGAAGACCATCGCCATATCGTGTTTATCGGCCGCATCTATCGAATCCTGGTCCTTGAGCGAGCCGCCCGGTTGGATGATGGCGGTCGCGCCCGCTTCTGCTGCAGCTTCCACGCAATCGGGGAATGGCATGAAGGCGTCGGACGCCATGACCGAACCGTTCAAACCTAGAGGCCTCGCCTCTAGGTTTTCAGAAGCTTTGAGCGCGGCTAGTCGGGCAGAAAAAATGCGGCTCATCTGCCCTGCTCCGATGCCAACCGTCCCGCCATCCTTGGCGTAGACAATGGCGTTGGATTTCACATGCTTGCATACCGTGAACGCGAATTTCATATCGGCGAGCTCCGCTTCGGTCGGCGCGCGTTTTGTCACTGTTTTTAGTTCTCCATCGAGAATTTTATTATCGGATGTCTGAACGAGAAATCCGCCGGCGATCGACTTTATGGCTCGTTCGGCCAATGCAGGATCCGGCATGCCGCCCGTCAGCAAAACGCGGACGTTCGGCTTTCCCGCCATGATCTTAAGCGCCTCATCATCGGCCAGGGGGGCGATGACAACTTCGAGAAATATTTTGACGAGCTCGCTGGCAGTGTCCGCGTCAAGTCGCCGATTGAGTGCGACGATACCACCGAACGCCGAGACCGGATCGCAGGCGAGCGCTTTTTGGTAAGCATTTGTCAAGGCGTCGCCTTGACAAATGGCGACGCCGCAGGGATTCATGTGCTTAAGGATGACCACCGCGGGGTCCGAAAATTCAGCAACGCATTCAAATGCGGCGTCGGCGTCCGCGATATTGTTGTAGCTCAGTTCCTTACCCTGTACCTGCTTTGCTCGCGCGACCCCAGGCCTATCGCTCGAAGGGTCCACATACAAAGCTGCTTCCTGATGGGGATTCTCTCCATAGCGAAGAGATGCGGCTTTTTTGAGTTGGATATTTAATTCGTCGGGCATGTCCATATCGGATCAGGCGCTTGGCGAGGATGTGTGCAACGCACCGGGGTATGCCTGTATTGCGAGTGCCAAAGCGATGGCGGCAATAGAGAGATCGCGGAACAATATTTGAAAATCAGGGAGACCGAACGACACGATAGCAAGCAGCATGAGGCAAGCCGCGCTCGCGGGCCAGAAGATCTTCCAGCCAGAGAGTATCCACAAGGCAATGACGATCTCTATAGCACCGAATCCATGCAGCAGAACGAGATCGGGGATGCCGCCTGCGTGCGCAGCAAGGCGCATGAATGCGGGGAAATATCCGATCCACGCATTTGGGTCAGCGAGTGCGTTGAGTGGCGGGTAGAGGAACGCGAAAGCCAATCCCGCGCGTAAGACGAGATCGGCCATTTTTTCGCGCTGCATAGTACTTATTGAACGATGACCGTGCCGTGCGCTGAAGCATTGCGGTGATCGTGATAGCCCCAAGTCTCCACTTTGGTGAACGTGAACGAGTACGATGCACCTGTGCCGCATTGATCAAAGGGCGCGGCCCCGCTGTAGCCGGCAGCGCAGTGCACGGATTCTGATGTGCCGTCGTACGTCGTGTGCGTCGGGTGCTGACCCGAGGCAACCCACATCGAGCTGCCCGCGCTATCAACAAAATTGACTGTGCCGCCTTTTGCGATCGTCACCGAAGCGGGTGAGAATGAGCTCCCGTCGTACGTGACTGTTGCCGACATCGGGGCCAAGCCGACATTTGCGCCGACGTTGGCTCCCACAGAAGCAGCGCCATTTTGGTCAGTATTCGAACCTTGGGTCGCCGAGGACGAAGCGCCTTGGTCTACCGGAGCCGGAGCCGATGCTTGCGATATCCACCAAAACACCCCTCCGATAAGTATGATCGCTACGACTACCCATATCCATGCTGTTTTACTCATACGAGATTTCTATTTCTAACGATTAAAAACCCTTACGCTCGATTATAGCATCCCCTTACTTTTCAGAAAATCACGGCCATGGCCCACATCGGCATTCACCGGAATGCCCCGCTCGCACAAAACACACTCGCTCCCCTGCCACTGCTCGAGCTCAAGGTCGACGAGCGATTCGAAGCGCGCCGGATCGCCTACCGCCTCTTTCGTGACATTACCGCGATTGGCTATCGCTATCGCACCTACCACTTCCGCGCCGGCTATACGCGCTGCCCCGACTACTTTTCTGATGGACCCACCGGTGGTCGTCAAGTCTTCCACAATGAGGGCCCGTTTGCCTGCGATGAGCTTGTCGTAACCGCGCCGGATGACGAACCCTTCGTCGCCATTTTTGTCCGCGTAGACCCCGTATACTTCGCGTCCGAGCATCTCACTCATGTGATGCGCTGTCCAGGTAGAGAGGATCACAGCACCGACCGCCGGCCCAATGACCACCTCCACGTTGTCGTTCTTGAATTTCTCGGCCATCGCCCGGCACAATTTACTGACCTGTGCCACATGCGGATAGATCGCGTCTTTGTTGATGTACGTATCGGCATGCAATCCGGAAGTGAAGACGAAGTGTCCGGCTCGAAACGCGCCCACATCCTGCAAGATCTTGAGCACATCGGATTCGTCCATAGTCTTGAGCATTTTACAATGCTTTGCGTATAGCGCCATCGAGCTCCTGTGCTTTCGTGCGGGCCATCTCAACGTAGTCCTCTCCAGGTGAAGCAAAGATGACGGAGCGTGACGCGCTCAGGATCAGCCCTCGTTTGGTGCTGTTAAGGCCGTGCTTGATGGTTTTTTCGAGATCGCCGTTCTGCGCACCAATGCCGGCTATCAGAATAGGCATGTCCCCAACGATCGCGCGGACTTCGCCGAGCTCTTCTGGGTATGTGGCTCCCACCATCGCACAACAATTACCGTTGGCATTCCATTTCTCCATGACATGTCGCGCAACCACTTTATATAAGGGCTCATTGCTGACCTGCAGATCCTGAAATTCACCCGCCCCCTCATTGGATGTGCGGCACAACACGATGATGCCCTTATCCTTCATATCGAGAAAAGGCTGGAGGGATTCGCGTCCCATGTACGGATGGACGGTTATCGCATCGGCGCTCAAGTAATCGAATGCTGCATCTACGTATCCCTGATTTGTATGGCCAATGTCTCCCCGCTTGGCATCCAAGATTACTGGTACGTCGGGGGCTACGTCGCGTATGTAAAAAATCGTTTCGCGCAGAGCTGCTATTCCTTCATCGCCATGCGCCTCATAAAAAGCGCTGTTGGGCTTGTAGGTCGACACGAGATCGCGCGTGGCGTCAACGATAGAGCGATTGAACGCGACAATGGTCTCGCGCGGACCGTTTTTACGAGCGGATTCTGGGATTTTCTGGAGATCGGGATCGAGCCCGACGCAGAGCATCTTGCCTTCCTGCCATTTCGCCTGCAAAAGGTCTCGGAAATTCCGTCCTGCCATTGGGGCACATACTAGCATAAAAAGACAATGGCCGACGGGTTCCCTCGATGGGTTCCCGTCGGCCCCTACGTACCTACATCTTTAAGAATATAGGCTTCGCATCAGTGAGGAGTTGATTAGACTCAGGACGGAGCACGCATGTTGTTTTGAGAGGCACTCTGACCCCGACCATTCGAAGTCGGCGACAAACAGAGCCACACCGGCCCTATATTGAGCACCGGCGAGAATTCGAAGGGTCTCAACAGCGTTAGCGCCATACCTCAGAACATCATCAACAATCAGGACGCGCGAACCGGGTTGCAGCGCGGCGTGATCGAGAATGCGTTCAGGGTAATCAGTCCCTTTTTGTAACCTGATCATGGGCAGCTGCCTCCCGTCCCGCTCAGCGATGACTCTCAGCAAACCCTCAGCATATACGTTGCCACCATTGGGTATGCTTGTGACAGCGTCATATTCAAGATGATGTTCAACGGTCCGCTCATACATCAACTCTGCGATGGTATTCACGAGACGAGAATTTACCAGACTGTTGTCATGCGGGTTAAGTGCTGCACGCTCAAGTTGCTTTTGCCTGCGGTCATATGTTATCGCGCCGATAGCGAGGAGCTCCTGGCAGAGCTCGGACAGCCCTTCTCTGCTACAAAGCTCCATAGATACCACTCCGTGTTAGGGCCATTGGTTGCCGAAGACCATTCCTCGACAATCTAATAGCTCCAACTTTTTTCAAAGATCAAAAGAGCACAACGAAAAAATCTCCCAAAACGGGAGATCTTTTCTGGTAGGTATCTTCCCGTGAGGGCCCGGAGGGAGCACCTTACGGGCCATTGGCACGCAGGTTGCTGGCGGGTCATCGGGCCGGGGCCCTCACCGCACTCTTGATACTTATGGCTTACCTAAGCTGATAGTAACAAACTGCCCTGTATGATGCAAGTAAGGCAGGGTGAGGATGATAAAAGAGGCCACACACAACCCTGCCGGTCGGCGGAGTTGTGTGTATGCCATGGTCATGGGCTACGTGAAGCAGATGCCGACGCTCACGATATCCTTGGGCTTAACGCGTTGGGTCGAGAGGAGTGCACCGCGCGGCCAGTCGCCGTTGTGCTCGACGAAGTAATGCTGTTTCTCATTGTCGAGTCCGATAGTTTCGTCGTCGACGGCGGCCACATAAAGGTCGCTCACTTCGTCATCGCTCATCACAAGCCGCACCCGCGGTGCCGCACGACGGAGAACGTCGGCGACGGTCTTATCATCGGCATTGGCGCGTATCGCGACAAGCGTGCGCTTTCGCGCCGCAAGACCAAAAAAGAGCAGGCAAGCAGTTCCGAGTAAAAATTCTTCCCGCGAAAGTCTCATTGCTTCCTCCATCGCAAAAAAGCCTGCAAAGCAGGCGTGTGGATAGATAGCCGTCCATGGAAATGAACGATTCGTATTGAGTTCCACACCTCCTGCTCGGGAGATTCACTCGTGAGCAGAAGATGGTAATCGGACTTACACGTCAAACGCGCTTACCGTTGCGGCACAGTGCTGGATTTACACCAGCTTCCCCACCAACATGCTCAAGACTGCACCTGCTTCGAGCCTACCACAGCTCGTTCGCATGAGTCTCAGCGAGCGACTGTGGATAGCTTCCGGCGGCGCAAGATAACCATCGAAATAAACATTACATTTGAAACCATCGCAGTCGCCGGGAAGAGCGCCGTCGTGGGACTAAGTACTCCGAGCGCAGCGATACCAAGAATAAATTTTACGATGTCGAAAGAAAATATGTTCAAAGATTCTTCGTTTGGACGCAGATATGCCTTTCTGAACGTCGGAATGAACGCGACGAAGTTGACTGCAGAGACAACAATGACCGCCCCGATAGGATCTGCCGTCAATTTCCAAAGAACAATACCCAAAATGGCTCCGATGAAACATGTCCAGTCCGACCAGGTTATCCGTTTTTCTCCTCGCTTCAGTGATAGCAAAGCAATGATCGTGTTGACCAAAGCTGAAACGCCAGTGACCCAACTGCCAGGGCCACCGCCACTCGTGATCTGTGCCGAAAAAATAACGACATCGAGCAACGCCCACCCTAACCACGAGAACGGGTGAGGTTTTATTGAATCTTGTAAGATGTCTTTGAGATACAGGGCTTGCCCAGCAATGCCAAACACGACTGCTGCTCCGCCAAGGACAACGTGATAGTTGGGCATCAGTGCATTGTCGCACGGCTACTACATCGGTCGCTCGGGCTGGATCATGCCGAAGAGGTTACCGTCGGGGTCTTTAAAGTACGCGACCCAGCCCACATGAGGCACTTGCATTTTGTCCATCGCCACGGCTCCGCCTGCTTTCTTTGCCTTCCCGATATACGTATCGATATTGTCGACGCCGACGATACAGACGAACGCGTTGGGTCCGACCCCCTCCGGGGCTTTCGGCGCATTGCGCATCATCATGCCGCCGTTGATGCCGGGATTTTTCGGCAATTCGTCGAGCTTGTCCATTCCGGGGCCAGTCGAGATCACGACGTAATTCCCAAATTCCGACCCCATCTGCTGCATCTCCCATCCGAATACCTCGGAATAAAACTTTTTCATCGCCGCCACGTCGGTGGCGTGTATCTCAAAGTGTACGACTCTGTTCATACCAATTGTAGTTAAAAGTAATATGATGCCAGTATAGCCCCCTCGTAAATGAAAATATACGGAAGAAATCGCGAGGTCGGCGGAGCAGTTGCCCCACCGACTTCGCACCTTCAGGTGTTGGGCCGGAATACTTCCGACACGCCGTTCCCATTGTATGTGGCCGGATCGCAGTTGATGTTGAGCCAGGTCAGACGGCGCGACAATCGTTCGTCGCCACTTGGCTCCTCAATAAAGAGATAGACTGGGTCATCGGTCGTCAGACGGCTTGAGGAATAGAAAGCTCGGGCAATACCCGTCCATAGTTCCTTCCTCAGCAACGGCGTCCCCATCATCGGATCCATCGCAGGGGATCCAGCATCAAGGACGCACATTTCATACGACTCGCGGGACCCTTGCTGCGTCCACAGAACGACGAGACGTTCGGGGATCGGAGCGCCAGTGAGCCGATGAACGCGGCGCACCGCTTCTTTTAGAGCTTTTATTCGCGGATCGCTACCCCACACCGCACACCCCCACTTTATGAAACCGGAATTGCGACAAAGTTCAGCGAGGCCCACTATACGCGAATGAGGACTACGGCTCAAGAGGGGACACCGCTTGGACTTCCATTGATCCGCTTGCCTTCTGCCCTCTTTCGGTTGACCCAGTAGTCCTCTACTAAGCCAAGAAGGCCGAGACGCGCGTGGATCGCGCCGGGCTTGCGGCCGAAATGCTGGGCCATCTCCTTTTGCGGCCTATCTTCGGCAAACATCTTTTTCAGCAGTTCGTCATCTTTCTCGCTCCATGGCCTCCCCGCGTTGGGGAATTTCTCGCGGAGTTTGTCGAGCCGCGAGGTGGGTACGTGTCCTTCTTTTTCTTTCCTTGCCGGCCGAAGCCTTGGCGAAGGCTGGCCGCCGAAGGCACGGATGAAGTTGCGGCGCAACAGTTCGAGTTCAGCGATTGGGATCGTTGCAAATGTTTCCCGTGCCCTGTCGGAAGCGGTCCGGAATTCGATATCTTTGGCACGGATCTCAGGATGCACTTCGAGCGCTCGCGCATTGAGGCCGGCCAGTGAAAGACCCGCAAGCGAGCGCACGCGCGAGAGTGCCACATAGCCTTGGCCATATTCAAAGGTCTGTGAAAGGTCCATGTGTGCCGCGTCGAGCGACATTCCCTGACTCTTGTGTACCGTCATCGCCCAAGCAAGCCGCAGCGGCAATTGTTCGATTTTTGCAAGCACTGTGCCAGCGTCTTCCCTGCGCCACTCATCCGGCTCGACGAGGATCGTGCGGCCGTCATTGGTCTTTACGATCGGATAGCCGTTTTCATCTTGGAATCCTGTCACCGTGCCGAGCGTCCCGTTGGCGTAGCGATGCGTCTCGACGTCATTTTTGGTGAACATGACGCGCGCGCCGACTTTGAGCGACAAAACTTCCGGCGAGAGGCAACTCTGTTTCAAACTTTCCACGAGCCGCGCGGCACCGCGGCTTGTCATCGCGTAGGTCCGCACCTCGCCTTGTATTTTTCCGAGCTCTACGTCATTGATCGCGTTCACATTGGCATTGTGCGCGTAGAGCTGTGTGATGCCGTCTTTGGGTGTGGGCGAATATCGGGTGCGAAGCAAGACTTTGTGGGATTCCACAACCCTGCCTTTGCGTACGGCCGAAAGGAATTCCAGGAAAACCGCGTCTTCCTGCCGATGCTGCTCTGAGAGGTAGCACACGAGCGGATTGAGCGCGGTCCACGCTGGTGATGTGAAAGCGAACGATGACTTCCCTCTTTTTTGAATGAACATATTCCCTTCTCCCGACGGCTCGTCGCCGCGCACCACCGGCGGCAATTGAAAAAAATCGCCGACGAGGATGACCTGCAAGCCACCGAACGGCTCTTGGTTGCGACGCACTTCTCGGCAGACCGCATCTACCATCGAGAGCACATTTGCTGAAAGCATCGAGACCTCGTCGATAATAAGCACATGCGCATTGCCCACACGGCCGAGGACGGTTTTGTTCTGGGAAATGCGGTCGAGTTCATATGCATCGAGATCACGCCGCACGCCAATGCCGCTCCACGAATGGATGGTCATCCCACCGATGTGCGTGGCTGCAATACCAGTAGAAGCGGTAATGGCGGGTTCTATGGCGTGCTCTCGTAGCCAGCGCACATACGCATTTACCGTATGCGTCTTCCCGCTCCCCGGCTCTCCGGTCAGGAAAACATTGGCTCCGGTCTGCAGAATACTGAGGGCCTCATGCTGTTTCATTTTTCTATGATAACAGAACCTTTCTTGCGTCAACGGAGGGGGAGAGATTCGAACTCTCGGTGCCTTGCGGCACGGTGGTTTTCGAAACCACTGCACTAGACCTCTATGCGACCCCTCCGTCGGAAAACAGTACCATTTTTTGCCTATTTCTTCAAAAAATCGTACTATGTGAGGGCTTATTGGCTATTCCATTTCCTTTTCTGAAAGCTGAAAGCTAGCAGCTCAAAGCTGCGCACAGGCCCTATCGTCTAACAGTTAGGACGGCACTCTTTCAAGGTGCAAATCGGGGTGCGACTCCCCGTAGGGTCACCAGTTCGGAGACAAGGTTCGATTCGGAGTGGTTTTCTTTGGCCGCCAACAAAGAAAACCACTGATTCTGCGGCACGCCGCGCGCTTCGCGCGCGTGGAGGGGGAGGTTCGAGCCGAAGATTTTTTGGAGGGGGATTTTTTTGGAGGGGAGGTCTTTAGATTGTGCCGCTTCGTCCAATAACGAAGCGTCCTTTAGCCATGCTCGCATGGGTTCGAGCCACACGGCGGCGTTCCGTTCAAGTAGGAGGATCCGCTCCTGCACCGACTTCTTTGACGACATCAATTCACGTTTGCGCGACAGGTACTCGTCGCGCTCAATATCCTGTTCGACAAAGAGGTCGGTTAGGCGGGCAATTTTGCCGTCCAGGTCGGCAATCTTTGCCCGCATCTCTTGAACGGACGCTGCCGTGGTTTGAGAGGCGTCCGCCGCGTCTTTCGTAGCCATGCGATCTAATTCGTCCGCCCACTCGCGCGGCAAGTGAAAACGCGAGAGCAACTCGGAGAGTTGCATATCGAGCGTTTCCTCTCGGATGTATTCTCCTGAACAGTGGCCGCGCTTTTTGGTGCAACGATAGTAAACGTATCGGTGGACGTTTCCATTTTTTTGATATTTGAATTTTTCTTCGCAAGTAATCGAGCAACCGCACTCGCCGCACTTCAGCAAGCCGCACAATGCTTGCGGACTTTTCTTTAACTTCTGCGTCCTGCCGCGCAGAGCCAAAACATTTTGTACCTTGTCAAAAAGTTCTTTGGCGATGATAGGCGTATGTTTGCCCTCATACATTTCTCCCGCGTAGCGGAAATGTCCGTAGTAGAACGTGTTGGAAAGCAACACGCTCACTTTGCTCTTGTTGAGTGAGTGTCCACCCCCATTCTCCCAGCGTTTTGTTGGCCGTGTCTGTATACCGCGCTCAAACAGAAAGCGCGACACGTCTTCGAGCCGCGAGCCATTTTGAGCGTATAGCTCGAAAGCGGCTCGGACGATTTTCGATTTCTTTCTGTCCACAGCTATTGTCTTGGTGCGCGGGTCATTGAGATAGCCGATGGGTGGGACGCTTGGATAGTGTCCGTTCCGCGCTTTCTGCCGCAGTCCTCGCGCGACATTCACGCTCAACTGACGAATATATTCATTCGCCATTCCAAACTCAACGGACATGATAAGCACGTTATCTTGCGGCAGATATTCGCGGTCATGTGTTTGTATTTGCTGAATAACGCCGCGCTGCAAAAGCCAACTGATACGTCCACTATCTACGGGATTGCGGGAGAGGCGGTCAATTTTCCAACAGATAACACCTTGCGCTTCTCCGCGCTCGATGCGCGATAGCATCTCCTCGAATATCGGACGACCTGGTGTTTTAGCCGAGCGTTTTTCGATAAACTCCTCCGCGATCTCCAAATCATCGCGCTTGGCTATGGCACGCAACTCAACGAGTTGCGCTTCGATAGACAACACTTGCTTGTCCTCGACGTCGGTACTTTTGCGGGCGTAGAGGAAATACTGCATACCGCAAATATACCGCATT
>Ga0080064_1000789_pt1 | contig 75365 bp, 64 predicted proteins | sample Subgrocontami54m_FD_69260 | JGI IMG/M metagenome (GOLD analysis project Ga0080064, IMG submission 69260) | Subsurface groundwater microbial communities from S. Glens Falls, New York, USA - GMW46 contaminated, 5.4 m (SPADES assembly) (version 2) ...
GGCCTTCGACTTCCAGCTCGAGCGTGTCCAGCACCACCTGTTTGCTGGCGGCCTGGATCTCGTAGATGTGCGTCAGGCAGGTGATCATCACGCCGAGAATGTGTTCCTCGGCGACCGGCCCCAGATTGTGTCCCGCCAGAAAGCGCGGATTGTCGTGGATAATCTGGAAATTGCTGTCGTCGGTCCGGATGTGCCGGATGCCGGTGCCAGCCTCGACCTTGATGTGGGCGCGCAAGGGCGGCTCGCCGGCGTTGCGGGCCAGGCTGGGCTCGAAACGGCTGCGGCCCTCCGGCGGTTTCGCGCCCTGCGAGGCAGCGCGTTTCTCCGCGAGGAATTCGCGCAAGCCCTCGAGGGTCCGGCTCTCGCGTTTGGCCGAAGTCTGGGTGTAGAACAATTTCCCGTGCTCGATCGCCTGCGACTCGGTCACCAGATTGAGCACGGGAGAAATCCGCTCGACCGTCTGCCGTAACGCCTCCAGTTCGGCATCCGAAGCAGAGGAGACGACATGGGCCGTGTAGGCCATGTTGCGAGGATACGTCACGCGGGTCCCGGTCCTCGACGGCGCTGTGCCGGGCCGGCTGGTAAACACCACCTCGAGTTCGTCGAGCGGGATTCCCTTCAGCGCGGCTTGAATCAGGAAATCCTGGGCCACCGCGCTGCCCAGCACGCCGACGACCGTCGGCCATGAACCTGGCCCGAGATTGTATTCGCCGACCGAGCGGGCCCCATCGCTGAGAAACTGAAAACTGCGGATCCGCAGCCGGCGCACGCCGGAGCGACTTTCCGCGGTGACGTGGGCGCTCAGCTTGAGCGGTTGCTGCTGCTCGGGTCGATCCTTCAACGCGAGCAACGCGGAGCGCAGACGCGCCAGGTAGTCCTTGAGTGAATCGCGCTGATCGAAGTCAGCAGCGACTTGGGCCCAGTCCTGCGTGGTGTGCGTCGGCTGCGCGCGCGCGAGCTGCGTGATTGCCCAGGAGGCAACAAGCAACCAACCGCCGGTGAAAATCCGCGGAATCGCTTTCGTGGGGCAGGGGCGCGTCGTCATCGACCTATACGTTGCCGCGATTTCGCCACGAGGCAACGGGGATGAGCCGGACGCTTTTTGGCGCTCGAGTTGAGAACCTGGAGTAGCACGGTCAACCTGACCGCGCCTTATTCAAGCAAGACCAGATTTCGTCCCAGCGCGGTCAGATTGACCGCGCTACGGAGAGAGCCACTTGTGGCTCTAGCGCTTAACCTGGCGCCATTCGCCCCGGCTTTGCCTCAGCCCACCAACTGCTTCACCAGCGCCTGGATCATCCGCGGCAGATCGTACGGGAAGCGCGCGGTGATCAGGTTGCCGTCGACCACGCAGGGTTCGTCGAGCACGGTGGCGCCGGCGTTGGCGAGATCGGGGTGAATGTTCCAGACCGCCGTGGCCTTCCGGCCCTCGAGGATCCCCGCGCTCACCATCACCCATTGGCCGTGACAAATGGCGCAGGTCGGTTTGCCGGCTTCCCACATGCCGCGGACAAACGCCTGCGCGAGCTTGTCGGCCCGCAGCGCATCCGGGTTCCAGCAGCCGCCCGGAAAAATGCACGCGTCGTAGGCGGTCACTTTCGCCTGATCGAGGAAGCGGTCGATCTTCAGCCAGCCGGCATTCTCCATGAGCCGGATCGCCAGCACATGCGTGGCACAGAGCGGCGGGAACCGCAGGCCGAGCGTTGGATGAAACTCGCCGATCCGCGGGGACACGACATGCACCGTGGCACCGTGTTCGGTCAGCCAGCGGATTGAGCCGGTGATCTCCACCTCCTCCACGCCGTTGGTGCAGCAAATGGCGATTTTCTTTCCCTTCAGCAGCGTGGGATTCGACGGCGGATCGAGGAGGAAATGGTGCAACTCGCGGTTCAGCTCGCCATCGGCCGTAGTCAGGAGCTCGGTGGAAATCGACGGCACGAGCGAAGGCGTCATGAGGGTTTGCGCCCGGCGGATTGCCGCCTTGCGGGTCGGGGCAGAATCTTGGGATCGTTTCATGCGAAAGCTCGCCCGAGTTGTGGCCGAAGCCGACGGACTGGCAAGGACTGCGATGGGCCCCGGCCCGGCCGCGGAAAAGAGACTTTCCGTGCGGACGATGATGCGCAACCTCGGCGCATGCGTTTCAATCTGCTCCGTCCATTTGCGTTCGTCACCCTCGGGTCCGCGCTGCTGGTGGCGCCGGGCAGTTCAGCGGAAAAAACCCCGCAGAAAACCGCGAAGGCGGCGCGCGAGCGTTATGTCGATTCGCTGATTCCCGCGCTCAAGCCGACACAGCTCATCGCTTACAAGCAGGTCGGCGGGCGCGAGCTGAAGCTGCACGTTTTCCAGCCACCGGGCTGGACGGCCAGGGATCGGCGGCCGGCGTTTGTCGTGATTCACGGGGGCGGCTGGACCGGCGGCGATCCGACGCGGATGTATTCGTTTGCGGATCACTTCGCACGGCAGGGCATGGTCGGCATCAGTGTCGAATACCGGCTGCTCAAGCCAGGCACGGGCGTCACCGTGTTCGATTGCGTGCAGGACGGCCGCTCGGCGATTCGCTACGTGCGCTCCCATGCGGCGGAGCTGGGCATCGATCCCGCGCGCATCGTGGCGAGCGGCGGGTCGGCCGGCGGTCATGTCGCCGTGGCGACCGCACTGTTCGCGGCGTTCGACGACCCCGCGGAAGACCGGCGGATCTCCGCCGAACCGAACGCGCTGGTGCTGTATTTCCCGGTCATCGACACGTCGAAGGAAGGCTACGGCAACGCGAAGATTGGCGAGCGCTGGCGCGAGTTGTCGCCCGCGCACAATGTGCGCGCGGGATTGCCGCCGACGATCGTGTTTCACGGCACCGGCGACACCACGACGCCGTTCAAGGGCGCGCAGCGGTTCACCGATGAGATGCAGAAGGCCGGCAACCGCATGCAGCTCGAGGTCAACCAAGGCGGCGTACACGGCTACCTGATGGTGGACCGCGCCATTTACGAGGACGCCCTGGCAAAGACGGAGAGATTTCTGCGCGAGGTGAAGATGTGGCCGACGCAGCGCTGAGCGAGTCAGGCGATTGGGAACAGAAGCCGAAAACCCCCGGATGGCGGGCGATGTCGATGAGCAAACGTGCCGAAGCCACATGGTTTGCGTAGCACCAATCCTCTGAACAGAAGGACGCAAAGGCCGCGAAGAGGGCTGCCGGCATCCAATCCGCTCGATTTCTTCGTGTGCTTCGCGCTCTTCTGTTGGTGGCTTGGCGGATCGATGTTGGTTGAGAGGAAGCGAAGGCAAAGAAGGCCAAACCGCTATCTTCTGCTCAACCAGATCGGCCTGGCGTGAGTCGGCGCAAGCGAGACCGACGCCGAAATTCCGTTTCCTTTCTCTGGCGGCTCGCTTCGCTCGGGGGATGTTACCCCACAGTTTTCTCCTGCTGCTCGCACCGGGATTGCTCGCCACCGCGGCGGCCGCTCCCGCGCCGGCACCGGATCGCGTTTTTGCCCCGGGCTCGGAATGGGAAATCGTTTCCAGCGGCCATCGGTTCGCCGAGGGCATGGCGTGGGACGCCGACGGGCACTTCTACTTCACCGATGTGCCCGCGGGTCAGCTCTTCAAGATCGCGCACGACTCCGGCACCAAGACGCTCGTCGACGGCACCACCGGCCGCGCCAATGGGATCGCGTTCGGACCCGACGGCCGGCTCTACGGCTGCGCGAGTGGCGACCGCTGCATCTACGCCTGGGATCCACAGTCGTGGCGGAAGACGAAGGTGACGGAGGGCACCCAATCGAACGACATCGTCATTCTGCGCGACGGTACGATCTTCTACACGGAGCCTGGCACCAAACTGGTGTGGCGGCTCGCCGCGCGGACGTTCGAGCGCGCGATCGGGGTGAAGTTGGCCTGGGAGCCCAACGGCATCGCACTGTCGCGCGACGAGCAGACGCTGCTCGTGGCCGAGTTCAACGCCGACCTCATTCATGGTTTCGCGCTCGGGGCCGACGGGAAGGTCAAGGGGGAAGATCGCGCGGCGTACAAGCTCGCGGTGCCTTCGGATGGCGTCGGCCGGCTCGACGGCATGCTGACGCTGGCGGACGGACGATTGCTCATCGGCACCGCGCTCGGAACGCAAATCGCGCCTGCGATCGGGGCAATCGGATCCGCACGGCACCTCGTGATTCCGTCGCCGCAAGGCAGGTCGCGGAACAACTACGTCCGTCTCAGCCCGGATGGAGCGTGGATGTACACGGCCTACGCGGCCGACATTCTGCGGCGAAAGGTGCGCGGTGAGTTTGCGCAGCCCTGACACTACGTCATCAAGTCGCGGCTCAAGCCTGCATTCATTGACGGACATAACGAAAGATTTCGCATTGATTCGCCGGCCACTCCATAGTGATGCCCCGCAATGAAAACCGCTTCGCACCCGAATCCTGTGTCCAAGCCAAGAGCCTACTCGGTCAAAGCGTACTCGACCTCGGCTCCGAAGTCGCCGCTCGCCCCGAGCACCATTTCGCGGCGCCAGCCGACTGAAACCGACGTGCAGATTCAGATCCTGTACTGCGGCGTCTGCCATTCCGACCTGCATTTCGCCCGCAACGACTGGGGCTTCACGCAATATCCAGCCGTGCCCGGTCACGAGATCATCGGCCGCGTGACCGTCGTCGGCCGCGCGGTGAAAAAATTCAAGGTCGGCGACGTCGTGGGCGTCGGCTGTATGGTGGACTCCTGCCGCACGTGCCCCGATTGCCGCGCGGGACTGGAGCAATTCTGCGCAGCCATGGTGATGACCTACGGCAGCACGGACAAGCACCTCGATACGCCAACCCTCGGCGGTTACTCGCAGGAAATCGTGGTCACCGAAGAGTTCGTGCTGCGGATTCCGGCCAACCTCAATCCGGCGGCCGCCGCCCCGCTGCTCTGCGCCGGCACCACGACGTATTCGCCCCTGCGGCGCTGGAAGGTCGGGCCCGGGCAGAAGGTCGGCATTGTCGGGCTTGGCGGCCTCGGCCACATGGCCGTGAAATTCGCGCGAGCATTTGGCGCGCACGTCGTCCTCTTCACCACGTCACCCGGCAAGACGGCAGACGCCCGCCGGCTCGGCGCCCACGACGTCGTCCTCTCGAAAGACGAGCAGCAGATGGCGGCGCATGCCGGCAGCCTGGATTTCATCCTGGATACGGTCTCCGCGGTGCACGATCCCAACGCCTATATCAATCTCATCAAGCGCGACGGCCATATGGTGCTGGTGGGCGCGCCGAGCGAGCCGCTGGCGATCGCCGCCTTCCCGTTGATCTTCCGCCGGCGCTCGTTCTCCGGCTCGTTCATCGGCGGAGTGCCCGAGACGCAGGAGATGCTGGATTTCTGTGGGCAGCACGGCATCACGAGCGACATCGAGATGATCCGGATGGATCAAATCAACGAGGCCTACGAGCGGATGCTCAAGAGCGACGTGAGATACCGGTTCGTGATCGACATGGCGTCGCTCAAGTGAACGGGAACGGCTGACCGTCGCCGGCGTTATACCCGACGTCATAAGTGATCAGCGTCGTTTGTGGGCGCGGTGCCCCAACGCGCGGGACATCGCCCGCGAATGCCCAACTCGCGGGGTGAGGGCACGCCGCCTACAACTTCGCGGATTGATGACTTTCTGTGTAGCCAAACCGACGGAGCGAGGAACCGACACTCCGTCGTGCGCCGTCGAAGTTTTCCCAGCGCCGCCGCGTGCCGGGCACTTCTTCGTCCCGTGCCCCGCAAAAATCATCTGATCTACAGTGTAACGTAATACGTTACACTCCCCATGAGAATGAGAACGCAGGTTTGAGCCGGGGCCGGGGGAATGCTACCCGCCGGCGGGACTCAGCACGAGGGCCGCGTGGGCGCCGCCAAAGGCGTTGCTCGCCAGCACCGCCGCGTCGAACCCGGCCGCGGCAAACGGCGCCAGCGCCACGTCATCGGTGAACGAAGGGGCGGCGCCGCCCACCGTGCCGGCAATCGTGCCTTCGCCGTCCGTCAGCATCGCGACCGCGAGCGCGAGTTCCACGAGCCCGCAACTCCCCAGCGTGTGGCCGAGGCTGCCCTTCCACGAAACCAGCGGCGCATCGGGAAAAACGCGCGCGAACGCCTCCGCCTCGAGCCGGCCGGCCTCGAGCGTGCCGGTGCCGTGTCCCTTGATCCACACGCGGCGGCCACGGGTCGCGGGGGCCAGGGCATGCGCGCAGGTGGCAAACCCGGCGCCCGCCGGCTCGTTGCCGGTGAAGTGGTGCATTTCGTTGTACAGCGCCTGCGCCGTGATCCGGAGCGGCGCCGCAGCGCGCGTCAGCACCGCGTAGGCGGCGCCATCGCCGAGTCCAATCGCGCCGGTTTCGCGCACCGCATACGGCGCGGGCATCGCGCCGTTGAGGATCTTCAAGCTGTGAAATCCTCCCGCCACGAACGCGCTCACGAAATCGAAACTGAAAGCGAGGACCTGATCGGCCCGGCCCGCATGGAGCAGCCGCGCCGCGTGCAGCAACCCAAGGTGCGCCGATACGCACGCGTGGGAAAAAACCGTGACGTGTTCGCCCCACCCGCACTCCGCGCGCAGCAGGTCGACGCTGGCGAACGGCACGCCGTGCCGGAGGTGACGCGGATCTCCATCGCGCATGAAGGCGTGCAGGCTGCCGACGCCGAAATTGCTGCTCGTCACGACGACCGGCCTTCGCGGCGTGCCCCACCCGCCGCCCCCGATGCGGTCGGCCAGCCGCCGCGCATCGCGGAGCCATCGCGCCGGCACCGATTCCTGCATCGGCCCGAGCAGTGCCAGCGGCACCAAATCGCCCCCGTCGGCGCCGAGCACCGGTTGCAGTTGCAACGCCACCCGCCCTTCCCGCAATGCGCGCGTGGTCGCCGCCGCATCGCCAAAGGGCGTCAGGCAATCGCTCGCGGCGATCCCAACCGGCAGCAGATCAGCCGCGACAGCCATGCCGGCGGGTACCGTCGCGGTGGTGGCGGGCGAGGCCGCGCGCGCCGCGGCGGATCGGATGAAACAAAGGCACGAGGGAAGCGTCAGGCCACCCGTTTGCCGGGATGCGAGGCGCGGATAAACGCCGCAAGCGTGTTGACCGTGGCCAACGCGCGGCGCGATTCCTCGCTGCTGCCGATCTTGACGCCAAACTCCTTTTCGATCCGCAGCACGAGTTCGAGCGCATCGATGGAATCGAGCCCGAACCGCGGCGAACCGAACAGCGGCTCGTCGTCTGGGATGTCCTCCGGCCGCACGTCGTCGAGCCGCAGCGTCTCGACGATGAGCGTCTTCAATCGGGCGATCAGCGGGTCAGCCATGCGTGCGCGATCACACAAGCCCCCGCCGCCGCCGCAAGCCGATAGACTCACCTCTTCGGCCGTTCGGGACCGCCGGCCTCGCCGGCCGCTCCGGTGCAATCATGCCCAAATGCCGCCTTCTCGGACTACTTCCTGCAGTCCTCCGCAAAATCGTCTGATCTGCAGTGTAACGTAATACGTTACACTCGATCCAAAAATGAGCAAACCTCCCCGGGGGCATTGGGTGGACGGCGACCTCCGGGCGCCGTCGGAGGCGCAGAGGAATCTCGAACGCGCCCGGAGGTCGCGTTCCACCTCGGAACCACCAAGCCGAAGCGAGCTTCGGGGTATCGGACCCAACGCGAACGAAGGTCTGAGCCGCAAATTGACGAAGTAAGGCTAGCGGCCGCAGCGGCGGAGCACATGGCAGACGTTGCTGCCACCAAATCCGCTGCTGTTGTTGAGGACAAGGTTCGGTCGCTGATCGAGCGACTCGCGCGGCAGGTCGAGCCCCTCGCAGGCCGGATCCGGCTCTTCGAGGTGCGCGGCGCCCGGCACGAAACCTTCGGCGATCGCGAGCGCGCAGAACGCCGCTTCCATCGCTCCGGCGAGCGAGAGGCCGTGGCCGGTCAGCGCTTTCGTGCTGCTCACCCGGGGATGCGCATCGTGGAAGACCGCGCGCAAGGCGAGCGCCTCCGATCGATCACCGGCCGGAGTCGAGGTGGCGTGGGCGTTCACGTAATCGATGTCCGCGGCGGCCACCCGCGCGTCGGCGAGCGCGCGCTGCATCGCCCGGCGCAAGCCCGCGCCTTCCGGGTGCGACGCGGACACGCTGTATCCGTCGCTGGCCTGCCCCCACCCCGCCAGCTCCGCGTAGATCCGGGCGCCGCGCGCGGCGGCCAGCGACGGCGTCTCGAGCACGAGCGCCACCGCGCCGCCGGTGCCGACGAAGCCATCGCGGCGGCGATCGAACGGGCGCGACGCGGTCGCCGGATCCGGGTTCGTCGACAGCGCACGCAATCCCGCGAACGGCAGGATGCTCTCCGCATTCATGTCCTCGGCTCCGACGACCAGCATGCGCCGCTGGCGGCCGAGCCTGATTTCGTCGATGGCGTAGCCGAGCGCGTGACTCGACGAGGCGCAGGCGGAAACGAAGCCGCACACCGCGCCACCAATCCGCAGGTGCGCGGCCAGGTTGAAATTCAGGGTGCCCGCGATCGAGGAGACGACGCCCATCGGGCTGACGTGTCCGCCCCGCACGGCATACAAGTGGTTCACGTGGTGCGCCAGCATTTGCGGCGAGCCAGCCGAGGCGCAATAAAGCCCGGTTTCCCCGTCGCTGAGCGAGTCCGGTGGCAAGCCCGCATCCGCCAGCGCCTGGTGCAGTGCACAATAAGCGTACACACCGTGCGGCGGCAGGCCGCGCAAGACCTCGCGTTCGATCGCGTAGGCCGCCGGCCACGACCACTCGCGGCAGTCCGGCGAGGGAAACGCAAAGCCCTTCACCGTGCCGGCCACCTTCACCGGCAGATTTTCATTGCCGAGAAAGGTGCACCGCTCGAATCCGTGCCGCAGTTCGCGCAGGTTGCGCAGGACCGTGCCGCGATCGTTGCCGACGCTGGTGATGAACCCCAGACCGGTGACGACGGGCAACGACGGCATGAGCGGCGGCGCGGCTCAGGCCGGCCGACGCGCCGCGACCTTCCGACTCACGAAGCGGCGGAGATCGTCGAGCGTGAGCACCTGCACGATCTCCTCGTTGGCGATGGTGATTTCCAGGAGATCCTCGGTGAAGAACACGACCTCGCTGATCGCGAGCGAGTCGAAGCCCAGATCCTCGATCAACCGCAGGTTCCCGGGATGCTGCGCGAGCGAGCGTTCGCGTTTCCGCGGAATGAAGCTTTCGACGATCGCGAAGATCAGCGGATCAAGCACCGCGGGATCGCCACTCGCCTGGAAACTGCGATACGCCGCCTGCGCGCTTTCCGGAAGATGCCGAATTTTTTGCGCGCGATCGGCATCGACTGGCTTGGCCGGCACCGATGGAGATTCGGGGGATTCCATTCTGGCGGGTGGAGGGGACTGCATCGAGGAAGCCGAACTCGGTCGGGACAGGCAAAGCAAAAACCGGCCGGCCGGCTTCACCGGCGCATCTGCAGGTTGAGGGTCAAGCGTAGCGCCGGCATCCTGCCGGCAAGTGGCGACCGCCTCCATCCGCAGACTCAGGGAGGGGACGTCGATACCACTCGCAATGCCGGCAAGATGCCGGCGCTACGCTCAGGCGGCTGCGATCACCGGCTGCCGGCCGCTGCGGCCCGGCTTCGCTACACCGCCACTCCAGCTTTCACCGCGGTGTATTCGTTGAACAGCCCAGCCTGCTGCGTGCGCTTCTCCTCGGCCAGCCCCGCCGCGCGCAGCGCCGCGACCACCGCGTCCGGCGGCACGCACGTGTCCATCGTTTCCCAGTAGTACCGCATCATGTCCCGCGCATCGCGACTGCGCGTGAAAAGCTGGGTCAGGCCCGGGTAGACGCATCCGAAGTACAGGCGGAAGAAAAAATTTCCGATCCGGCCCGAGGGCTTGGTGACTTCGAGGATCAGCACTTTGCCGCCGGGTCGCAGCACGCGCGCGTACTCGCGAAACGTTTCTTCGAGGTCCGTGACATGGCGAAGGGCGTACCCCATCGTCAAGAAATCGAACGAGGCATCGGCAAACGGCAGCGCCTCGGCGCACCCCTGCACAAAGCGCGCCGGTATCTTTCGGCGGGCAACCGCCAGCATGCCCTCGCTCGGGTCGAGGCAGGTGATGTCCTCGGCCGAACCGAGGATTCGCGCCGCTTCGACTGCCATCAGCCCGGTGCCGCAGGCAACGTCGAGCAGGCGCATGCCCGGCCGCAATCCGTGGCGGCGCTGCGCCCAGCGGCGGTAGAACGCTCCGGTCCGGAGGAAACCCCAATCGACAACCCCATCGTAATGTTTCGCGCCCGCGTCGAACAACCGGTTCACGAACGCGGGTTTCGCCGCCGTCGTCGGATAATGACGCGTCAGCGGCGGATGGGGAGGAATTTGTCGGGCCGCGCTCTGAGGCATCAAGGGAATTTCCAATGCTTGGGCGAAACGAACTGCCTTGTCCGAAAATTCCTAGTGGGGCGGACGCGGGGAGTCAAACGCACGACTTTCGGCGGAAGCTCTTGCAGGCTTGCAACCAGGTTCGCCAGGGGTTGGAAACGCCCATGACGACCTTGCCCTGGTCTCCCGACGGAGTTCTCCCCGAGGGCCCGCAACCTCAACCCTAGTTTTTTGCGCAGCAAAAAATTCGCGCAGCAGGAAACCATGCGATTCTGCATTCTCGGCAGCGGCAGTTCGGGCAACGCGGCGTTGCTCGTGACGGAAAACGCGCGCGTGCTCGTCGACGCGGGGTTTTCGGCGCGCCGGCTCGCGCAGCTGCTGGAGGCCGCCGGCGAATCGCTCCCGCGCATCGACGCGGTATTTCTCACGCACGAGCATGGCGACCACGCGGCGGGGATCGATGGGCTGAAAAAGTTTCCGCACATCCAGATCTTCGCGAACGCCGCCACGGCGCGCGTGGTGCAGGCAGGCCTCGAGCACCGGCCCGACTGGCAGATTTTCCAGACCGGCGCGCGATTCGTGTTTCGCGACCTGCTGGTCGAGAGCTTCGCCGTGCCTCACGATGCGCAGGACCCGGTTGGATTTCGGTTCACGAACGGACACGAGGGTGATCTCCTCGCGCCGCGGCGGTCGATCGGCTGGTTCACCGATCTCGGCCACGCGCCGCTCAACGTGCACGAATGCATCCGCGAGTGCGATGTGGTCGTCGTCGAGGCGAACCACTGCCCGGAGCTGCTCAAGAACGACACGCGGCGGCCGTGGTCGCTCAAGCAGCGGATCAGCGGCCGCCACGGCCACCTCTCCAACCTCGCCGCGTGCGAGCTGCTCGCGGCGGTGGCGAGCCCGCGCTGGCGGCGAATCTACCTCATGCACCTCTCCCGCGAGTGCAATTCGCGCGCCGCGGTCGAATCCGCGTTCGCCGAGATGCGGAGCACGCTGCGCGGGTGCGAGTTTTCCATCGTCGAGCAGGGCGAAAGCACGCCGTTCTACGAGCTGGGCTGAGGCGCGGTTCTGGTTGCCCCTGGAACGAGGTGGAACGCGACCTCCGGGCGCGTTCGATCGATGGACAACCCTCCCACGGCGCCCGGCCGCCTTCGTCGAGCCTTCGGCGCGCCGGGCATAATCCACCGCGTCGAAGCCCGCAGGGCGAAGACGGGAGGTCGCCGTCCACCTACGCGAAGCCGCTCAGTGCGTCGCAGCCTTCTTCAGGCTCTTGCGGTGCGCGATGGAGAACATCATGATGCTGCCGACCAGCCCGAACGGCACGAGATAGGGGAAGTACCAGCCCCAACCCTTGTGATCGAGGATCCAACCGAGGCCCCAGGTCGCAACGGCCGCGCCAAAGTATTGGAACGCGTCGATGCAGCCGGAGGCGAACGCCGCCATCTTGCGGCCGCCGATGTCCATCGCCGCCGCGGGCCCGAGCAACGAATGCGTCGAGTTCACCGTGAACGAAATCAGCACCATGAAGAGCACGCCGGCCCCGACGCTCTTGGCCTGCGTCGCCGCCAGGATCACGAACATCTCGATGAGATAGATCGCGCAGGCGACCGGCGCGCGCCGCGAATGGAAGAAGCGATCGGAAATCCAGCCGGAGAGCAGGGAACCGGAGGACGCGACAAACGGAATCAGGAATCCGACCCACTGAAAGTAGGCCGACTCCTTCATGTTGAGGTGATGCACTTCCTGGAAATACGTCGGGAACCACTGGTCAATCGCCTGCCGCACGGCGCCGGTGCACGCGTACGCGCCGGCCATGATCCAGACGACGTGGTTCAAGAAGACCTGCTTGAACAGCATGGCGTAATCGGCGCGCGTGTCGACGTCCGCATGATCCGCTTCGCCCCGGAACACGCCGTGATAGCCGCATTGCTCGGGCGTGTCCCTGACCACCATTGCCAGCACGATGGCAACGACCGTGGCCACTGCGGCCGGGATCCAGAACAGCCACCGCCAGTGCTGCGCGGGGATCTGCCACATGCCGAGGAACGTGAACCCGGCGAGCAGCGACGGCAGCAGCTTGTTCGCGACGAACCGGCCGAGGTTGATCATGAACCCGAAAATGCCGGCGAACGTTCCGCGGCCCTTCTCGCTGAACCACGCGCTGTTGATCTTGATGAAGCCGGGCGCGCCGAACGACTGCACGTAGCCGTTGATCCCCCACAGCAGCGCGAACAAGGCGAACAGGCCCCAGAACGAGGCGACGCCGAACAGGAGGTTGGCGACGATCGTGCCGGCCGCGCCGATCAGCATCGCGCGTTTGCCGCCGATTCGATCGGTGAGCAGGCCGTTGATGATCTGGCCGCAGCCGTACGCGATGAAGTTCCAGAACAGGATCCGGCTCATGTCCTCGTAGGAGAAGCCGAACTCGTCGCGAATCGCCTTGTTGGCGTAGGAGAAATTGTACCGGCAGAGGTAGTAGCTCGTGTACATGAACCCCACCGTCGCCCAGTTCAGCCCGCGCCGCTGCCGGAAACCCGGCGGCAATCCTGCGTTCGGGTTGTCCGCCGGCCCGGCTGGGGAGGAAGTCATGAGTCGGGCGTTGTAGTCGAATCGTCCCAACACGCACGGAAAATCCGCCCAGGGCATCGCCGGAAAAGTCCGCGGCGGCCGCTTGCAGGACGACGCCGAATGCGCCACGTGTCAGGGTCCACATGTCCGCCCACGATTCTTTTCGCCGCACCAAGATCATCTTCACGCTCGGACCCGCGACCGAAAGCGATCAGATGCTCGACCAGCTGATCCGCGCCGGCGCCGATGTCGTGCGCCTCAACATGGCGCACGCGAAACACGACTGGACCCGCGACGTCATCCGCCGGATTCGGGCCTCGAGCGCGCGCGTCGGCCGCGATGTCGCCATCATGATGGACATCAAGGGTCCCGAGATCCGCACCGGCGATCTCACCGTGCCGCTCGAACTCAAGGCGGGTGAAATCTTCGACTTCACCGTCAAGCCGCTGGAGAGCGCCGGGCGCGGCGGCGGCGAAGAGGTGCGCTCGGTCGACGTGAACTACAAGGACCTCGTCAACGACATCAAGGTCGGCGACACCGTCCTGGTCGACAACGGCCTGCTGCGACTCGAAGTCCTGGAAAAAGACGCGGCGCGGATCCGCTGCCGCGTGCTGATTCCAGGCGAACTGAAATCGCGGCGGCACATCAATCTCCCCGGCGTGAAGGTGAACCTGCCGTCGTTCACGGAAAAAGACCGGCAGGACGCCACCGTCGGGCTGGAGGCCGGCATCGATTTCCTCGCGCTGTCCTTCGTGCGCGCGGCGAAGGACATCGAACTGCTGCGGGATTTCCTCGCCGAGAAAAAATCGAAGGTGAAGGTGATCGCGAAGATCGAGGATCAGTCGGCCATTACGAACCTGACCGAAATCGTCCAGGCCTGCGACGCCCTGATGGTGGCGCGCGGCGATCTCGGCATCGAGTGCCCGTTCGAGGAGCTTCCCGTCATCCAACGCCGCGCGGTCCGCGCCTGCCTGGCGCAGGGCCGGCCCGTCATCGTGGCCACGCACATGCTGGAATCGATGATCGCGCAGCCGGTCCCCACCCGCGCGGAAATCACCGACGTGGCCAACGCGGTGTTCGAGCTCGCCGACTGCGTGATGCTGTCGGGCGAAACCACCGTCGGCAAGTACCCGCTCGAGTGTGTGAAGATGCTCGATACGATTGCCCGCCGGATCGAGCGGGAGGCGGACGACGAGTGGAAGGAGCCGGCCGTCTTCACCGGCGAGCGGATGAAGGTGCTGCACTCGGCGGTGGTGCTGGCGAACGAGCTGGCGAATTCCAGGCTGCTCACGTTCACGCGTCACGGCTTCATGGCCCAGGGGCTGGCGTTGCTGCGCCCCGCGCATTCACCCATCCTCGCGTTCACGCCCTCGCCCGAGGTCTTCCGGCAGCTGCGGCTGCTGCGCGCGGTCGAACCGTTTCTGATGCCGCTGGCGGCCGAACCCGACGATACGATCGAGAACGCGCTCGCACTGCTCCGCCGCGGGCAGCGGATCGCACCGGGCGACAAGATCGTCATCGCCACCGACATTCTCGCGCAGGACCGGCTGGTCGACAGCGTGCAATTGCGGACCGTGCGCTGAGGGGGCGAGGCCTTCCGTAATGTAGCGGAAGCCGTCAGGCTTTCGCTGGCCGGGCTGAAATTTTCGACGAGGCGAAACGCTCACGCGTTCCGCTACCGGCCACGCGCTGGCAAACATGTCGGCCCGACGGCGCCCGGAGGTCGCCGTCCACCCACGTGAGAACCTTGCTTTCAAATTGTCGTAAAGTCACGCATCAGCGTCCGTACTTTCCGTGCTTGGGTTACCGGACCGGATCGGCCAGCGTCTCCGGCCGTATCCCACAGCCCGGCGGCCCTCCGCCATAGCCCACCACCCGCATGAGAGTCCTGCGTTCCCCACGCTTGTTGCGCCTACTTGCGCCCGCCATCCTGCTCGCCGCGCCGCTCGCGGCCCAGGAAACCCGGCTGGCCAACGTTTCCACCCTGATGCGCGTCGGTACCGGTGCCGACGTCCTGACTGCGGGATTCTACATCAGCGGCAGCTCGCCCAAACAGGTCGTGATTCGGGCCATCGGCCCGCGGCTCGCCACCACGCCTTTCAACGTCGGCGGCACGCTCGCCGATCCGCTGCTCGTCGTCTACGGCCCGAACTCGTCCACGCGCGAAGCCGCGCGCAACGACAACTGGAACAGCGCCGACGCCGCGGCGTTCGCCGCGGTCGGCGCTTTCGCCCTCACCGCCGGCTCGCGCGATGCGGCAATCGTCACGACGCTGCCGCCGGGCTCATACACGGCGCAGGTCAGCGGCGTCGGCGGCACCACCGGCGTCGCGCTGGTGGAGGTTTACGAGGCCGACACGACGAACGGCAAATTCGTGAATCTTTCGACGCGGGCGCAAGTCGGCGGCGCGGCGGGAACGCTCACCCCTGGCTTCGTGATTACCGCGGGCAGCGGTACGCGGAAGCTGCTCCTCCGCGCGGCCGGCCCGGCGCTCTCCCCCCTGGGCGTGACGGGCGTCCTGTCGAATCCGACGCTGACGTTGCGCCGCACGGGCACGGGTGGCGGCGTGGTGGCGACGAACGACAACTGGGGCACGCAGACGGGCACGACCGTCACCGCCGAGATTCTCGCGGGCGCGTTCGCGCAGGCCGGCGCCTTCGCCTTTCCGGCGAACAGCCAGGATGCCGCGTTGCTGCTCGATCTACCACCGGCCAATTACACCGCCGACGTCAGCGGCGTCGGCACCGCCACGGGCATCGCGATTGTCGAAATCTACGATCTGACGAGTGAGCCAGCGACGGTGACGGTGTCAGCCACCAAGGCGGTCGCGGATGAAACCGGCAGCAACAACGGTGAGTATACGTTTACGCGCGTCGGACCGACGTTCGAACCGCTCGTGGTCCGGTACGGCATCGGAGGCTCGGCCGTGAACGGTTTCGATTACGCGCAACTCTCGGGCTCGATCACGTTTCCGGCCGGCCAGGCGACGGTGAAACTGCCGCTGTTGCCGAATCCCGATCTGCAGAACGAGGGCACCGACACCGTCGTGGTGACCGTGCTCGCGGGCACCGGTTATGTCCCGGGGCAGCAGGCGTCGGCCACCGTCACGATCGCCGACAGCTCGGCCACCCTTTACGTCGCGTCGATTCGGCCGGAGACGGGTGCGACGAATTCCACCGCGTCGGGCACGGCGACCATCCTGCTGAGCTCCGATGGCACGCTCGCGGCCGTGACCGTATCGGTGTCGAACCTCAGCTCGCCCGTGACCTCGGCGCATCTTCGCATCGGCCCGAGCGGCGACTTCGTTTTCACGCTGCCCTACGCGTCTTCCGGCACCGCGCAATGGACGTTCACGCCGGTCGCCGGTTACTCGAGTTCCGCACTGCTCACCGCGCTGAGGAGCGGCAACATTTACGTCGGCATCGACACCGCCACCTTTCCCACCGGCGAAGTGCGCGGCACGTTCATCCAGGGCTCGGGCACGTCGTCGTTCACCGCCCCGGCCGCCCCGCCGGCGGTTGCGCTGACGAACGTGACGGCGATCGACGCCGCGCGGTTCCTGACGCAAGCGACCTTCGGTCCGAAGAAGAGCGAAATCGACGCGCTCACCGGCGGCAGCATCGATGCGTGGATCACCGCGCAAATGGCGATGCCGTTCAGCTCCCACCGGACGGCGACGGTCGAGGATCGCACGACGTACGGCGGCAGTGGCAGCTTCACCAATTGGAATGCGATTCATCCGCCGAACCGCCAGGCCGCGTGGTGGAAACACGCGTTGACCGCGCCCGACCAGTTGCGGCAGCGGGCGGCCTTTGCGCTGAGCGAACTCTTCGTGGTCTCTGACGTCGCCCTCGGCGACGACAGCCAGGCCGAACCGCTCGCCAACTACTACGACATCCTCGGCAACGGGGCGTTCGGCAATTACCGCACGCTGCTCGAGAACGTCACGCTCAGCCCGATGATGGGCCTGTATCTCAGCTCGTTGCGCAATGCGAAAGCGGATCCGGCGACGGGCCAGACCCCCGATGAGAACTACGCGCGCGAAGTGATGCAGCTGTTCAGCATCGGCCTGGTGCAACTGCAGCCGGATGGCCGGCTCGTGCTCGGCCGCGACGGTCTGCCGATTCCGACGTATAACCAGAAAACCATTACGGAAATGGCGAAGGTGTTCACGGGCTGGGCCTACCCGTCGGCGAACCTCGCGCAATTCCGCACGGCGCCGCGGAATTATTTCAGCCCGATGCAGCTCTTCCCCGCCTTCCACGATGACGGCGCGAAAGATCTCAGTCCGGTGCTGTCGTCACCGATTCCCGCGGCCCAAGGCGGCGCGAGAGATCTCCAGCTGGCCCTCGATGCCTTGTTCACGCACCCCAACACGGCGCCCTTCGTGGCCCGGTCGCTGATCAAGCGGCTCGTCACGAGCAACCCGAGCCCGGCCTACGTGTACCGCGTCGCGCAGAAATTCGAGAACGATGGCGCCGGCGTGCGCGGCAACCTCGGTGCCGTCGTCCGCGCGATCCTGACCGACTACGAGGCCCGTTCGCCGGCGGTCGCGGCGAACCAGAGCTTCGGCAAGTTGAAGGAGCCGATCTTGCGGCTGACGAGTGTGCTCCGCGGTTTCAACGCCACGTCGACCAGCGGTCGTTATCTCGGTTATCGCGTCGCCGTGAACGGCGTGCCGATCACGAGTTCGACCCCGCTGCCGTCGACGCAATCGCAGATCTCGACGCTGTCTTCGCCCACCACGCTGCATGTCGTGCAGAGCAACCTTGCGGAGGCCGCGCTGCGTTCGCCGACCGTGTTCAACTTCTTCCATCCGGACTACGTCCTGCCCGGTGCACTCGCGACCGCGGGGCTGGTGGCGCCGGAGTTTGAAATCACCGACGACAACTTCGCGATCAGCGTGCCTAATTTCCTGCGGACCTTCGTGCTCGCAACGGTGCCGAATTCCGCCGCCGGCCCGTATGCCCTCACGCTGGATCTGAGCTACGAGCAGACGCTGCTCGGCGACCCGTCCGCGCTCGTCGATCACTTGAACACCGTGCTCTGTGCCGGGGCGATGCCGGCGGCGACGAAGACGCGCATCGTTTCCGCGCTCGCCGCCCTGCCGGGCACAACCGCGCAACGCGAGCGCGCGCAAACCGCCGTGTTGCTCACCCTGACCTCCCCCGCCGCGTCGGTCCAAAAATAATTCCCCATGAAGAAGCATCCCGCTGCCCCCCATCCTTCGCGCCGGCAATTCATCGGCTCGGCCTGCTGCGCCGCGGTCGGCCTGACCGGACTGCTCTCGACGCTTTCCAGTCTGCGGCTGATGGGCGCCGTCGCCAGTCCATCCAACGGTCCGCAGATTCCGCCGCGCGCCGGCGCGCTGCCTTCGGACTACAAGGCGCTCGTCTGCCTTTTCCTGCAGGGCGGCAACGATGCGAACAACGTCATCATCCCGACCGGCTCCGCCTATGCCGCGTACGCCGCGGCCCGCTCGAACCTGGCCCTGCCCCAGACCGGCCTGCTGCCGTTCGCGCCCAAGACCTCGGACGGGCGCAGCTGGGCGTTGCACGCCGCGCTGCCGGAGCTCCAGAATTTCTTCGGCGCCGGCCGCGCCGCCATCGTCGCGAACGTCGGCACGCTGGTGTATCCGACAACCAAGGACCAGTACACCCGCGGCACGGTGCCGCTACCGCCGCAGCTCTTCTCCCACAGCGATCAACAGGTGCAATGGCAGCACAGCGTGCCGGACAAGCCCACGTCCACGGGTTGGGGCGGCCGCGTGGCCGACCTGGTGAACGCGTTCAACACGAGCAACGACATCTCCATGTCGATCAGCCTCGCGGGCAAGAACACGTTCCAGGTCGGGAGCACCGTCACGCAGTACGCGATCAACCCCGGCGGGGCGGTCACGCTCGCCGGGAGCACCTCCCGCAACAATCCCGACGCAGTCCGGTTCGCGGCGCAAAAGGACTTGTTCAATGCCCAGCAGTCCGCGCTGCTCGAATCCGCCTTTGCCAGCGTGTCCGCCGATGCGATCACCAGCGCCGAGCTCCTCAATTCCGTGCTCGCCGGCTCGCAGGCGCTCACCACGACGTTCCCGAACACCACCGCGGGGACCCAGCTTCGGATGGCGGCCCGGTTGATCGCCGCGTCACCCACGCTCGGCTTGAAGCGCCAGATCTTCTTCGTGCAACTGGGCGGCTGGGACACGCACGCCGCGCAGCTCGACAATGCGACGCCCACCTCCGGCGCCCATGCCAACCTGCTCGGCCAAATCAGCCAGGCGGTGAACGCGTTCTACAACGCCACGATCGAACTCGGCGTCGAGAATCAGGTGACGCTCTTCACCGCTTCGGATTTCGGCCGGACGTATCGATCGAATGGCGACGGGTCGGATCACGGCTGGGGCAGCCATCATTTCGTCGTCGGCGGCGCGGTGAAAGGCGGCGACATCTACGGCAAGATGCCCACCCTGACCGTGGCGGGCCCGGATGACACGACCCAGGGCCGCTGGATTCCGACGACGAGCGTCGACGAGTACGCCGCCACGCTGGCGACCTGGTTCGGCGTGAGCAACGCCGACCTGCCCGTCGTACTGCCGAACATCGGCCGGTTTGCGAAGCCGAATCTCGGTTTCCTCGCATGACCCGCCGCCGCGCGATCGTCGTCACGCTCGCGCTGGGGGTGGTCGGGCTGCTCGGCTGGAAGTTCGTTGCCGGGGCCAGGCGCGACCGCGAGGCCCACATCCAGGCCGCGCGGAATGACCGGCCGGCATCGGTCGTGCCGGCGCCGCCGCGGAACGGTGACGCCCCGGCCAGGGCACCTGATGTCCAGTCGTCAACGCTCGCGGACGCGCTCAACGCGCCGGCCGGTGATATCCGCACCGATCTGCGAATCGTGGCGGACGTCATCGAGGCGTTCCGCACGAACTTTCCGCGCGACGGCAATCCGACTGGCACCAACGCCGAGATCACGGCGGCGCTGAGTGGCCGCAACCAACTGCGGCTCGCATTGATTCCGCCGCGGCACTCCGCGATCAACTCCGCCGGCGAGCTCTGTGACCGTTGGGGCACGCCCTTCTTCTTTCACGCCGAGAGTGCCACGCGGACGGAAATCCGCAGCGCCGGTCCCGACCGCAGGATGTGGACCGACGACGACGTGGTTTTCGCCCCCTAACTGAACTAATCCCCCTCATCCCCCACCCGCCTGGCAGTTTTATGTCGCACCGGTGACCGAGTTTTGAACCGCGGTGAAGATCGACCCGCTCCTGCCCGCCGCGTTGCTGCCGGCGGGCTATCTTGGCCGCGAGGCGTTCGCCTGCCGGCAGCGTGTTCTGGCCCGGCTCGCAACGTCACACTCCCTCGTTGCATGACGGATTTTTGTCATACCTGTGACATAGAACTGCTGGGAAAGCATCAAGGGAGGAAGGCCGGGGAAGGTCACATCCAGCGGCGAAGCGCGGGGCGGAGCTTTTCCTTGGCGCGATAGATTCTGGTTTCCACGGCCTTGGTCGTCGCGCCAACGACGGCGGCGATTTCGGCGTGCGACAGATGCTCGTATTCCGAAAGAACGATCGCTTCGCGCAGGTCGGCGGGGAGCGCCGCAATGGCCGCGCGCACCGCGGCGCCCAGCTCGGTTTTTTCCGCCGTCGCCGGCGCCGTCGCCTGCCGCGGGTCAGGCGTCTCGTGGGTTTCGCTCCACGCGTCCAGCGAAACGACCGGGCGCCGCCGCCACCAGCGCAACCGGTTGCGCGCGAGGTTCACCGCGATGGCGAGGAGCCACGGGCGCACCGCCGCGCCGGCGCGAAATTTTTCCCGCTGCTGCCACACGCGGACGAACGTTTCCTGGGCGAGTTCCTCGGCTTCGCTCGCGTTGAGGACCAGCCGCGCAATCACGGATTTCACCGGCAATTCCCAGCGCTCCATCAGAACGCCCAGCGCCGCCTCCTCGCCGCTCTGCATGCGCGCCATGAGCGCACGGTCAATGGCAGCCTCGTCAGTGTCGCGCTGGTTCGAGTCGTCGCGGGCCTGCGTCACGGCTTCGCACGCATATTCGGCGGGCCATGATGGGCATATCCGCTCACGCGCGGCAACACCAGCGCGAGGTACCGCTCGCCTTCCGGCGGCGGCATCAGCGCGGCGACCCGACGAAAGTGATCGGTCATGGCGTCGACGCAGGTCTTCTCCAGGACCGCAACTTCCGCGGCGGGCGCACGGCGATCCCGCGCCGCCATGATGGCGTTGCAGTGCTGCGCGCAGACCATGCTGTAGTCTTCGTGCAGTTTCTTGATCGTGGCGAACTGCGGGTCGGTCAGCCGGAATTCGGCGCGCAGCCAGGCCATCGCATCGCCTTCGCGCGCCGCGGCGTGCAACGCGCGGTTTTCGCTCAGCACGTAAAAGGTGCCGAAGGCGAGCAGGCACGCGACCAGCGCGAGGCCCAGCGTGATGAAAAGATTCCTCACGGCATCGACATGGCCCGCGCATCCAACGCGCGCACATAAGCAGACGCCATCCGCGCGTTCTCGTCCGCCGCGTGGGCGCGGGCGCGTTCGTGGCCGAGCACCCCGCCGGCCACCATGGCCAGGGCGACCGCGCCCAACACCGATGGCGCGTGCCGGCGCGCGTACTCGCGCCAGGGGACCGCATCGCCGCGACCGCCGATTCTTTGCCAGACCTGAGCGCGAAATTCGGGCGAGCGCGACGGCACCACCCGCCAGGCGGCGAGCGTGCGACTAACGGAATCAGGCGTGGGGGGAGCGTCCATCGTGGTAGGTCAATCGACTATAACCCCGGGCCGGGAAAATCCCGCAGAAAATTTTTCAAGGGATTCGGCGACCCGCGGTTTATTGGCTGATGACTCCCATCATGAACTTCAAATCATACCTCCCCACCGCCCTAATCGCCTTCGCCTGCTCGATCGCGCTGCCGGCATTCGCCCAGTCCCGCCCGTCCCAAGCCGCCGCGGACAAAGCCGACAAACCCGCCGCGCCGCAGGTGGATCCGGCCATCGTTGCCAAGGCCCGCGCCAGCTACCCACTCAAAACCTGCATCGTGTCCGACGAGAAGCTTGGCGACATGGGCGAGGCGTTCGCCTACGTCCACCGCGAAGCCGGCAAGCCCGATCGCGTGGTCTTCTTCTGCTGCGATGGCTGCGTCGATGACTTCAAGGCCGATCCGGCGAAGTTTCTGAAGAAACTCGACGCAGCGGCGGCGACCAAGAAAGGCGGCAAGAAAAAGGGCAACGCCGACGGCGCCGCCAAGGAGCAATGATTCACCGGAGTCCACCGTTTCCGGCTCACCCTTTCATCATGATCCCCCTGTTTCGCCTCACTCGTAACCTGATGGTGGTCGGCCTGCTCCTCGTGGTCACCCGCGTGGACGCCACCGACCCCCAAGGCAAACCGGCGCTGCTGAACTCGTACGTGAAGGTCTCGGCCGCACTCGCCGCCGACGATTTCGCCGGCGCGAAATCCGCGGCGGCGAATCTCATGGCCGCAGCGAAGCAGGCCGGCGAACGCGACCTGGCAACGAAAGCCGGCGAGGTGGCCGCCGCCGACCGGATCGATGTCGCGCGGACGAATTTCAAACCGCTGAGCGCGGCGATCGAACCGCTGGCGAAAGGTGAAAAGGATTATGTCGTGATGACCTGCCCAATGGTGCGCGCCGACTGGGTCCAGGAAAAAGGACCGACCCGAAATCCGTACATGGGCAAGCGCATGCTGACCTGCGGCGGACCGAAGAGGACCGAGTAACGGAATATCGAATACCCGCCATGATCGCTCGTCGCACCCGATTTGTTCCGCCGAGCGCAGCATGGCTGGCGGGCATAATGCTGGCGGGAGGCATCGCGGGCTGCACGACCGCGCCGGGCGCCGCCGAGCGCGCGGCCCGCGACCACGTGGCGGCCATCGGCGAACGACTCAGGCCCGTCCACGCCGCCGCCCTTCGTCCGACGCTGCGCAGCGATTCTTCGCGCGAAGAGTTCGTCCGTTTCGCCGTGGTGACGCACCCCGCGGTCGCGGCGGCGTATTACGATTGGCGCGCGAGCGTCGAGGCGATTGCGCCGACGCGGGCCCTGCCGGACCCGCAATTCACGTTCGAAGCGGACATCGCGGACACGCTGATGACATTCATGCCGGGGTTCATGTTCGACCTGATGGGCCCGGGTAAGCGTGTGGCGATGACGCACGAAGCCACCGCCAAGAGCGGCGTGGCGTACCGCAATTACGTGACGATGGTGCTGCGCACGGCGGTCGCGGTGCAGAAAGCGTGGGTCGAACTCGCGTTTAGCGAGGACACACGCCGGTTGTACCAGTCGGCGATCGAAAACCTCGACCAGTCCGTCGCGGTAGCGAGCGCGGAATACACGACGGGGCGCGGCATGGTTTCCCTCGAGCAAATGGTGCGCTTGCGCAACCAGGCCGCCGAGCATCACGCGCACCACGCGACGTTCGGCGATCGACTCGCGGCGACGCGCGCGCGTTTCAAGTCCGCCCTCGGTCTGTCGCCGGCCGACGCCGATCCCGCGTGGCCGTCGCCGACCCTGGTGGCGACGACGCTGCCGCCGGAGGACGAGTTGTGGCGCCTGGCGCAGGCGACGAATCCGGAACTGGCCGCGATGCGCGCGATGGTCGACATGGCCGTGGCGGAAATTGCCGTCGCCCAAAAAGCCGGAACGCCGGAGTTGATGGTCGGCGCCATGGCCGACCTGAAGGCTGATCCGTTGATGGTGCGACCGGCCGCCATTGTGAAATTGCCGATCTGGCGCGAAAAAATTGCCGCCAATATCGCCGCCGCGCGCAGCCGGCGTGATGCCGCCGCGGCCCGCATTGACGCGGAGCAGCTGAACCTTGCGGCCGAGCTGGCGCAGATGCTCTACATGGTGCGCGACGCGGATCGGATGATCGAGTACATCGATCGGATTGCCTTGCCCAACGTCGAGCAGGCGGTCGCGACGGCGGCCGCGGGCTACCAGTCCGGGATGGGTTTGCCCGCGATGATTCCGGAGAGCCGGCACATGGCGATCACCATGCGGCTCGAACGCGTCAAAATGCTGCGCGAGCGCGAACTGGCGGCAGCCGAGCTGGCCGGGCTGATTGCGGGCACCGCACCGGTCGGTGCGCCGCTGCTCGCGGATGCGGGCGGAGCACGATGACGATTTTAGCCTGATGAACGCACGATTCTTCCTCTTTCTCAGGCTCCGCTCGCTTTGCGCGGTGGTGGCCGGTTTCGCCGTGGCTTGCGCGGTCCTGTCATCCGCACCCGCGGCCGCGCAATTGTACACCTGCGGCATGCACCCGCAGATCATCAAGCAAGAGCCGGGCAACTGCCCGATCTGCGGCATGAAGCTCACGCCGATTCGCGCCAACGCGGGTGCCGCGACGACCGGCGGCGAGCGGAAGGTCAAATTCTACCGGTCGACGATGGACCCGATGCAGATCAGCGACAAGCCGGCGAAGGATTCGATGGGGATGGACATGGTGCCGGTTTACGAAGGCGGCGACGTCGGCGCGACGACCAGGATCCAAATCGAGGCCGCGATGGTCCAGCGGATGAACCTGAAGACCGCAGTCGTCGCGCGCGGACCGGTCGCGCGCGAAATCCGGACCGTCGGCACGATTGCGTACCATGAGCAGGGTTTGCGCGACATTACGCTCAAGTACGAAGGCTGGATCGAAAAGCTGCTGGTCAACACGACCTGGGCGAAGGTGAAAGCGGGCGAGCCGCTGTTCGAAATCTATTCGCCCGATCTCTACAACGCGCAGCTGAACTACGTCGTCGCCCTGCGGAGCGAGGGCGCGGGCGAAGGCCCGCTCAAGCGCGCGGCGCTGGCGCGGCTCCAGCTCTTCGATATTCCGGTCGAATTCATCGCCGAGGTCACCCGCACCGGCGAGCCGCGGCGCACGATCGTTTTCCGCGCGCCAGCGGATGGCGTGGTGATCGAGAAGATGGCCGTGGCCGGCCAGATGATGAAGCCCGGTGAACCGATTTACCGGCTCGCGGATCTTTCATCGGTCTGGGCGCTCGCCCAGATTTACGAGCAGGACCTGCCGTTCGTGCAACCCGGCCAGGAGGCGACCGTCCGCGTCACCTACGGCGCCGAACGCACGCTCACCGGCAAGGTGGAAGCAATCCTGCCGCAAATCGAGGAGCAGACGCGCGCCGCCATCGCCCGAATCGTCCTGCCGAATCCCGAGGAGCGGCTGCGGCCGGGAATGTTCGTCGATGTCCGGTTCAGCGCACAGGTCGCCGAGTCCGCCGTGCTGGTCCCCGACGTCGCGGTTCTCCGCAGCGGCGAACGCAATACGGTTTTCATCGCCCGGCCCGACGGTTCCTTCGAACCGCGCGAGGTGAAGCTCGGCGCACGGACCGCCGACCATCGTTACCAGGTGCTGAGCGGATTGACCGAGGGCGACCGCGTCGTGACCTCGGGGCAGTTCCTGCTCGATTCCGAGAGCCAGCTGCGCGAGGCGATTGAAAAAATGCGGACGACCGAGGCCGCGGCCAGCGCCGGCCGCGCGGAAAAGGCCAGGGAGGCCGCCCCAAATGCCGGCACGGCCGCGCCAGGCGCCGAGGCGGTGAAGCCACTCGCGCTGGCCGCAGCGGAAGCGGCGGCGGCGCTCGCCGCGGACGATCTGGTGCGGTACAAGAAATCGTTGCCCCCGGTGCGCGACGCGCTGGCGGCATTTTTTTCCGCCAACCCAAACGCGGCCCAGGAACCGCTGGGAAAGTTCAAGGACGGTCCAGGCGAACCGAAAGATCTCGAGGCGGCGCGGCGCGAGTTCGAGCCGTTCAGCACCGCGGTCGCGGACCTCGCCCGCCAAGCTCATCTGCAGCACACCGCCGGCCTGCACGTCTTCGAATGCACGATGTCGCCCGTCCTCGGCAAGGGCCGGTGGGTGCAGCGCGACGCCGGCGCGAAGAATCCGTTTTTCGGAGCGCAAATGCTCACCTGCGGCGAGGAGCTGAAGTGAACCGCTCCGCGCGCCAGGTCATTCGTCGTCCATCAAACGACAAAACGGTTTGTCATCTAATGGATGACAAACGGATCGAAGTCAGGCTGACCGGATGATCCCATGTTGAAGCGCGTCATCGAGTTTTCGCTCAAGAACAAGTTCCTGGTGCTCGCCGCCACCGCGGTGCTGATCGCGGGCGGCGCCTATTCGCTGCGCAACATCCCGCTGGACGCGATTCCGGATCTGTCGGACACGCAGGTCATCGTCTACACGGAGTGGCCGGGCCAGGCCCCCCAAATCGTCCAGGATCAGGTCACGTACCCGATCACGACGAAGATGCTCTCGGTCCCGTCGGCGCAGGTGGTGCGGGGGTATTCGTTCTACGGATTCTCGTTCGTGTATGTGATATTTGCGGACGGCACCGACCCGTACTGGGCGCGAAGCCGCGTCCTGGAATACCTCAGCGGCTTGCAGAGTTCGCTGCCGAAGGGCGTGGCCCCGGCGCTCGGGCCGGACGCCACCGGCGTCGGCTGGGCCTTCATGTACACGCTCAATTCGCCGAAGCACGACCTGGCGGAGTTGCGCTCGATGCAAGACTGGTTCCTGCGTTACCAGCTCTCGAGTGTCGATGGCGTGGCGGAGGTCGCCTCGATCGGCGGCTTCGTGAAGCAATACCAAATCTCCGTCGATCCGCAGCGGCTCCGCGCCTACAACCTTTCGATCCGCGACGTCGCGATGGCGGTGGAGAAGAGCAACGGGGAAGTCGGCGGGCGTTCGATGGAAATGGCGGAGAAGGAATTCATCCTCCGCGTCCGCGGCTACATCACCGGGCTGGACGACCTGCGCAAAATCGCGGTGGGGCGTGGCCCGGGCGGCACCCCGATCCTGCTCGGGCAGGTGGCGAACGTGCAGCTCGGGCCCGACATGCGGCGCGGCATCGCGGAGTTGAACGGCGAGGGCGAAACCGTCGGCGGCATCGTGGTCGTGCGCTACGGCGTCGATGCGCGCAAGGTGATCGCCGCCGTAAAAAAACGGCTCGACGCGGCGATGAAGAGCCTGCCCGAGGGAGTGACCGCCACCGTCGCCTACGATCGGACCGCGCTGATCGATCGCGCGGTGGACACGCTGCAGCACAAGCTGATCGAGGAGAGCCTGGTCGTCGCCGCGGTGTGCGTGCTGTTCCTGCTGCACTTCCGCAGCGCGCTCGTGGCGATCGTCATCCTGCCCATCGCGGTGCTGGCGTCGTTCCTCCTCATGTTCGGCCAGGGCATGAGTTCGAACATCATGTCGCTCGGCGGCATCGCGATCGCCATCGGTGCGATGGTCGACGCGGTGATCATCATGATCGAGAACGCGCACAAGCACATCGAGCAGGACGGCGGCAGGAAACCGCATTGGGACATCATTCGCGACGCTTCGATCGAGGTGGGGCCGACGCTTTTCTATTCGCTGCTGGTGATCACCGTGTCGTTCCTGCCGGTGTTCACGTTGCAGGCGCAGGAAGGCCGGATGTTCAAGCCGCTCGCGTTCACGAAAACCTACTCGATGGGGGCCGCGGCCCTGCTGTCGATCACGCTCGCGCCGGTGCTGATGGGATTTTTCATCCGCGGCAAGATTCTGCGCGAAGACCGCAATCCGGTGAACCGCCTCCTCAGCTGGCTTTATCATCCGCTGCTCGACCTGGTGATCCGGTTTCGGTGGGCGGTCATCACCGTCGCGTTCGTGATGGTCGCCTGGGTCTTTTTTCCGTGGAACGCGCTCGTCGCGCGCGTGCTGCCGGACGGGCCGATCAAGGAATCGGCGGCGAAACTCGGCCGGCTGTTTCCGTATCAGAATCTCGGTTCCGAGTTCATGCCGCCGATGTACGAAGGCGATTTGCTGTACATGCCGACGACCTTTCCCGGGATGTCGCCGACGAAGGCGCGCGAGGTCCTGCAGCAGACCGACCAGATCATCCGCACCTTCCCGGAAGTGCAGCAGGTCTTCGGGAAAATCGGGCGCGCGGAAACCGCGACGGATCCGGCCCCGATGGACATGATCGAGACGACGATCATGTTGAAACCAGAGTCGGCTTGGCCGGCGGTCGACATCCGCGACAGTGACGGCAAAGTCACCGCCCACCGGCGACGGACGCCCGACGAGCTGAGCGCGGCGATGAACGCCGCGGTGCAGATTCCGGGCCTGACCAACGCGTGGACCATGCCGATCAAAACGCGAATCGACATGCTCGCGACCGGCATCAAGACGCCGGTGGGCATCAAGGTCGCCGGCCCCAAACTCGAGGAACTCGAACGGATCGCGGGGCAGATCGAGGTGCTGATCCATCGCGTGCCCGGCACCAGCAGCGTGTTCGCCGAGCGGGTGATGGGCGGCAACTACGTGGAATTCGACATCGATCGCGACGCCATCGCCCGCTACGGGCTCACCGTCGGCGACGTGCAGGAGGTTCTGCAAGTGGCGCTGGGCGGGATGCCGCTCACCACCACGGTCGAGGGACTGGAACGCTATGGCGTGATTCTGCGTTACGAGCGCGATTACCGCGAGAGTCTCGAGGCGCTGCGGGAAATCCTGGTGCCGGTGAAGATGGATGCCGGCATGGGCGGTGGGGCGGGCTTCAGCCCGCCCATCGCCATGGCACAGGGCCGAGGGCGGGCTGAAGCCCGCCCCACCCTCACCCAGGTGCCGCTCAATCAGCTCGCGAAAGTCCGCGTCGTCGCCGCGCCGATGGGCGTGAAAAGCGAAGGCGCGGTCCCGAACGCATGGATTTACGTCGACGTCCAGCACTCCGACATCGGCGGCTACGTGCGGTCGGCGCAGGCCACCATCGCCAGTGCGATGCAACGCGGCGAACTGAAGCTGCCGCCCGGCTACAGCATTTTCTGGAGCGGTCAGTTCGAATACATGAAGCGCGCCAACGAGCGGCTGATGCTCGTCGTGCCGCTCACGCTGCTGATCATCATCTTCATCATCTACCTCAATACCAAGTCGCTGATCAAAACGGCCATCGTGCTGCTGGCGGTGCCGTTCTCGCTCGTGGGCGCGTTCTGGATGCTGCACCTCTTCGACTACAACATGAGCGTCGCCGTGTGGGTCGGCATCATCGCGCTGGCGGGCCTCGATGCCGAAACCGGCGTGGTCATGCTGCTGTACCTCGATCTCGCGTATGACGACTGGCGCCGACGCGGCGCACTCAACACCACCGCGGATTTGCGTGACGCGATCTATCATGGCGCCGTGAAGCGCGTGCGACCGAAGGCCATGACCGCCGCGGTGATCATCGCCGGGCTGCTGCCCATCCTGTGGAGCCACGGCAGCGGCGCCGACGTGATGAAACGAATCGCGACGCCGATGGTCGGCGGCGTGGTGACCTCCACGTTGATGGAATTGCTGGTCTACCCTGCGATCTATTACCTTTGGCGCCGCCGCGGATTGCCTCCGGCGACTGCGACCACCGCACAGCCGGCGCTCGCGAGCTAAGGCGAAACGATGCAGTTGAAAGCATTTCCCATTCGCAGCGGCGAACATCGACCGGTGGACGGCGACCTCCGGGCGCCGTCTGGTTGCATCAATAGCATGAACGCGCCCGGCCGCCTTCGCCAAGCCTTCGGCGCGCCATGGCTTGTTTGCCTCGTCGTAGCCCGGAGGGCGAAGACGGGAGGTCGCGTTCCACCCAAGATCCAACTGCATGATCCCAGCTAAAGGACGAAGCCGACGTGCGATTCCCGCTCTTGGTACTTGAGCAATCCGGGCTCGCACGAGATCGTGGCCGACACCCCTTCATGAGGTCGCTTGTCCTTATTCGTTCCGGTCGGCTGTCCGCGCTGTGGACCGCGGTGCGAACCTGACCCCGCGATCGCCATGGCGCCACGCGCTTACTCCGTTATCCGCGATCTTCATCTCTACCTTGGGCTGTTCCTCAGCCCGCTCGTCGTTGTCTTTTCGCTGAGTGTCATCTTTCTCGTCCACGCGTGGGTGCCGGGGGCGAGCGGGCGTCCGACGACGCGGCGGGTCGAGGCCATCGCGATCCCAACCGGCCTCGAACAATTGAAGGCGCGCGAGCAGGTGGACGCGATGCATCGCGTGCTCGATCAGGCCGGCGTGCACGGGGAGATCGGATTTCTGCGGCAGATTCCGCGCGAACGCCGCTTTGTCGTGCCGGTCAGCCTGCCGGGCCGCGAAACCACCGTAGATTTGAACGTCGCGACGGGCACGGCCACGGTGACCACGCGCGACACGGGCCTGTGGGATGCGATGGTGTTTCTCCACAAGATGCCGGGGCCGCACAACGTCGCCATCCGCGGCAACACGGCGTTCCTCCAGGTGTGGCGCTGGCTGGCCGATGCGACGGTCTACTTGCTGCTCTTTGCCACGGCGAGCGGCGTGTACCTCTGGGTGGTGTTGAAAAGCGAACGTCGCGCTGGCGTGGCGCTGTTGCTGGCGGGCATCGTGTCTTTCACGGCCCTGGTATGCGCCGTCGTCGGCTGACCCTCCATGCCTGCGGAATCAAATCTCAGTCTTTGGAACCGCCGGCTGCATTATTACCTCGGGTTGTACTTTCTGCTGTTCATCTGGCTTTTTGCGCTGACTGGTTTGCTGCTGAACCACACCTGGTCGTTCGGCGAATTCTGGTCGAATCGCAAGGTCGCGAGCAGCGAGCAGCCCGTCCAGGGCCCGGCGGGCGGCAGCCTGCTCGAGCAGGCGCGCGACGTCATGCGGCAACTCGGAATCGTTGGGGAGATTCAATGGGTCACGACGAAACCCGACACCAGCCGGCTCGAGTTCCGCGTCACGCGACCCGGCCGCCAATTCGAGATCAAAACCGATTGGACGCAGCATCGCGCCACCGTGCAGCGGACGGACGTGAATGCCTGGGGGATCGCGCGCACGCTCCACACGTTCACGGGCGTGCGGGCGACCGACCGGGGCAACGAGCGCGACTGGATTCTCACGACGGTGTGGGCGTACTCGATGGACGCGGTCGCGGTCGGGCTCGTCGTGATGGTGATCAGCGGAATCGTCATATGGTACCGCGCACCCGCCAAACGCGCGTGGGGCATGGTGGCGCTGGCGAGCGGCCTGGTCGTGAGTGGCTGGTTCATGGTCGCACTCCGCTGGATTTACGGCTGAGCGCGACAACCCTTCCAGCGCGTCGTCTCCTTCAAAAGATCGCGCGGGCGAGAACCCACAGCCCGAGCGCAAAGGCCAACGCTCCCGAAAGCCGGCCGCCCTGCACGCCGAACGGCGCCAGTTTTTCCACCAAAACGAAAATGGTCAGCGCGATGATCCACCAAAGGTTCATCACGCCGCCGACAAACAGCAGGAGCATCAGCGCCCAGCAGCAACCGACGCAGTACAGTCCGTGCAGCAGGCCGAGGCGGAAACCGCCGCCAATGCCTCGCCGCCAGTGCCGCGTGAGGAATTCCACGGGGGAACGGCAGCCGTCAAGGCAGGTCCGCTTGAACGGCGTGAACTGGTACACGCCCGCGGTGAGGAGCAGCAGGGCGCTCAGCCCGCGGTTCTCCGACTCCATCAAGGGTGAGACCCACAGCAGGTCGGCGAACACCCGCTGCAGCAGGGTCGCTGCGACGCTGAACACCGTCCAAACCAGAAGATAACCGCCCGCGAACGCGTGCACGTGGGTCGCCGTGCGCCCGGCTTCCGGACTCTTGCGAATCACGCCGGCGTACAGCAGCAGCGTCGGCGCGACCGAGGGCAGCATCATGCCCACCATCATCACCGACCACATGATGAAGAGCACGGTGAGGTGCCGGGCGTCCCAGGCGTTCATCATCATCCAACTCGTGTCGCCGCACATCATGCGGTCCATCGCGCGCGCCATCGGCACGATCCACGCCCAGCACAATGCGGACACGAGCGCGAGCGCGGCACCGACCAGCCAGCGATCGCGCCGCAGCAATGACTCAACCGGTGTGATCCCGTTCATCCGCCACCACCCGACGCCTCAGCCGTGTCCATGCAGTTGGTTCGAGGTGGAACGCGACCTCCCGTCTTCGCCCTCCGGGCTACGACGAGGCAAACAAGCCATGGCGCGCCGAAGACTTGGCGAAGGCGGCCGGGCGCGTTCTCCCGGCGGACGCGGCCCAACGGCGCCCGGAGGTCGCCGTCCACCTTTCAGTGTTCGCCGCTGCAGAGCTGATTCGGAGCTCGACTGCATGGATACGCCTCACCGCACGACGCCGTGGGTGCTCCAGTGGACCCGGGCGAGGTGGGCGTGGGTGCCGTCGAAATCGAGATGAATCGTGCCGTTCGCGGTCTTGCCGGATCCGCTGACAACTTCGGCCTCGGTAAACTCGAAGCCCATCGGCATGGTCAGCCGGATCGGCACGTCTTTTTTCGACATGTCGTTGTGGACGCTCTGCGCCTTGCCCTCGACCACGCCGGACACTTTTACCTGCGCCTTTCGTGTCTTCAGGTCGATCGTGAGCTCAATCGGCTTGTAGATCGTCGGCAGGAATTTTGTCACCGTCGTGGAAAACACCTGCCAAATCAGGGTGCCCGGTTCCGTTTCCTTGCCGTGGGAAATTGCCTCCAAGGCCGCGCGCTGCTTCGGGTCAGCGCGTTCGTCGATGATGGTTTGGAACGTGCCGTTGCCCTCGTGGATCGCCTTCGGCCACGACGCCAGGATTCCCCACCGCAATCCGTCGAGCGGCACGTCGCCAAACCGTCCCTTTTCCACTTGAACGAAACCATACGCGCGACAGTTGCCGTACGTGGGGTTGGACTGATACTGGCAGGGACAGCCGACCGCGCAGTTGCAGTTGACGAATTCAGTTCCTTGCATCGACCACTCGACGAGTTTCATGGGATGTGGGGGTTGAACTAATGTTGCTCTACGTTGCCGCAACGAAACCGGATGCAGGGGGTGCGTCGCGACAACGGGCGGTTTTCCTAGGATCCCGCACCGAACTTGGCAAGATCTGCGCCGGCCGCCGCAAAAACTCCGAGGGAAACGCCGCTCCATGGTGTAGTGTTTGACGGCCCGTTAACCAGCCGGCCTCTCCATGAACGCTCGCCATCCCTCTTTGTCGCCGCCCCGGGCGCATCTCTCGCGGGTCGCGTCAGCCATTCGACAAATTGCCGCTCGTGGCGAATCATGCCGGCGCGCGCGCCCCGTGCCTCTTGGATATGAATCATAAGCACCCGGAACCAGCCGCCGCGCCGGCGCCATCCTGCCATCGAGAATCCGAAGCCGCGTCGCCGGGACCGGCTTCCGGACACGGCCACCATGGCCACGGCGGGGCGGACCCGTCGGCGACCGCGGCGTCGCCAGGGGAGCCGGTTTACATGGGGCTGCCGCACGAACGCTTTCTGCGGCCGCGGTTCTGGGTCGCGTTGGCGTTCAGCGTGCCCGTCCTGACGATTGCGATGGGCGGCATGATCGCACCGCAGCTGTTCCACCGGTTTGATCCCCAAGCGCTCGCCTGGGTGCAGCTGGCCTTGACCACACCGGTGTTCTTCTGGGCCGGTGCCCCGCTCAACCGGCGCTGGTGGCGATCCATTCGCAAACTGGATCCGGGGATGTGGACGCTGATCATCACGGGCACCGGCGCGGCGTATTTCTTCAGCGTCGCGGCGACAATTTTTGGCGAGGAGTTGCCGCCGGCGATGCAGACGGAGCACGGGCCGCCGCTGTATTTTGAAGCGGTGGCCTTCATCACCACGGTGGTCTTGCTCGGGCAGATTCTCGAGCAACGCGCGCATGCGCGGACGGATGCCGCCATTCGCGCGCTGATGGATCTGGCCCCGAAAAGCGCGCACCGCATCGCGGCGGATGGACACGAAGAGGAAGTGCCGATCGACGCAATTCACCCGGGCGATCGGCTGCGCGTGCGGCCGGGCGAGAAAGTGCCGGTCGACGGCGTGCTCAGCGAGGGCGCGAGCGAGATCAACGAGTCGATGCTGACCGGCGAACCCATGCCGGTGACAAAACGCACGGGCGATCGGGCGAGCGCGGGCACGCTGAACACGACGGGCAGCTTCGTGCTGCGCGCGGAACGCGTGGGCCGCGATACGCTGCTCGCCCAAATCGTGCAGCTCGTCGAGGAGGCGCAGAACAGCGAGGCGCCGATCGCGCGGCTGGCCGACCGCGTGGCCGGCTGGTTCACGCCCGCGGTCCTCGTGATCGCCATCGTGACCTTCGTCGCCTGGATCTGGCTTGGTCCGGAACCGCGCCTCGTTCACGGGCTGCTCAACGCGATGGCCGTGCTGATCATCGCGTGCCCCTGCGCGCTGGGGCTCGCCACGCCGGTATCAATCGTAACGGCGATCGGTCGGGGCGCCCAGGCCGGCATCCTCGTCAAGGATGCCGCGGCGCTCGAGCGGCTCGCCGCCGCCGACACGCTGCTGATCGACAAGACCGGCACGCTTACGGCGGGAGCGCCGCGCGTAATGAACATTGTGGTGGACGGCGATCTCCGAGCGCCGTCGAACCCGCAATCGAACGCGCCCGGAGGTCGCGTTCCACCGATGACCGAATCGGAACTGCTCGCGCTCGCGGCCGCGGCGGAATCTTCCAGCGAGCACCCGCTGGCGCGCGCCATCGTGGCGGCGGCGCAGGAGCGAAAACTGCCCCTGCCGCCCGCGGCCAACTTCGCCGCCGAGCCCGGCGTCGGCGTCCAAGCCCACGTGGGCGGGCGGCTCGTGAAAGTCGGTCGGGCCGAAGAATCGTCATTGCACGCCGGCACGGCAACCGTGGTGGCGGTCGCGGTCGATGGCCGTCCGGCGGGGACGATCGAGCTGGCGGACGCGATCAAGCCGACCACGGCCGCCGCGATTCGCGAACTGCAGCAACTCGGGATTCGCGTGGTGATGGTGACCGGCGACCGCGAGGAAACCGCCCGCTCGGTCGCGACCGAACTCAAACTCGACGGCTATCACGCCGCCGTGACGCCGGGCCGCAAACAGGAACTCGTGCGCGAGCACCGCGCCCGCGGCGAACGCGTCGTTTTCGCCGGCGACGGGATCAACGACGCGCCGGCCCTGGCGGCGGCGGAGGTCGCGATCGCGATGGGCACCGGCACCGACGTGGCGATGCACAGCGCGGGCATCGTGCTCGTCAAAGGCGATCTCGCGGCGCTGGTGCGCGCCGTCCACCTCAGCCGCGCCACGCTGCGCAACATCAAGCAGAACCTGTTCTGGGCGTTCGCGTACAACGTCGCGGGGCTGCCGCTCGCCGCCGGCGCGCTGTATCCGTTTACCGGATGGCTGCTGCATCCGATGTTCGCGAGCATCGCGATGAGCTTCAGCTCGATCACCGTCGTGAGCAATGCGCTGCGCCTCCGGCACGCGCGCCTGTGACGAGAGGTGGAGCCCGCTCTCCGCGCCGGCCTGAAATTACAGCGAACGGCTTCGAGCCGGCGCGCCAGGCAAAGCGTCCCCCAGGAAATCGCCTAATCCGTAGTGTAACGTAATACGTTACACCGCCTCTGAAGACGAGTGAAGGGTTGAGCCGCAGGCGAACAAAGCGCCCGTAGCGCGGCAAGCGCCGGGCCGCCGCAGGTTTTCCGGCCAGCCTCTGGTCCGGTGCCAACCTGAATTCGCGATTTACGGGCACCGCCGCGCAAGCGATGGTTCGGAGGTGAAAACATCGCCGCGGCTGTTCCTGGTTTCATTGCTGGCGCTGATGGTGGCCGGTTGTGCAAAGCACGACGAGGCGACGCCTGCCGCCCTGTCCGCTGGCGTCACCCGGCACGAGCACAAGGCGCCCCACGACGGCACTCCGGTCGTGCTGGGCCAGGAAGCCTATCATCTGGAACTCGTCCGCGATCCCGCCACCGGTGGGCTCTCCGCCTACGTGCTCGACGGCGAGATGGAGAAGTTCATCCGGATCCCGGCGCGATCCCTCGAAATTGTGGCGACGGTCGCCGGCCAGCCGCGCCCGCTCATCCTGAATGCCGTGGCAAATTCCGCGACGGGGGAAACCGTGGGCGACACCGCGCAATTCGACGGACAGGCCGATTGGCTCAAGCGCACGTCGAGTTTCGAAGCCGTGCTCACCACAATCGAAATCCGCGGAACGAAGTTCGAACACGTCGCCTTCAATTTCCCGAAGGGGAACGACAAGGACTGAGCCGGCTGCAGGGCGGATTTGCAATCCCGCCGCCGAACGGCACCCTTTGGGCCCTCCGTCACCGGCGGCCGCCGGGGCATTCGGCACCTATCATGATTCCTGTCACCGTTCTCACCGGCTTTCTCGGCGCGGGCAAAACCACGCTGCTCAACCGGATCCTCACCGAACACCACGGCAAGAAACTCGCCGTGATTGAAAACGAGTTCGGCGAGGTTGGCGTCGATCACCAGCTGGTGGTCCAGAGCGAGGAGGAACTGTTCGAGATGAACAATGGCTGCATCTGCTGCAGCGTGCGCGGCGATCTCATCCGGATTCTCGGCCGACTGCTGAAACGCAAGGACCAGCTCGACGGGATCCTGATCGAAACCACCGGGCTGGCGAATCCCGCGCCGGTCGCCCAGACGTTTTTCACCGACGACGAGATGAAGCAGAGCTTCCGGCTCGATGCCATCGTCACCGTCGTCGACGCGAAACATGTCGCGCAACACCTCGACCAGGACGACGAGTCGGTGAAGCAGATCGGTTTCGCCGATGTGATTCTGTTGAACAAAGTCGATCTCGTGTCGTCCGCCGACCTCGATGCCGTGGAGGCGCGGATCAAGCGAATCAACGCGATGGCCAGGGTCTATCGCACGAAGAACTGCGACGTGCCGCTCGATCACGTGCTCGACGTCGGCGGCTTCAATCTCAGTCGCGCGACCGAACTCGATCCCAAGTTCCTCGAGCCGGAATATCCTTTCGAATGGGCCGGCGCGTACGCTTTGCCGGCCGGGACGCACACGCTCGAGATCGGCCACTGCGATCATGAGCACGAACACGGCCACGAGCACCACGATCACGAGCATGAGGGGCGGGGTCACCTGACCCCGCCGCCCGGCGCTTCGGAACAAACCGCGGCGGGGGCGGGACACGCCGCCCTACATCACCATCACCACGGAAACCCGAACGAACTCGACGTGGTGATCATGCCGGTGAAATCGCTCGACGAGAAGGATCTCGCGGCCGCGCGCGACGCCGCCGTCCTCGTTTTCTCGGATTGGGAGTCGCGCACGCAGGAAGGCGACGTCGTCAAACCTGGCGCCACGCTGCATCGCCTGCTGCTGAAGGAGGGCGACGGTCGCTACGCGCTGAAAATCGAACAGCCGGGGTTCCACCTCGTGTTCGAGTCGTGCGGGCATGATCCGCTGCACATCAAAATCATGGGCGAAGTGGCGCGGCCCTGCTGGCAGCAGGATTTTCACGCGGCGCACGAGCACAGCGAGGCGGTGACCTCGGTCGGCATCAGCCAGCCCGGTGAACTCGACGGCAAACGGCTGAACGACTGGATCAGCACGCTGCTGCGGGTGAAGGGCGGCGATATTTACCGGATGAAAGGCGTGCTCGCGGTCAAAGGCTCGCCGAAGCGCCTCGTGTTCCAGGGCGTGCACATGCTGTTCGATGCGAAGTTCGATCGCGAATGGAACGGCCAGCCGCGTCAGAACACGCTCGTGTTCATCGGCAAGAATCTCGATCGCGCGGAGCTGACGGAAAAGTTCAAGGCCTGCCTCGCGTGAAGCGCGACTTCGCGAGAGGGTCGGCCATGCCTGCACGAACAGTTGCTTTCGCTCTGGTGACATTCGCCGGATTGCTCGCCTCCGCCTTCGCGGACGGACTCGCCACGAAGTATCCGCGCGATGCCGGCATCTCCCGCGATCCGGCGGTGCTGTTCGCCGACGATTTCGAAAGCGGCGATTTGAAGAAATGGGATCAGCAGCGCGGCGGCATCGCGCCGACGAAGGATGCGCCCCATGGCGGCGACTGGTGCGTCCAGACGACGATGGCGCGCGGCAAGAATCACGGCGGCGACGCCATCAAGTGGTTCCTGCCCGGCGCGGACCGGGTTTACGCCCGCGTGTACGTGAAATTCTCCGCGGATTACCGGTATCCGCATCACTTCCTCTGGCTGTCCGCCAACCAGGCGCGGAACAAGTGGTCGTCGTTCGGCAAAGCCGGTCGCAAGCCGGACGGCACGTATTACTCGACGGGCATGGAGGCGTGGTTCGCGTGGGGCAGGAATCCGCCGCCCGGTGAACTCCATCTGTACACCTACTATCTCGACATGCTCGTCGATCCGAAGATGAACCGGTACTGGGGGAATTCCTTCTTCCCGCCGGGACCCGACAAGGGCGTGGCGGCATCACCAAAACGTGTGCTGCCCCGGCTCGAGCGATGGCAGTGTTGGGAATTCATGATCCAGGCGAACTCCGCGCCGGACAAGGCCGATGGCCGGCAGGCGATGTGGCTCGACGGCCAGCTCGTCGGCGAGTTCACCGGCATCCGCTGGCGCGAGGACCTCGACCTGAAGGTGAATTGTTTCTGGCTGCAGCACTACGGCTACGACGAGGGCGATCCAACGAAACAGTACTGGGGCCAGAGTCAGTCGGTGTGGTTCGACGACGTCGTGATCGCCCGCGAGTACATCGGGCCGAGAGCGGAGAAATAGGGGCACACAGCTCGGTCCTCGTTCCCGTCTGCTGGGTGGAACGCGACCTCCGGGCGCGTTCTGCTGATGGGCGAACATCTGACGGCGCCCGGAGGTCGCCGTCCACCGTGGGTGGCTTCGGAGGTGTCCCAAGATTTCGTGACGTAGCGACGGCGCCAGCAAATCGGTCGGCGCGCCTCTCCACTCGCTGGCGCTCGTGGCTACGATGGGGCGCCGACGTGCGTTTGTTTCGTGTCCCTGCACTGGGAATCGACCTTCTGGCGCCCGTTGCGACCCGAACAACAAAAAGGGCGTCTGAATAACAGACGCCCCGAAATAGGGCCGCCGCTCGAACGGCAGCGATGCGGTTGCCTCAGGCGTACACGCCCCGCGCGCGCCCCAGCACTTCTTCCTTGGTCCAGCCGGCGCGGTAATTCGGATACAGGAGCTTGTCCACATCCGCCCGTCCGGTGGTCATATTCTGCGAATCCCAGCTGAACTTGCCGCCGGCGAGGATCGCCATCGTGCCGAGCGCGACCATTTCGGTGAACGGCACCGAGTACTCGAAGTTCGAACCGGCGCCGCGCGGATTGTTGGCGTGAATCGCCTTCATCCACTCCTTGTGCGGATTGCCGATCGGGTCCGGACGCGGAATCGTCTTCGGCGGCATCTTGCCGGATTCGACCAGCTCCTTGTGATAGGTCTCCGGGATGAACCGCGGGCTCAGGCAGTAGTCGCCGCCATCGTACACGGTCGCCTTGCTGCCGATGATCAACTGACCGCCGATCTTCAGCTCGCGGTCCGCTTCCATCTGCGCCGGCTTCTCGGGCTTCAGGCCGCCCTCGTGCCAGGTGAGCGTCACCGGCGGCATGCTGCCGCGCGCCGGGAACTGATACTCGACAATCGCGGACTTCGGGTAGGCGACCTTGCTCGGGCTATCGATGCGTTTCAGCTCGATGCTCGACGGCGCGCCCAGCTCCAGGCCCCAGTAGGACGCATCCATCAGATGACACGCCATGTCGCCCAGGGCGCCGCAGCCGTAGTCCTGGTAACCGCGCCAGTTGAACGGATGAATCTTCGAGCTGTACCCGCGGTACGGCGCGCGACCGAGGTACTCCTCCCACGCGATATGCGAAGGGGTCGGCTCGACCGGCGGCGCTTCCTGGAACCCCTGGGGCCAAATCGGCCGGTTGGTCCAAATCTTCACTTCGCGCACCTCGCCCAGCAGACCGGCACCAATCCACTCCTTCACGAGGCGGATGCCTTCGTTCGAGTGGCCCTGGTTGCCCATCTGCGTGCATACGCCGTTCATCCGCGCGAGGCGCAGCAGCTCACGCGCTTCGCCCACCGTCTGGGTCAGCGGCTTCTGCACATACACGTGCTTGCCCATCATGATGGCCATGAAGGCGCACAGGAAATGCATGTGATCCGGCGTCGCGACGCCCACGGCGTCGATTTGATCGTCCATCTCGATCAGCATCTTCCGGAAATCCGTGTAGCGTTTCGCATTCGGAAACTCCTGCATGAGTTTCTTCACGTTCGAGAGCTGCGGCTCCTTCGCCTCCTTGCCGGCTTTGCCCGCCTTGGCATTCCGCGCCCGGGTCGGCCCCTCCCAGTCGATGTCGCACAGCGCCACGACCTCCTCGGGGTTCGGGTCCAGCTTGTGCGCCATCGTATCGCTGAAGCCTTTTCCGCCCAATCCGATTTGGGCAAAACGGACCTTGGCACCGGCGGCGATCGGACGCGGCTTGCGCGGCCGCAACTCGCCGGACGGACCGACGCAGCTGCTCAGGCCGAGCATGGTGGCAAGGGCTGCCGTGTATTGGATGAAATCGCGACGACTGAGCTGTGACGTGTTTGGCATCGGGGGTTGAGTTGGCAGGGGCGAGACGTTTCGCGGTAGGAGCGGTTGCGAAATGTTTTCCGCGCCGCTAGTCCGTGAATGGATATGAGACGGCAGCGCGGCGCGGTGAAGCAAGACTTACGTGCGGCCGCGGACAAAGATTTCGCCCGCGAGCGAACGGCGAATCACCCGCCCGGATCCCAGAGCGGGGCAGCCGCAACCGAACAAAACACCCCGAACAAGTTAACCGCGGAACACGCCGAAGACGCGGAAGCACAAGAACAGCGGAATCCCCGACCTCCGTTTTCCGCGTGGTCCGCGTAGTCTGCGGTTGGATCGAAAAAGATTGTCGCAGCCTGCGTGCATTTTCGGGGATGGCAGTGCGTTCTTTTTCGCGGACTGCGCCGCGAAAAAGTGGTTCGCCTGCGACCGGCACGGCGCCGGGGCCGCCATCAGCGCCAGCGACTTGAAGCGTCTCCGCGCCTGGCTTGGCGGGAGCCTGCCTGGCACCAGCCAGCGCCGCCACGGCGGTGAATCGATTCCAATATTCGAGTGGCGGATGCCTGTCGCACGATTACGAGTTTCCGAATGCAACTCACGAAACACTGGGCCGCGCAGCTGGACGACTACGCGATCGATCTCGCCTGGTCACCCGATGGCACGCGGCTCGCGGCGGCGAGCGCCGCCGGGCCGATTGCAATCTTCGCGGCGCCCGACGGCGCGAAACAGCACGAGTTGCCCGGCCACGACAACGGCACAAATGCCCTCGCGTGGCGGCCTGGATCGGTCGCTAACCCCTCCACGCTCAACGCCCCACCGATCCTCGCCAGCGGCGGACAGGACGGAGCGGTGAAGTTCTGGGATGCCGCCGCGGGGCAGCACACCGCCACCGCGAAACTCGGCACCCCGTGGGTCGAGCACCTCGGTTGGACGCGCGAACATGTTTTCGCCGCCGCCGGTCGGACCCTCGCAGCCATCCGTCCCGACGCGACCATTGCCCACACGTTCAAACCGGCGCCAAAGACGATTTCGGCGCTCGCGGTGCAGCCCGCCCTGAGCCTGTCGAACGGGCCGACCGGCGGTTCCGTCGCAGCCGCCTGTTTTGGCGGCGTCGTGCTTTGGGACACCGACGACTTCGTGGTGCAAAAGGAACTGCCGTACGGCAACGGCATTCATGCGCTCGTCTGGTCGCCGGACAACAAGTGGCTCGTGTCCGGCAACCAGGATCCGAGCGTCCACCTCTGGATTCCGGAGCAGGACATCGAGCTGCACATGAGCGGCTACGAGACGAAGGTGAAGCATCTCTCGTTCGACCACACGTCGCGCTGGCTGGCGACCGGTGGCGGACGCGACGCGTGCATCTGGGATTGCACGGGCGCCGGCCCGGAAGGCCGCGAACCGGCGATGCTGCCGCATGAGGCGGCGGTGTGCGCGCTCGCCTTTCAAAACACGCACGGCCTGCTCGCCACGGCTTCCCAGGATGGCGTCGTGCAGCTTTGGAGCCCGGAGCGGGCGAAACCGCTGCGCGCCACGGTGAAGATGCCCGCACCGGCGACGAAGCTCGGCTGGTCGGCCGACGATCAGTTGCTCGCCATCGGCACGGAAAAAGGCGCCGTGTACGTGCTAAAGTGCTCCGGGTGAGCCGCACGCCCAGTTCACCTCCCGGACTCCCCGCTTGACCGGCTATTGTGCGCCACTGAACGTCCGTGCATGTCGAGCACGGGTACACCGCCGGCTCTCCCGCCCCCTTCGGTCTTCATCAGTTATGCGTCGGAGGACCGTGCCGCGGCGCGACTGCTGCGCGACACCCTGATCGCGGCCGGGCTCGACGTATGGTACGACGAGAGCGAACTGGTGGGCGGCGACGCGTGGGACCAGAAAATTCGGCGGCAGATTCGCGAGTGCGATTATTTCATGCCGGTGATTTCCGCGAACACGGAGCGGCGCAAGGAGGGTTATTTCCGGCGCGAATGGCGCCTCGCGACCGAGCGGACGATGGACATGTCCGACGACGTGCTTTTCCTGCTGCCGGTCGCCATCGACAACACGAACGAATCGGCGGCGCGCGTGCCGGAGAAATTCCTCGCCGTGCAGTGGCTGCGGCTGCCGGCCGGAGAGCCGCGGCCGATTCTCCAGGCGCTCACCCGCCGGCTGCTCGCGCGCGAACACAATGCGCTGCCGCGCCCGCCGGCCGCGCGCATTCCCCTCGTGCCGATGACCGGCGACGAAACCACGGCGGCGCCGTGGTCGAATCCGCCCGCATCTGCGCCGGCAGCGGCGGACCCCGGCGACGACGATCGGCCGCCGCCGATGCCGCCGTTCCCGCATCCGCCGGAAAAAAGCGGTCTCGGTCCGTGGCTGAAGTTCATGGCCGAGATTCTTTGGTGGGGCGTCACCGCGGTATGGGTCGTGTTGAGCAAGTTGCCGCGTTGGGCGCGCGTGCTGATCGCGGTCTGGTTGCTTTTCAGCGTCATCGGCACGTGCCGTCCTAGTCGATCCATCACATCACCGCCGCCCGGGAAGAAAGGCGCCGGGGCCACTCGCGACGTGTCGTCCTCCGACATCAGCCAGGCCATCGAAATGGCGCGGCAGGCGTTCGGCGAAGGGAAGGATTTATCCAAAGAGGCGCGCCGGGCCGGCAAGTCGGCCCTCGATCCCGCCGCCGCCGGCAAACCGATCGTCCTGGTGCCGTTCTCGGTCGATCCCACCGACATCGAGGCGGAACGCTTCGCGCTCACGGTCTTCGCGAAGTGCCACGAGGAACTCGAAGCCGCCCGACCCGGCGAAGCGGCCGTCACGGTGGTGTCGATTGGCAGCATCACGACGGAGTCGCTCGCCGCGCTCGGCCGAAACCTCGGGACGCGTCACATCGTCGGCGGTCAGGTGACCACGGCGAACGGCGCGCGCGTGCTCGCGCTGAAACTGTTGCACACGCCGATCGGCACTGAAGCCTGGTCCGCCGAAATTCCGCTGGCCGGCAGCGACCCCGCGAAAGTCGCGCACACGATTGTAGAGGCCGTCCTGCAGAATGCGCCGAAGCGGAAGCAACCACCACGCTGAGCGCTGCTGATGAAGAGGTGGGGCCGATTCTCCGAACCGGCCTGAACCTTGGGGTTAATCGCGTGGCAGCTCCCCCCAAAGCACCCTGAAATTCAGACCCGTTCGGAGAACGGGCCCCACCTTCGAGCATTCGCCTGCAACACTGGAGCCCATGCGTGCGGCCCTCGGAACGACGAGAATTTGGGCCCTTCGAACGCCCTCTCAAAAATCCAGGCCGAAAAGAATCTTCAACCGCTCGTAGTCCGTCGCGGTGCCATCCGGATTGTGGCGGCGGACTTCGTGGAGTAGTGAAGTGCTGAGCGTCTCCGTCAGCTTCTTGTTCAGCTCGACCCGATTCTCGTAGCCATCGCGCTGGCTTCGCACCGGGTACCAGATGCCGCGCTGCGACAACGTGATTCGCCACGGCAGCGCCAGCTCCACTTCCTCGAACCCGGAGACAATGCCGCGCGAGGCGTGATTGCGATTGGGCGGCGTGAGATTCCACGTGTCGAAAAGATTTTGGGAAACGCCGATGCGCAGTTTCCGGCTCGGTTTCGTCAGCAGGTTCCAGCCGGCACCAATTTCCTGCTGCAACAGCAAATAGTCGTTCGGCAGCCCGCGCAGCCGGCTCGCCCGATTCCACTCACTCGTCGGCCGGTACTGCCCGAAGATCTGCCGGTTGAATTCGTGCCGGGCCTGTCCCCACACCTTGAGCAGATCGGTCGTCGTGACATGGTTGGTCTGGCTGAAGTCGTAGCGCGAGTTGAGCTGCACTTCGTCCGCCTTCCACTTCCGCGCCATGTGGACCTCGTACGAACTGTTATTGCGGTCAGCGACGTCGGAGACCAACTCGGTCGAGACGGAGAACCGGCCGTGCCAGGGACCGAAATAATTCCGGACCCGCGAGGTGAGGACCGCGGGCGTGAACCGATCCCAGATCCTGATTCGCTCTTCGTCCGCCTTATCGGCGGCGGTTTTCGCCGATTTCTTTTCGACCGCCGCCGCGGTGGACGGCGTGGCCGCGACCGCGGCAGGCGCAGGCAGTGCGGGCGTCGGGGCTCGCGGCGCCGACGGCTTGTCCGCCTTGATCACGACGACATCGGCCGCGCGGACGCGTAATTCGCCGAACCGATCCGACTTGAACACGATCTCATCACCCGTGCGGCTGACGAGCGTGCCATGCACGCGATCGCCGTCCTTGTACACCAGCGTGTCGCGCGTCGTCGGCGCCGTTTCAGCGGCAACGCCCGCGCCGGCCAGCGCGCAGAACACGACAAAGAAGATGACACCCCTCCATTTCCCAGCCAATCGTCCCACGATCATTGCGGCCTTTCGACGCATGGGAAGCGGCGGTGTTTCAAGTTTTTTCCCGCTTTTTTTGCCGCGGCGTCGCCGGCCAACCATGGCGTGTCTTCAAATCTACTATTACCTGATTCTTCGCTGCGCGCAGAATGACAAACCATTTGAAAACACGCCCTGGTGTGGCGTCCCACCGACAACGCTCAGAACTCGTTTGTTGTAGCTACGAGCGCGAGCGAGTGGACATCGGCGGTTCCACTCGCTCACGCTCGTGGCCACTCAGGTTGCGAACCTTCTTCCTCATGCAGCGCGAAGCGAAACATCTTATCGTCGGTTCCACCACCCCGCGCGCGCCGTGGAGTGCAACCAGTCTTGCGCTCCGACGGCGCCAGCCGCGCATCAGCCTCGCCGCGCTGGCGATCGCCACCCTGCTTTGCGCTCGCACCACGGCACTCGCCGAATCACCGAAGGTGTCGATCGCCGCGGCCGCCAATCTCGTCTATGCCCTCGACGCGCTGAACGCGGAGTTCAAACGCTCGTCACCGGAAGTGATCCTCACCGCCACCACCGGCGCTTCGGGCAGCCTGTTCGCGCAGCTCAGCCATGGCGCGCCCTTCGATGTGTTCATGTCGGCAGACACCGATTACCCGAAACAGATCGTGGCGGCGGGACTGGGCGACCCGAGCACACTCCGGTCGTTCGCCATCGGCCGGCTGGTGCTGTGGACGACGCGAACCGACGTCGATGTCAGCGACCTCGTGGGCGCGGTCCGCGCAGCCGCCGTCCGGAAAATTGCCATCGCGCAGCCGAAGACGGCACCGTACGGCCGCGCGGCGCAGGCGGTGCTGGAAAAACTGGAGAGCTGGCAGCAAGTCCGGCCTAAACTCGTCTTCGGTGAAAGCATCTCGCAGACGGCGCAGTTCATCGAAACGGGCAATGCCGACCTCGGTTTCGTCGCGATGTCACTCGTCGTTTCACCGCGACTGGCGAACCGGGGCCGCTGGCAGGAAGTGCCCGCGCGGCTTTACGGCGACGTCTCACTGGAGCAGGCCCTCGTGCTGACCAGACGCGGCGCGGCGAATCCCGCGGCGCGGCAGTATGCGGAGTTTCTGGGCAGCGACGCTGCAAAACAGATCCTGCGGAAATTCGGTTATGGGGTGCCGTAGGCGACGCCCATTGACGGGCGAACCTCGACGACTCGTCGACCGCGCGGTTGAATCGTCTTTCTCATTTCGCCGGGCGGGTTAAAAATCGGCCTACTTTCCTTGCCTGAACCAACGTCCATCACCCTCGGTCTGCCGTGGCCTTTGTGGCAATCGCTGTGGCTCACGCTGCGCCTGGCCGCCATCACGACGCTGGTGCTCGGGCTCGTCGGCCTCCCGCTCGCGCACTGGCTCAACACGACCCGCTGGCGGGTGGCGCCGGCGATCGAGACGCTCGTGGCGCTGCCGGTGGTGCTGCCGCCGACGGTGATTGGGTTTTACCTTCTGGTGGCATTCTCGCCGGAGCATCCCCCCGGCCGCTGGTGGTCCCACGCGGTGGGTGCACCGCTTGCGTTTTCGTTTACCGGGCTCGTGATCGCCTCAGTGTTTTACTCGCTGCCGTTCGCGGTGCAGCCGTTCCAAGCCGCCTTGCGCGGCGTGCCGCCCGAATTGCTCGACGCCGGACGGGCGCTCGGCGCGACGCCCGCGCGCGTGTTCGTGCGCCTGCACGTGCCGCTGGCGTGGCGGGGAATTGCCGCCGGGCTCACGCTGGGCTTTGCCCATACGCTCGGCGAATTCGGCGTCGTCCTGATGATCGGCGGCTCGATCCCCGGCGTCACCAAGGTCGCGAGCATCGCGCTGTACGATGAAGTGCAGGCGCTGGCGTATGCGCAGGCCCACGCGTTTGCGGCGGCGCTGCTCGCGCTATCGTTCGCACTGCTGCTCGTGGTGACGCTGTTGCAGCGGCGGCGGGCATGAGCGATCCTGGCGCGATGAGGTTTGCGCGGACAATCTTGGCACTGGCACTGGCGCTGGCGGCGGCGGCGCTTGCCGCTGACGGGCCGGCGATTCGCTTCGAAAATATCTCCGCGCCGAGCAGCGCCGCACCCGTCGCGGGCCCGTCGATCACCACGAGTGCCGACGGCACGGCGTGGCTGACGTGGCTCGAGCAAGAGAATCGCACGACAGCGCTGAAGTTTTCCACTTACCTCCCGGACGCGCGTCGCTGGAGCACTGCCGGCACGATTGCGCAGGGCGACAACCTGGTGATCAACCCAGCCGATTTCCCCTGCCTCGCGGCCGGCCGCCGAGGCCACGCAACGGCGGCGTGGTACGTCCATAACCCGCCCGGCCCTGGCGTCGCCCCGGCGACCGCGCATGATCACGAAGGCCCCGGCTCCCACGCGATGGTCAGTCGCACCGCGGATGGCGGCCGGACCTGGAGCCAGCCGGCGCCACTCACGGCCGAAAGCCATGCAACCGAATTCGTCTCGCTCGCCGCGCTGGCCGACGGGCGCGTGCTCGCCGCCTGGCTCGATGGTCGCGCGCAGAAAAACGGCGCCGGCCGCCAACAGCTGTTTGCCCGGGTCCTCGGCGACGCCGGGCGCGACCTGCGGGTGGACGCCTCGGTGTGCGACTGCTGCCAGACGGCGCTCACCGCATTCCCCGACGGAACGGCGCTGTTGGCGTATCGAGGGCGCAGTGACAGGGAGATCCGGGACATCCGCGTGACCCGATGGCGTGGCGCGACGTGGGACGAGCCGCGACCGCTGAACAACGACGAATGGCAAATCGCCGGCTGCCCGGTGAACGGACCGCAGCTGGCGAGCGATGGCGGACGCATCGCGGCGGCGTGGTTCACGGCCGCGGGCGACGATCCGCGCGTCGTCGCGAGTTTTTCGCCGGATGCAGGCAAGCGATTCCTGATGCCGCTGCGGCTCAGCGAAGCGACGCCGTTCGGCCGCGTGGCCACGGCCTTGCTGCACGACGGCGCTTTCCTCGTGACATTCGTGGACGCCGCCGGCGCATTGATGCTCTGCCGCGTCACGCCCGACTTCGTCGCGACGCAGCCGGTCCGGCTGGCCACGGCGGAGAAGGGCCGGATCAAAGGATTTCCGCGGATGGCCTTGCTCCGCGATTACGACGGCGGCAGCACCGCCGCGGAACTCATCGTGACCTTCACGCAGGAAAACGTCGCCGGGCTGCGGACGGTGCGCGTAACGGTGCCGGAAGGTGATATGCTCGTGGCGGAAAAGAACTGCGACTGCAGCCCCACGCCCGATCAGTTGAAGGGCTTTCCCATTCGCGGGACGATTATCGGGCCCCTGCGCGCCGGCGGCACGTTGCGCGTGGCACACTTCGAGGTGCCGGGAATTTTCGCGGAAGGGACGCGCGACTTCAAGGTGACCGCCGACGCGGTCGCGCGTGCGGCGCAACCTGGCCGGCAGTTTCTGGGGCGCATCGAACAGCGCGACGGGACGTGGTGGTTGACGGAGGTGCGCCTGATCGCGACCGCGCCGCGATGACGCGAAGATCGTCTGTCGAGCACGGCGCTGCCACGATCCTGATTACTCCAGCCCGAAGACGGCCTTCGCGTAATTATTCACGCTGAACGGCTGCAAGTCTTCGGGCTGCTCGCCGAGGCCGAGAAAATAGATCGGCACTTTCAGCTGGCGGTAGATGCCAACCAGCGCGCCGCCGCGACTCGTGCCGTCGAGCTTGGTCACCACGAGCCCAGTGAGCCCGAAGCTCTGGTGAAACACGCGCGCCTGCTCGATCGAGTTGGTGCCGATCGATCCGTCCACCACGAGCCAGCGGTGCTGCGGCGCGGTCGGATCGTTCTTCTGCAGCACGCGGCGGATCTTCGTGAGTTCCTCCATGAGGTTGCTCTTCGTGTGCAGCCGGCCCGCGGTGTCGACGATCAGGTAGTCGCGCCCGCGGGATTTTGCCGCCTGCCAGGCGTCGTACGCGACGGCCGCCGCATCGGCGCCGGTGTGGCTGGCGACGATATCGAGCTCGAATCGCGTGGCCCACGACTTCAACTGCTCGACCGCCGCCGCGCGAAACGTGTCGCACGCCGCCAGGGTCACGGTCTTGCCGTCCTCCTTGAGTCGCCACGCCAGCTTCGCCGCGGTCGTGGTCTTGCCGGAGCCGTTCACGCCGATCATCGCGATGACGACCGGCGTCCTTGTGGGCGGGGTGCCCTCACCCCGCAGTTCGCCGGGTGAGGGCACCCGGCCCACCCCCTCCAACACCCCTTCGCTGCCCGCGAGCACCCGCTCCAGCACGGCGGCGCCGATTTCCGCCGCCTTGCGCCCCCGCAGATCGGGGTCTTCGCCGTAGGCTTTCTTGATTTCGCCCAGGATTTCGTTGGTGGTCTCAACGCCGAAATCCGCCGTGTAAAGCGCCTCCTCCAGCTCGTCGAGCGACGCCGCGTCGATCTTGCGGCCGCCGAACAGCCCGTGCGTCTTCGCCGCGATCGCGCTGACCGTCTTCGAGAAGCCCTCTTTGAATTTCTTGAAAAGACCGTGCATGCAAAGTGACGAGTGCTAAGTGGCGAGTGACAAGACGAGGATCGTGTTCTCGTCACTTGTCACCCGTCACTCATCACTCAGCTTTTCTCGCATCCCGGCCGAGCTGGCCCTTCAGCTTGTCGAGGATCCCGTTGATGAAGCGCTTGGCGTCCGCGTTGGAAAACTGTTTCGAAAGATCGATCGCCTCGTTGATCGACACCACCGGCGGAATGTCCTTGCGAAAAATCATCTCGAACATCGCCACCCGCAGGATCGCGAGGTCGATCTTCGCGATTCGATCGAAATCCCAATTCTGCGCCAGCGCCTTGATTTGGGCGTCGATTTCCGCCCGATGCTCGATCACGCCGTGGATCAGCTCCTCGCCGAACGCGTAGTGTTCGCGCGGCTGCTCGCAGTGCTCGAAGAACACGCGCAGATCGTCCGCCAGGTTCTTCGGCTCGTTGAGGCTCCAGGCATAGAGAAACTGCAGCGCGGCGACCCGGCCATCGCGTCGCTGGACAAACTGGGCTTTGCTCATCGCGAGAACCTCCTCCGGAGCGCAGCCATTTCAAGCGCCGCCGCCGCAAATTCCGAACCGCGGTCGATTTTGCCCAGGCAGCGGACTTTCGCCTGTGCGCGCGAATTGACGACGATGACGCCGTTGATCACCGGCACGCGGGTTGCCATCGCCACCCGCTGCAGCGCCTGCGAAACGCTCGCGCCCACCATCTCGTGGTGATTCGTGTCGCCGCCAATCAGCACGCCCAGTCCGATCACGCACTCGACGCGGCCGCGGCGCGCCAGTTCGTGGGCCGCCCAGGGCACCTCGTGGGCGCCCGGCACGCGCACCACGGCGATGTTCGCCGCCTTGACGCCGGCCGCGCGCAACCGAGCCAGGCAACGCGCCAGCAGCCCATCCACGAGCGATTCGTTGAAACGCGCCGCCGCGATGCCGAACCGGAATGCGGCTCCACTGGTGACACGCGGTTGAGGCGAATCCAAACTCATGAACCGTCCATTCGCAGCGTTAAACGCGGATTGAGCAACCCGGAACTTCGGCGGCCGCAACCGGGGTTTGGCGCGCCGCCGAGCTCACGCGAGCGGAATCTGCTCCACGATCTCGAGGCCGTAACCGTCGAGCCCAACCACCTTTCGCGTGCTGTTGGAGAGCAGCCGGATCTTTGCCAGCCCGAGCGCGGCGAGGATTTGGGCGCCAATCCCGTAATCGCGAAAACTCATCGGCGGCGGCGGTTCGCCCGGTTTCGCGTTGAGGCAACGCACGAGCGTCTCGTCGGAATTCGCCGGCTGCATGTACAGCACGACGCCGCGACCGGCCTTGGCCACCGCGGCCAGCGACCCCGCCAGCATCTGGTGGCCGTACATGCCTTTCGCGCGAAACAGGTCGCTCAACAGGTTCTCGCTGTGCACGCGAACCAGCGTCGGCTCGGGGCCGAGCTGGCCCGTCGTGAAGGCGAGGTGGTGGCGGCCATCGATCCGACTCCGGTAAACGTGCGCCGTGAACGCCCCGAATTCCGATTCGAACGGTTTCGCCGTCACCAGCTCCACGAGATGATCGCGGCGGGCCCGGTATTCGATCAGCGCCGCGATCGACGTCATCCGCAGTCCGAACTTGCGTTTGAACTCCAGGAGCTGCGGCAGCCGCTGCACGGTGCCGTCGTCGTTCACCAGCTCGCAGAGCACGCCCATCGGCGACAATCCGGCGAGCGTGGCGAGATCGACGGCCGCTTCGGTGTGCCCCGCGCGTTCGAGCACGCCGCCCGGTCGCGCGCGCAGCGGAAAAACATGGCCCGGCTGCACCAGCTGTTCCGGCTTCGTCGCCGGATCCGCCAGGAGCTGGATGGTGCGGCAGCGGTCGTACGCGCTGATGCCGGTCGTGATGCCCTCGGCCGCGTCGACGCTCACCGTGAAATCCGTGCGCTGCGACTCGCGGTTGCTCGCCACCATCGGACCGAGGCCGAGCCGGCGCAGCTGGTGGTCGACCGTGGGCACGCACACGATGCCGCTGCCGTAGCGGATCATCATGTTGACCGTCTCGGGCGTCACCTTCGAGGCCGCCATGATGAGATCGCCCTCGTTCTCCCGGTTCTCGTCATCGGTCACGATAACGAGCTTCCCCGCCGCGATCTCGGCGATGGCGGACTCGATGGAATCGAACGGTGACGAGACGGACGCGGTCATGGTTGTCGTCCGGCTACGCCGGAAAACTTGCGGGGCTTTGGCAAAGCAAAAACCCTCACTGCCGGAAATCGATCATGTAGTTCTCGCTTGGCACTGGATCCGCGCCCTCGGCCGGCGGAGCGAACAGCGTGATGTAGAGCTTGAAGTTATACGGCGGGCGAATGCTGCGCGGTGAGGTCAGCGCCTTGTCGGCCGCGTTCAACACGATGCGCTCCTCCGCCCGCTGGTAGGTCGGATTCCAGCGCAACACCGCATAAGCCACGTCCGGCGCGACGGGCTTTTTCTTCGCGTCATAGAAATTCACCTTGAAGGTCGCGCTGGTCACCTCGACCCCCAGAAACCCTTTCTCCCCGGGGCGCGCGACTTCCATGCCCTCGATTTTGGGCGGAGGTTCGTCTTTCTTCGCGCCGGATTTGTCGGCGGCTTTCGGGCCAGCCTTCGTGGCGGCGGGAGTCTTCGATGCCGGCGTCGCGGTTCCCGGCTTCGTCGCGGCTCCCGCCTTCGTCGTGGCAGTCCCAGCTTTCGTGGCCGGCGTCGTTTTGGCCGGATCGTCGAGCCGGATGACGGTCTTGGGTTTCGGCGGCGGCGTGGTTTCGTCGGTCTTGGCTTTTTCCGTCGGGGTCTGGCCCAACACGAATGCGACCGACACAAGGCTGCCGAGCAGCGCGACGAAGATTTTCATGCCGCCGGATGGTATCCGCCGCTGCCACCACGGCAAGCCGGGTTGCAGCCCGCCGCGGGCTTTTCAGGTCCCTTTGACCGAGCGTTCGCGCTGAATTTGCGCCTTCAGCTCCTTCCACCGTGCCAGCCGGTCGGCGATCTTCGCCTCCCACCCGACCGGCTTCGGCGTGTAGAGCGTGAGCGATTGCTGGAGGTAGTCGTCGCCGGAAATGTTTTCCGGGAAATCGTGCGAATACTTGTACCCGACGCCCTGCCCAATCCGCTTGTTCGCCTGGCCGCTCTTGCTGCGCAGCGCGGCCGGAATCGTTTGCACCGGCTTGTCCTTCAGCACGGCGTGCGCCTCGCCGAGAGCGAGCGTCGCGGTGTTGCTCTTGGGCGCAGTGGCAATGTACAGCGTCGCGTGCGCGAGCGTCAGCTCGGCCTCCGGCAATCCGACGAAGTCCACCGCGTGATGCGCCGCCACCGCCAGCGGCAGCGCCTGCGGGTCGGCGAGCCCGACGTCCTCGCTCGCGAGAATCACCAGCCGCCGAGCGATGAACCGCGGGTCCTCGCCGCCGGCGAGCATCTTCACGAGCCAGTACATCGCCGCATCCGGGTCGCTACCGCGACAGCTCTTGATGAACGCAGAGATCGTATCGTAGTGTTCGTCCTCGTCGGCGTCGTAGCGGATGCGCCGCTCGCGCGCGAACACCTCGAGATCGCCCGCCGTCAATTCCGCCCCCTCGGCCACGCCGAGCACCAGCACTTCGAGCGAATTCAGCGCACGGCGCATGTCGCCGTCGCTCAAGACCGCGAGATCCGCGAGCAGCTTGTCATCGGCCGTCACGCGCCGCGCGCCCAGTCCGCGCTCCGGGTCGGTCAGCGCCTGCTTCAGCACGCGCACGACCGCGTCGGTCGCCAGCGGCTCGAGCCGAAACAGGTGGCTCCGCGAGAGCAGCGGCGGGTTCACATAAAAACCCGGATTGTGCGTCGTCGCGCCGATCAGGCGCACGCTGCCCTCCTCGACATCCGGCAGGAGCAAATCCTGCTGCGACTTGTTGAACCGGTGCAACTCGTCGATGAAGAGAATTGTCGCCGCCTCGGGTCGCTGGCGCGCGACCATCAGGATCTGCCGCAGCTCGGCGACATTCGACATGACCGCGTTCACGCGCACGAACCGGCTGTGGGTTTCGTTCGCGATCGCCTCCGCGATGCTGGTTTTGCCGCAACCGGGCGGGCCGTAGAAGATGAGCGACCCGAACCGGTTCTGCGCCACGAGCCGCGGCAGCAGACTGCCCGGCTTCAGAATATGCTCCTGCCCCACGACCTCGCTGAGCCGCCGCGGTCGCATCCGTGCCGCGAGGGGCTGATGCGCCGGCTTGGCCGCGGACGCCGCCGGCGGCTCGGTCGCCGGCGGAAGCACGCCTTCGTTGCCGAAGAGATCTGGTTGGTCAGCCGAGGCCATGAGGCCACCAGTCATAGGCAGGAACTCGCCCGAAGCAAAACTACTACCGAGGCGCAGCCTCGGACCAAAGACCGAGGACCAGCGACCAAGGACCCCAATCCCACCGTGTCTTCAATTCTCGCCCTGTTCACAGCGAATTACGGAATTCGCTGAATCGAGCGAGAGGCTTGGGCCGCCCGCGAACGGGATTACCCCATTTTTGGGTATACGGCGCGGTTCAACCGCCGTGGCGCGCGGGCCACCGTCGCACCATGACGAGCCGAAGCCTCGGACACCGCGCGCCCCTGTTGTGGCTGGTCCTGCCGTTCATCGGCGGGCTGACCATCGGCAAAGTCGCGGATTTCAGCTCGGTCCGATGGCAGCTGGCACTGGCTTTCGTGGGCGCGGCGCTGGCGCTGGCGGTGCTCCGGCGACACTCGCGGCTCTGGGCCGCCGCCATGATTTGCGCGATGCTGTCCGCGGGCGCCGCCAGCTATGGCTTGCACCGCGTGCGGCTGCCGGGCTGGGACGCGCTGCCCCCGCGCGAGGCGCGGTTGTCGCTGCGCGTCGACCACGTGTTCGTGCAACACGATCCGCGGCGGGCGACCGGGCTCGCCACGGTTCTGCGGGCGGAGGAGCCGGTGCGCGATCTCGCCGGCCAACGCTTGTACTTTTCCCTCACGCTACGGAAAGGCGAGCCGCCGCCGATCCGCAGCGCGCGGCTCTCGGCGGTTGGCATTCTCCTCGTGCTCCCGCGCAATCCCCCGGCGGATACGTTCGACGGCTACCTCGCCGGCGCGGGCATGAACTTCCGGCTGACGCGCGGCCGCGTCTTGTCCGAGGAAAAACCGGCCCATCGCTATTACCAGTTTTGCGCCCGCGCCGCCGCTCGCTGCCACCAGCTGCTCGGCATCGGCATCGCGGAAAAACGCCCCGCGCTCGCCGGGCTGCTGCGCGCGATGATGCTCGGTGCGACGCATGAACTCAGCGACGAACAGCACGCGCTCTTCATGCAGAGCGGGACAATGCACCTGTTCGCGATCAGCGGGCTCAACATTGGCGTCATTGCCGCCGCGCTCCAGGCCCTGGTGCTCGCGTTGCGGTTGCCCACGTGGGTGCGATTCGGGATCAGCGCGGCGCTGCTGTGGCTCTTCGTCGATATCACCGGCGCCGCGCCATCGGCGGTACGCGCGTTCGCGATGGCGGTCTTCCTGCAGGCGGCGCTCGTGCTGAAGCGCCCGGCCAACGTGCTGGCCGGGCTCGTGGCGTCGGCCTTCATCGTGCTGCTGATTGCGCCGCTCCAGGTGTTCAGCGCGAGTTTTCTGATGAGCTACACCATCGTGCTGGCGCTGCTGGTGCTCGGACTGCCGCTCGCGGAGGCCTGGCTCGCGCGTTGGACACCGTGGCACGATCGGCCGAAGCCGGCGTGGCACTGGTGGCAGCGCGCCATCGACTGGGTCGGCCGCTCGCTCGCGCTGGCGTTTGCGATTGGCGTCGCCACCACACTCGTGAGCCTGCTGACCGGGCTGCAGTTCTTCCGACTGCTCACACCGGGCGCGCTGCTGGCGAACCTCCTGCTGATCCCGGCAGCGAGCATCGTGACGCTCGGTGGTTTCGGAGCGATCGTGTGCGGCCTCAGCGGGTTCACCTTCGGCGCGAGCCTGTGCAACCACGCGGCGGCGCTCGTGCTCTTGCTCATCGAGTGGCTGGTGCGGTTGAGCGTGCAGCTACCCGGAGCATTTCTGGCCGCGCACTTCACGCGGCCCTGGGTGGGCCCGGTTGCCCTCGTGCTGCTGGTCGCGGCGTTGGTGGAGGGCTACGCGGGCGGCTGGCACCTGCGGCGAGGCGGCTGGTGGCCGCCCTTTGCCATCGTGGCGCTCACGTTGATTTTCGGCGTGAAGTTCGGGGCGGGATGAACCGCACCAACATCCCTTGGAACAGAAGCCAACGCAGGACCCCATGGGAGCGGACCCCAACGATTCTTCGTTCTCTTCGCTGCTCGCCACCAACATCCGCCAGACCCCCAACCGCTGAGTGCGAAGCACACGAAGAAATCGAGCGGATTGCCCTCTTCGTGGCCTTTGCGTCCTTCTCTTCAGAGGGCTTGGTGCTACCCGAACGCAAGCTGCGTTGCCGGCACGCTTGTCCATCGACATCGCCCGCCATCCGCGGGTTTTTGGCTTCTGTTCAATTCCGGCGAGGGATCGAAAGCGCCACGAAACCTTGTGCATTCGGCGGCGGCGCGCATATCTTACGTGCTTATGAAAAGCGCCTACGAACTCGCCATGGAGCGTCTCGCCAAATCAGACCCGTCCACCTCGGGCCCGCTTTCCGCCGAGCAAAAAGCGCGGCTCGCGGAGATCGACCGCGTGTACAAGGGCAAGCTCGCCGAACGTGAGATCTTCCTGAAGAAGCAGCTCGAGGAGGCGTATGCGGCGGAAAAGTTCGAGGACGCCGAGAAAATCAAACAGCAGCTCGGCAGCGAACGCGCGCGCATCGAGGAGGAGAAGGAAGCGGAGAAGGAACGGGTCCGGAAAGGTTCTGGCTCTGCCAAAACCTGAATCAGGTTTTTCGCGCAGCGAAAAACTAGGCGAGTTCGAAATCGGCCAGGAGCACGTGGTGATCGCTCGCCGGGGTCGGCACCACGCGGTAGCCGGTGCAGCGCAACGGATCGTTGTGGAAGATGTGGTCGAGGACGAAGGGCCGGCGGCGCCACGTCACCTCCTTTTCCTGCACGGTGGAAAACCCGCAGGCGGCAAATTGCGCGACGAGCGAACCGTGTTTGCTCACGTTGAAATCGCCGGTGAGAATCGTCGGCTTGTCCTTCGATGCCACGAGTTGCTCGGCCACGAGCGCCCGCTGGAACGGATTGGTCGTACTGCTCGAACCGAGCATGAAGAACGCCAGGAGGTGCGTGTTGTAGAGCTGGAGTTCGCGACCATCGATCATGGTCTTCGCGCCGATCATCAATCGATCGGTGGGCGTCATCTTCTTGCCGAAGAAATCGAACTCGATCGGCGGCGACGGCAGGCCCAGCTGCATCGTATCGCGCAACTTCGTCCGCGAGAAAATCGCGAGCCCGATGCCAAAAGGAAGTTCGCGCGGGTCCGCTTTCGGGTAGCTGAACCAGCTGTCGTAAGTGGGAAATGCTTCGCGCAGCCGCGTGTAATTCGGCGGCGGCTGCAGCTGCACCCCGCCGGGCTGCGCCCGCTCGACCTCCTGCAGCAGAATGTAATCGGCCTCGTGCGCGCGAATTTCGGCGATGGTCGCATCCAGGTTGATCGGCGCCCGGTCCGGGTACGTGTCGTCCCAGATCTGGCCGAACTGCATGTTGAACTGGAGGACGCGGAATCGGCTCATCACCAGCGCGGCAGCACAATTATTTCGAAATCACTGGCCGGGTTGCATTCGCTTCGGCCGGCGCACTGGCCGCCGCCGTCACCGGCTGGCCCGCCCCCGGGCTGGCCGCGTCCGGCGGATTCTTGCGAAACACGAAGCGGTTGATTTTCACCGTGGTCGCCCGGTCCAGCGCCGGAAATCGCGCCATGTTCGAGGCACTCGCCGCCGTCAGGCTGTCCTGATATTTCGCTACCGTCGGCGGTTTGGTCTTGTCGGTGCTCGTCGAAATCGGCGCCACGCGATGGTCATAACTGCTCGTGGGCTGCTCCCTCCCGGCCGGCCGGTGCGAATCCTTTTCCCACACGGTCTTGTCGCGCATCTCCTTGATTTCGATCCCGGCGCGGCGGCCGGCGATCGGCGCGGTGGGCTTTTCGACCATCGTCTTCTCGAATCGCTTTTCCTGCACGGCAGCGTTCGGGGCTGGCGTCTGCTTTTCCGGCATGACCGCGGTACTGCCCCCAACGGCGTACGGGGTGTTCCGCTGCGTGTAGTCCACCGGGGAAGTCGCGTCGGCCGCAACGATCACCACCGGGCAAAAACCCGCCAGCGCGAGAGCAGCGAAGCCGGACCGGTTCATAGCAAAACGCACGACCCAGCAAGGCAATGCCACAACTTTGCGGCAAACTTTTAATTACCGGATGGTCAGCTGAAGGCGCATCTTCCGATTGCGGCAGCAGAGGGTGGACGGCGACCTCCGGCCGCCGCGGGGAAGAACGCGCCCGGAGCAATGGTCGCGTTCCACCTCTACCCGGCCGCCATCTTGGAAATGCGCCGGTCAGCCGAAACTGCGCGGACACGGCGCGTGGCCGGGTAACTGCTTTCCGAAACCCGGTTGGTGAGTGAGAGGCCGGCGCGGGCGCGACGGGTTTATTCCGGTTCGGCGGTGCCTTCGACGACGAAGTCGCGCGCTTCCGGCACGTGCCCAAAGAATTCGCGGAGCACGGCACTGAGGTGCTCGGCGTAGCGAAAGTGGGCGCCCATGCCGGTGCGCAGCTCGGCCTCGTAGATGAATTTGTCGGCGTGCGTGCTGTGCTCGAACGGCGTCTGTGCGCCGAGCAACAGGGAGTACACGTAGGCCGGCGAGCCGCGGGCCAGCAACTCGCGGGTCAACTCCAGCTGGTCGGCGAGCAGCTGCGCGTGCGGTGCACGGGGAATCTCCGGCGGCAGATAAAAACCGGCCTGGATGAGCGGCGTGTAGCGATGGCCGGTGCGGTGTCGGTTCAAGTCGCGGAGCTCGGCCAGCGCCATGTTGTTCCATGCAAAGGTCACGCGCATCCGGCGCGTCGCGGCGCCCTGTTGCCCATAGCGGTTCGCCCGGTGCCGCAACGCTTCCGGCACGGTCTGCGTTTCCGGCAACCACGGCGGCGTGGCCCGATCGACGTGCACCCAAACTTCATCGCGCAGCGGCGCCGACGACAGCCGCTCACGGGCCAGCGCCAGCGAAGTGGCGAAATCCTGGCGCGCCTGTTCCTCGTACGATTTTTCGGAAAAGCTGTGCCGCATCAGGCGCGGCGACTGCTTCAGCAATTCGTCGCGGATCAACTTCGCGGCGCCGCGCGCCTCCGGCTGCGGCAGCGACTCGAGGTGCTTCACCGTCGTCGCCCACATGCGCGATGACTGGACGAGCCCGAGATTCGTGCGGGTCGCAAACGGCACGAAGTAGCGCGCGCGGTCCAGCGCGTAGTTCTTGCGGAGCCGCGTGATTACGGCCGGCTTCGCGTCGGGTGGCAGCCGCACCCGGGCCGGCTCGGCGACGGCGAGGGCATCGAGCCGGGCGTATTCCGCGTGATAGGCGGCGAACGCGCGCCCGAGGATGTCGCGCCACCGCGGCGCCAGATCGTCGGGGAGGCCGAGTTCGTCCGCCGCCGGCACGTTCGTGGCGGCCATGGTGATGTAACGCGTGCTCGACTCCTGTCCGTCCGCCATCTGGGCAATTTCAAAAATCTTGTAAGCAAGCCACATCGAGACGTCGTCGAGCGCCACGGCGAGTCCGCCGGTCAGCCCGCCGATCGACGCGTGGCCATAATCCACGAATTTCAGGATGCGATCGATCGACGCGTCGGGATGGGCGAGGTCGACCTTGGCCAGGATCGCCGCCAGCCCTTCGTTGCTGCGTGAATACCGCGCGAGGACGGAAGCGAGCAGCTCCGGCGTAACTTTTGGCAGATCGGCAGCGGTGGGTGGCGGAACGAGGGCGAGGCCAGTGATTCTCATGCGGTCTGCGCGCCACTCAGGCAGATTCCGAGGCCGGCACAAATCCGTTTTGCGTCGGTCTGTGGCCGAAGGGGGAGGCGCAGCGCGGTGCGCAAGGGGCACCGCGCACCAACCTGCACCGCGGAAGGCTTTTCATGAACGCGAAAACTTTTCTCGCCATCGCCACGCTCGGCAGTCTCAGCCTGGACGCGCTGCACGCCCAAGACGCGGGCACCGCCGGCCCGGGCGCGGCCGCCGCGGGTGGAGGTATCCGTCCCAGCACGACAACAGCGGCGAATGCGGCGACAGCCGACACCGGGATCACGGTGACTCCGCCGGCCGCGGCGTCACCCGCCGGCGCCGACGTCGGGGCGTTGCGGCCGCCGGGCACGCCCGACATGTCATCGTCGATGCCAAGCCGCTCCGGGCTGGACCGCAGCAGCGGAACTGGCCCCGACGCGCCGGCCGGCGGCGCGAGCCTGCCGCGCGGCATCAGCACGACTCCGCCGCGCGCGGGCGTTTCCCCGATGTCGGGTATTCCGGTGGGCGACATACCGGGATTCTCACGCGCAACCGAGCCGATCGGACCGCAACCGGAAACGGGGCGCACGATCAACGCAGTCGGTCGCCCGATCAATTCCATCCCACAACCTGTCGCCGGCGCCGCGCAGCCGGACGCGAACGCGCAGATTGGCCTGGGGCACACGACCGTCGTGCCGACACCTCCCCCTGCCGCCCACGTGGAGGTTCCGAGCCCGACCACCACCGACGCGGCGAACCAGGTGTGGGTGCCCGGGCACTATTCGTGGCTCGGCGGCGAATGGGTTTGGATGGAAGGCAGCTGGCAGCGGCCGCCCACGCCAAGCGCGGTGTGGGCCGCGGGCACTTACGACTCACAGAATCAACGCTGGACCGAGGGGCATTGGGAAACGATGACGGCCGCGCGCGAACGCAACGGGCGTGCGCCCGAGCCGCGCCGCTGACCCGGCCAATTTTGTAGGGCGGGGTCTCCCGACCCCCACGCGACGTACATGACAACCCGCGTTTCGGCGGGGTCGGGAGACCCCGCCCTACATCCGAAACACGCTGTCCAGCCACTCCCTCGTCATTCTCGACCTGCGGCGCAGAATTCAAGGGGAGTGTAACGTATTACGTTACACGATAAATCAGACGATTCCTGGGGGCACCTAACGAAGCAGGGCCGGCGCGCCGCTACCGCAGCGTCAGCCATTGCCCGAACGGGCCCTGGTAGAAACCGAGCACGATCGACGCCAGTGCCAGCGCCCCCAGCGCCGCGCCCGTCAGGAGCCCGACCGGGGTGCGCTGCGGCCGCGCCGGCGCGGACCCATCGGCCGGCGGCGTCCACGTTTCGAAGAACGCCGCCTTGATCCACCCGAAGTAATAGTAGATCGACATCACCACGCCGACCGCGGCAATCGCGAGCAGCCAGCGCGCACCGGCCTGGAACGCCGCGATGAAAACGAAAAGTTTCCCCATGAAACCCGCGAGCGGGGGAATCCCGGCGAGCGAACCGAGGCCGACGGCCAGCACCGCCGCCAGGAAGGGACTGTCCTTCGACAAACCGGTGTAGTGGTCCAGCTCCTGGTCCGAATCGTCCGCGCCGGCCACGTGCGTCATGACGCCAAACACCGCGAACGACGCAATGAGGTAGGCGAACAGATAAAAATAAATCGCCCCCAGCGCGATCGGCGAGTGGCGCGACGCGACCACGCCGAGCAGCAGGAAGCCCGCATGCGCGACGCCGGATAATCCGATCAGCCGCTTCACGTTGTGCTGGGTGAGCGCGGCAATGTTGCCGAAGAGGATCGTCGCGGCGGTCATCGCCGTGAGCACCGGCGTCACCAGCCACGCGTAGGCGTCGAGGCCAAACGGCCCGCCCGGCCCGCACAACCCGAGGAGCAATGCGAAACCCGCGCCCTTCGAGGCGACCGCGAGGAACGCCGTCACGGGAGTCGGCGCCCCCTGATACACGTCGGGGATCCAGATCTGGAATGGAAACGCGCCGATCTTGAAACCCACGCCCGCCAGCACGAGGACGATGCCCAGGCTCGCGAGGAAGTTGTGCGGGTTGGCCGCGAGGAAACGCGCGAGCTCCACGTAATTCATCGCCTGCGTGGTGTGGTGCGGCAACGCGGGGTTGCCGGCAACGCCATAGAGCAACACGATGCCGAAGAGCAGCAGGCCCGAGCTCAGCGCGCCCATCACGAGGTACTTCAGGCCCGCCTCGAGCGAGGCGCCGCTGGTGCGGAAGTAGCTGACGAGAATGTAGAGGCCGATCGTCAGCGTCTCGAGCGTGACGAACAACATCAGGAAATGATTGGTCTGCGCGAGCAGCATCATCGCCGCAGTCACCACGAGCAGGATGTGATAAAACTCCACGCGCGGCATCGCCTGCCGGGCGAGCGCGATCCGCGCCAGGAGGCAGACCAGCAGTGCCGACAGCAGGAAGAATCCCCGCATCATCTGCCCGGACTCGCTGTGATAGAGCAGCCCGCTGAACGTGGCCGTGCCCAGCCAGTGCGTGCGCCAGTTGAGGCAAAGTCCGATCAGCGTGCCGAGCAGGCCGGCCGCCGCGACGTCCCCGATCACGTCGTGATGTCGCTTCGGCAGGACGATCTCGAGCACGAGCAGAATCAGCGCGATCGACGCGAGCATCAGCTCGGGCAGAATCGCGACCCAAAGGTTGTCCGCCGCGGCGAGTTTGAGGGCTTCCAGGTTCATCGCGGCAGGGTGGAGCGGGCGTCGGCGAGTTTCGGCGCGACGTGGTGCTCGGTCAGTTTCAAGTCAGCGAGGGCCGCATCGATGGGCTGCGACATCGACTTGGGCCAGAAGCCCACGAAAAACAGCGCGGCGAGCAGCAGCAGCGCCGGCACCTTCTCCGCCCAGCGCAAGTCCACCGGCGGATGCTTGGCCGTGATTTCATCGAGCCGCGCCGTGGCGGGTCCGAAGAAAACCGCGGCGGCGGCCCGCAGGCCGTAGATGGCGGAAATAATCACGCCGGCGATCGCAAGCGCGGTGATCACGGGCGAGAACTGCCACAGCGCGACGAAGATCGTCAGCTCGCCCCAGAAGTTCGCGAAGCCGGGCAGCCCGATGCTGGCAAATGTCGCCGCGACAAACAACGCGGCGAGCACCGGCGTCTTTTGCGCGAGGCCACCCATTTCATCCATGGCGAAGGTGTGCGTGCGGTGGTGCACGCTCGTCGCGAGAAGAAACAGCAGCGCGACCGACAGGCCGTGCGCGACCATCAGCAGCACGACGCCGCCCACGCCCACCGCGGAGCCGGCCGCGATGCCGAGGAAGGCGTAGCCCATGTGCATGACCGAGCTGTAGCCGATCATCTGCTTGAGATCGCGTTGCGCGATCGTGATCAGGCCGACCACGATCACGTTGCCGATGGCCGCCAGCCAGGCCAGCGGCGCCGCCCAGTGGGCCGCGCCCTGCGGCAGCAACGGCAGCGCCACCTGGATCAGCCCGTACAGCCCGAACTTCTTCAGCACGCCGGCATGCAGCATGGCGTTCGAACTCGGCGCCGCGCCGTAGCCGAGCGGGGCCCAGGTGTGCAGCGGCCAGAGCGACACGAGCACGCCGAAGCCGAACATCAGCAGCCCAAACACATTGTTCTGCAACGTGGCCGCCAGCGGATGCGCCGCGAGGTGCGCCCGCAGCACGATGAGGTCGAAGCTGTTCGCCCCGCTCTTCACGTAGAGCGCGATCAATCCGACGAGCGAAATCATCGCGCCCAGGGTGAGGTAGATCGTCATCTTCATCGCCGCATAGCTGCGGTCGCGCCCGCCCCACACCCCGACCATGATGAACGTCGGGATCAGCGCCAGCTCGTGGAAGAAATAGAGGAAGAAAACGTCCACGCTCGCGAAGACGCCCATCAGCCCGCCCTGCATGATGAGCAGGAGCATGAGGTAAATCTTCAGCCGCTCCGCCTGCGATTGCAGGGCGTACAACCCGGCGGCGAGCCCGACAATCCCCGCCATCACGAACAGCGGCAGGGAAATCCCGTTCAGCCCGAGCTTCAGGCTGAGGCCGAGCGCGTCCAAGCCGGTCTGATACTGCGTGAGGTAGGCGTAGCCGTCGCTCTTGTCCGCGTCGTGGAAATGCCACCAGAGGTGCAGCCCAACCAGGGCGGGCACCGCGAACGCCCCGTAGGCGAGCCGGACCGACCACCGCTTCGGCAGCCCGAGCGCGATCGCCAGCGCCAGCGCCAGCGGCACGGCGATGGACAATAGCAGATAATCGGTCGGTAGTTGGCTCATCGAAAGTCCGTGGTCAACGCACCCACACACCCCGCCCTTCGGGCACCCCTCTTTCTAGAGGGGATGGCAAGAACGCACCTCGACGTGGAGCACGCTTGAAGATCCCCTCTAACAAGAGGGGTGGCGCGCAGCGCCGGGGTGTTTTCGCTCGAAGTCATCGCGTTTTAGAAAGTCACCCACCCGGTGGCAAAGGCCCAGAGCGCCACGACGCCCAGCAGGAACCAGTAGGCATACGCGTTCGCGTTGCCGACGTGCAGCGCGCGGGCCCCGAGGCCGAAGAGCCCGACGAGGCCCGCCAGCCCGCGCACGATCACGCCCGCGAGGAAAATCTGCTCGAGGAAATTCAACAGCATGGCGAACCGCTGCTGCACCTTGGCGACATAGTAATCGTACAGCCGATCGAACGACGCCTTGAGCGCGCCGAGCGCGCCGAACAGCCCGGGCGATTTCTGCGCGAGCGTGTCCTGCGGCGCCGGCCGGTAGAAGAAGAACGCGGCGAGCGCGCCGAGCGCCATCACCGCGATGCTGAGGCCGAGGATGAACCTCGCGTTTTCCTCCGGCGCTTCCGGCACCAGATCGTGGATGTCGCTGAACGCGCCGCCAAAAATATTCGTGTAGAAGAAACCGTAGCCGCCGATGATCGAGAGGATCGCGAGTACCACGAGCGGCGCCGTGACCGAGAGGCCGCTCTCGTGCGCATGCTCCGCCGCCACGCTGCGCGCGTCGCCCAGGAAGACGAGCTTCCACATCCGCACCATGTAGAATGCGGTGAGCACCGCGGTGAGCGCGAGCAGCACCAACACCGGCGTGTTCTCCTGCAGGTACGCGAGCGCAAGGATCGCATCCTTGGAGAAGAAGCCCGCCAGCCCCGGCATGCCGCTGATCGCGAGCACGCCGATGGTAAACGTGACAAACGTGAGCGGCATCCGTTTACGCAGCCCGCCCATCTTGAAAATATCCTGCTCGTGATGGCAGCCGAGGATCACCGAGCCTGAGCCGAGGAAGAGCAGCGCCTTGAAGAAGGCGTGCGTGGTCAGGTGAAACATCGCCGCGCCGGCCCCGACCGCGTAGACGTGCTTCTCGATCTGCGTGCCTTCCGTATGCGTCACCGCGATCGATCCCAGGCCAAAGGCCGCGACCATGTAGCCGAGCTGCGAGAGCGTTGAATAGGCCAGCACTTTCTTGATGTCGCTTTGCGTGACGGCACAGAGCGCGGCGTACAGGGCGGTGGCGACCCCGACCCACATGATCACCTGCAGCGCCTCGGGCACCATCAGGACATTGATCCGGCAGAGCATGTAGATGCCAGCCGCCACCATCGTCGCCGCGTGGATCAACGCGGAAACGGGCGTGGGGCCTTCCATCGCGTCCGGCAGCCACACGTGCAGCGGCATCTGCGCCGACTTTCCGACGGCGCCGCAGAACAGCAGCAGCGGGATGCCGACCGCGATCGCCGGCGCGCCATTGGCGCCAAGCAGCTCTTCCAGCTCGCCGAGATTGGTGGTGCCGAACTGCTCGTAGCACCAGACCATGCCGAGGAGGAACCCGAAGTCGCCCACGCGATTGACGATGAAGGCCTTCTTCGCGGCCTCGGGCGGCGCCGGCCGATCGAGGTAGTGATTGATCAGCAGCCAGGAGCTGAAACCGACCAGCTCCCAGAAAATGAACATCATGAAAAGATTGTCGGCGAGCACGATGCCGATCATCGAAAACATGAAAATCGAGAGGCCGCCGAAGTAGCGGCCGCGCGCGCCGTCGTCGTGCATGTAACCGAGCGAAAACACGTGCACGCACAGCCCGACGACCCCGACGATCACGAGCATCAGCGCGGCGAGGTCGTCGAAGTTGAACCCGATGGCGAAGGTGAAGCCGCCCAGTTTCAACCACGGCATCGACCAGTCGAATCGCTCGCCGTGCAATGCGAGGATGATCGCGATCACGGCGATCGCGAACGCCGTGACGATCGATATCGTCGCGGCAACCGCCGCGGCCCGGCGGAAGAACAGCGCGATCACCACCGCACTCGCGAGCGGCAGCAGCAGGACCAAGAATGCGTGCTGGAGCATGCTCATCGGGCAAAATCGCCAAACCAGTTACACAGAGGACACAGAGCGCAGCCCACCGAGGGCACAGGGTGTCCCTGGTTGGCGTGGGCGAAAAGCGGCGGGCGACTCTGATTCATCTAAGAATGGATTGCTCTGTGATCTCGGTGTCTGAGCTCGGTGCCCCCTGTGTTCCTGGTTTGAGGCATTAATTCTTCAGGGCATTCAGCTCGTCGATCGCGATCGTCTGCCGCTGGCGGAAGAGCGCCACGATGATGGCAAGGCCCACCGCGACCTCGGCGGCGGCGACCGTCAGAATGAAGAAAACGAATACGTTGCCGTCCATCGTGCCGTTGAACCGCGAGAAAGCGACCAGCGCGAGGGTCGAGGCGACCAGCATCAGTTCGAGGCACATGAACACGATCAGGGTGTTGCGCCGGATGAGCACGCCGAGGAGCCCAATCGCAAACAGCGCGCCGCTGAGCATCAGGTACGTGTTGAGCGTGGCGGGGATCATGCGCTTGGTTCGCCGCACGGACACGGGCCGGGCGAAGGCCGGCACAGAGGCCGGCCCTCCAACCCATGCGCCGCGCGAGGGGCGGCTATCCCGCGCTCCGTTGGAGGGACGACCTCCGTGTCGTCCACGGCCGATCTGATCCACTGGCGCAGGCTGATCTGGCGTTTCGTCGCGTTCATTTCACATCCTCCATTCCCTCGAATTTCTTGCTCAGGACGATCACGCCGAGCATCGCGATCAGCAGGAGAAACCCGAGGATCTGCACCGGCAGCAGATAGGTGGTGAAGAGCTGATAGGCGTACAGTTTCAGCGACACGCCCAGCGCCGGCACCTGCATCGGATCGGGCGCGGGCAGCCGGCCCCGCACGTAGAACGAGACCAGTCCGAAGAGCACGAGCGCGATCGCCAGCCCGCGGGCGACGACGGGCACGCCCGACAGCTGCGGCCGTTCAGCGCCCTTCGTGTCGAGCAGCATGATGATGAAAAGGAACAGCGCGACAATCGCGCCCGCGTAAACGAGCAACAACAGGAACGCGAGGAGGTAGGCATCGAGCGCCACGAACAGCCCCGCGACGCCGACCAGCGAAAGCAGCAGGCACATCGCCGCGTTCACCGCATTCTTGTTCACGACGACACCGAGGGCGGTGACGAGCGTGAACACGACGAAGACGTTGAAGAGGAAGCTGGTCATGCGGCGGATGGTCGGATGTTCAGAAGGTCAGATGATCGGAAAAGATCACAGCGCGGCCGCAGCACGATTTCCGTGCGCTTTTGCGCAGTCCTTCCGACCATCTGAGTCTCTGACCATCTGTCTTCATACCGTAAGAGTTAATGCCTTTCATTCCCGTGCTCCTCCGCGGCCTTTTTCTTGTCCCACTTGAAGTGCTGGTCCGGCAGTGTGCCGCCGAGTTCGTACAGGCGCGCCTTGTCGTTCACCATTTCCTCCCGCGTGTAGCCGGTCATCGAATACTGCTGCTGCAGGAAGATCGCCTCCTCCGGGCAGACCTCCTGGCACATGCCGCAGTAGATGCAGCGCAGCATGTCGATTTCGAAGGCCTCGGGCGCGCGTTCGACGTGCTCGTGGGCGGCTCCGGCGGGAATTTCCCCCGGCGTGATCCGGATGGCCTTCGGCGGACAGACAAATTCGCAGAGCTGGCACGAAACGCATTTCTCGCGACCGTTGGGATCCCTGACCAGCGTCGGTACGCCGCGGTATCCAGTCGGAATCGCCGGGCGCTGCTCCGGGTACTCCATCGTCTCCTTCGGCTTCACCAGGTGCCGCCACGTGATCTTCAGCCCCGCCATGATCTGCGGCACGTAGGTGCGCTCGGCGAAGGTGAGCGGTTTGCGTTCGAGCGTGACGATTTTGGGCATCAGGGGAATCAGCTTGCGGACACAGAGGACACAGAGGTCGGGCACAGAGCGCACAGAGCAAGACCCAAAGATTTCCTCTGTGGCCTCTGTGCAGCCTCGGTGAACTCTGTGTTCCCAGACTTCATCGTTCAATGATCGCGATCCCGATCGCATAGGCGAGCAGGTTGGCGATGGCGAGCGGCAGAAGTTTCTTCCAGCCGATTTCCATCACCTGGTCATAACGGAAGCGCGGCACGGTCCAGCGCACCCACATGAAGAAGAAGATCAGCGCGAGGACCTTCGCGAGGAAGATGCCGATCGACAGGACGCCCACCGCAATCGGATGCGGCGTGAGGTGCAGCCAGTTCATCAGGCTCGCCAGCGAGACCCACGGCAGCGGGTTCCAGCCGCCGAGGAACAGCAGCGTGAATACCCCCGAGCCCACCAGCATGTGCGCGTACTCGGCGACGAAGAAGAGGCCGAACTTGAACGAGCCGTATTCGGTGTGGAAGCCGCCGACGAGGTCCGCCTCCGACTCGGGCATGTCGAAGGGCTGGCGGTTCGTTTCGGCGAAAAGCGACGTGATGAAGATGAACGCGGACACCGGCATGATGAACACGAACCAGGCGCCGCCCCAAAATCCGGGCTGGCTCTGGAACTCCACCACGCGGCCCAGCCCCATCGAGCCCGTGAAGTCCTTTTCGCCCGGCAACAGCCCGTTCACCCAGAGAAACACCGGCACGACCGAGAGCGTCATCGACAGCTCGTACGAGATGAGCTGCGCCGAGGCGCGCACGCCTCCAAGAAATGGATACTTCGAGTTCGACGCCCACCCCGCGAGGATCAACGAATACACCCCGAGCGACGAGACGGCGAAAACCGCCAGCAGCCCGATGTCGACGTTCGCCAGCGCCAGCGGAATCACCCGCCCGGCCGCATCGATGTACGCGCCAAACGGCACCGCCGTCACCGTGGTCAGCGCCGGGATCATCGCGACAATCGGCGCGAGGATGAAGTAGAATTTGTTCACATGCCCGGGGACGATGTCCTCCTTGAAGAGCATCTTCCCGCCATCGGCCATGACGTGGAAGATGCCCAGCCGCTGCAGGAACGGGCCGAAGAACGGAATCCACGCCGCCCACGGCACGATGGCGCGATTGGGACCCGGCCGGCCCTGAATCCAGGCAGACACTTTCCGTTCCGCCATCGAGCACACGCCGCCGATGGGAAAAACGACCAGGATCACCGCGAGCCCCTTGAGGAAGCCCTGCGCGATCGGGTGCAGATTGGTGTAGAGCTGGACCATCTCAGAGGAACGCGAGCAACAGCAGCACGACGCCGAATCCCCCCACCCCGCCCGCCGCGATCCGCATGCGCTTCGCCTCGTCGGCCAGCGCGGCCTCTTCGCGCTGCTGCGCCTTGCTCGGGTTGGCGGTGGGCGCCTTGGGCTTGCGCAGCGTGAGCGCGAAAAGCCCCGCGCCCATCAAGATGAAGCCGAGGCCGAGGCCGATGAATGCAACGTTGCGCATGTGATTAAGTCGTTCGACCTTTCGCGGCCGCGAGCGTCACCGAGTGGAAACACGCCCACTCGCTCACGCTCGTGGCTACGACCAGCCAAGGCTGAAAAAACGCCGGGTTCATTTTGCGGCAGCGGCTGGTTTGTAGTGCAGGGTCTCGCCTTCGACGAACGGCAGGCCCGCGAACGGCGTCGGATCGAGCAGCAGCCCCGTGTCCGGCAGGCTCGCCAACGTGACGGTTTTCAACGCGCCCACCTCGGTGGCCAGCACCGACCACAACGCGTGCAGCTCCGTCGGCACCGGCGCTCCGCCGACGGCGGCCACCAGCTTGCCGAGGGCGACGAGGTCGTCGGCCGCGCCGGCCGGGCCCGGCACACATGGGTGGAACCGCTGAATCCGGAACTGCTGGTTCACGAACGTGCCGCCCTTCTCGAACACGGTCAGCGTCGGAATGATGATTTTGGCCACCGCGCTCGTGGCGTTCGCATGGGTGCCGAGGTAAACCACGGAAACCTTCGCGAGCTGCGCCGCGGTGAGTCCGCCCGCGATCAGGTCTTCGTTGACGGCAATGATGGCCTTGATCTCGCCGGCGTCGATGGCAGCGCCGAGTGATTCGAGCCCCGCAGTGTGCAGGTGGGGCCCGCTCTCCGAGCGGGCCTGGGTTGGCGACTGCATTCCCGGCGAACCCGCGCTGGAACTCTGGCCGGCTCGGAGCGCCGGCCCCACCACCGCGGGCATACCCTTGATCAACCCCGTCACCAGCGCACCGCGGAAGTTTGGATTGCGGTCCGCCGAGATCAAAATCCCATCACCCGGCCCCACCCGGCTCACGAGGTGCGTCGACGCCGTCAGCGCGCCGGCGAGCTTCTTCGTGAGAAACTGCTCCTCGACCGAGCTGCGACCGGAGCCAACCACCGCGGTCGCCCCTGCCGCCGACCGCACGATTTCCGCGGCGGCCTGGACGGCGGCGTCGAGCAGGCTGTCGATGTTGCCAATCTTGATCGCGGTGAGCCGGTTGGCGGCCCGCACCGGCTTGTAGAGTTCGCGCGCGCTGTCGGGGAGCCAGGTGTCGTTCACCTCGTCGTTCCGCCGCGGCGTAATGCGATAAATGATACCCTCCCGCGTCCAGACGACCGTGTTGCAGCCCACGCTCGACCCGGTGTCGATGCTGTCGGTCTGCTTCAGGAACCACACGCGCATCTTGAACCGGAAATCGGTGCTGGTCAGCGCGCCCACCGGGCAGATGTCGACGGTGTTGAGCGAATAATTGTTCGCCAGCGCCTTGCCGGGGTAGCAGGTGAGCGTGGAGTAGCTGCCGCGATCGACGAAGCCGAGCACGTCGTCCTTGACGATTTCCTTGCAGAACCGGATGCAGCGCGAGCAGAGGATGCAGCGCTCGTCGTCGAGCGTGACGCGCGGCCCGAGCTGGGTGCGCTTCGGCTTCACGTTCTTCTGCTCGATGAACCGCGAGTAGCCGCGGCCGTAGCCGGTCGCCTGCTCCTGCAGCTTGCATTCGCCGGCCTGATCGCAAATCGGGCAGTCGAGCGGATGGTTGATCAGCAGGAATTCCATCACCCCCTCCCGGCAGTCGCGGATTTGCGGCGTGTTCGTGCGGATGTGCAGCCCGGGCGTGGCATTGGTCGCGCAGCCGATCTGCGGCCGCGGGATCCAGTTGATCTTCTGCTTGCCAGTGGTCGGATCGATGATCGGCGCCTTCGAGGCGGGATCAACCGCCGGCATGCCCATTTCGATCAGGCACATCCGGCAATTGCCGACCACCGTGAGCTTGGGGTGGTAGCAATAGTAGGGCACGTCCACGCCGACGAGCCGCGCCGCCTCGATGACGTTCGTCCCTTTCGGCACGGCGACTTCCCTGCCGTCGATGTTGACGGTGATCAGGTCGGGTTTGGGTGGAGAAACCATGGGAGGAGTCAGGATGGCAGGAGTCAGGAGCCAGGAGTCTCGATGGCCCGCGTATAGGCGTCGAGGAGGCGGCTGACTTCTTCGAGCTGCGGGCGAAGTTGGGAATCGTCGCCGTAGCCAAGATCGCGCGCGAGAATCAGGTAGTAGCGGCACTCTTCGAGCGAACCTTGGGCGGTGTTCATGAAGCGGCGCTTGTCCGCAACACCCGTTTTCTTGAAGCCCTCCGCAATGTTGGCAGGAATGGAAACCGCCGCGCGGCGAAATTGATTGGTCAACGCGTAGATTTCCTTCGGCGGAAAGGCGTCCGAAAAGCGATAGGCCGCCACGACGAACGCGTGCGCTTTCTGCCATACAATCAAATCCTCAAAGCTCCGCGCCGGGGCCCTCCTGGCTCCCGGCTCCTGACTCCTGACTCCTGTGCCCGTGGTAATCATGCAATCGGCAGCGCATCGCCGGGTTTCGCCTGCTTCGCTTCGGGATACGCTTTGAACTCGTCGCCGAACTTCGCGATGAAGCTCTGCGTCGGCCACGAGCAGGCCTCGCCGAAGGCGCAGATCGTGCGGCCGGCGATTTGATCCGCCACGCTCTTGAGCAGCGTGCCGTCCTCGGCCCGGGCATGATCGTGCACCATGCGGTGCGTGATTTTCTTCATCCAGAGCGAGCCCTCGCGGCACGGCGTGCACTGGCCGCAGCTCTCGTGGGCGTAGAACGCGTTGATGTTCGCCAGCGCCTCGACCATGTTGACCGAGTCGTCCATCACGATCACTCCGCCCGAGCCGCCCATGGTGCCGCAGGCCGCGAGCGTGTCGAAATCCATCGGGATATCCTCGACCGCCAGCGTGCGCGTCGTGCCGTCCTTGTTCTTCAACGTGAACGTCTCGCCGAACTTCAGGATTTTCGCCGACGAGCCGCCGGGGATCACCGCCTTGAATTTCCGCCCGGGCGGCGGGCCGCCGCAGACCTCGTTGAGCAGTTCGCCCAGCGTGATCTTGCCGACTTCGTACTCGTAGTAACCCGGCTGCCGCACGTGGCCGCTCACGCAGAGGATGCGCGTGCCGGTGTTATTCGGCGTGCCGATCTTCGCGTACGCATCGCCGCCGACCTCGAGGATGTACTTCACGTGGCAGAGCGTCTCCACGTTGTTCACGATGGTCGGGCACTGATACAGCCCGAGCACCGCCGGAAAATACGGCGGCTTGATCCGCGGGTACGGCCGCTTGCCTTCGAGCGATTCGATCAGCCCGGTCTCCTCGCCGCAGATGTAGGCGCCGGCGCCGCGGTGCACGTAGATTTCGCAGCTGTAGTTCGTGCCGAGGATGTTCGGTCCGCAGAAATTCGCCGCGCGCGCCTCGGCGATCGCCCGCTCCAGAATCCGCGCGCCGTGCGGCATTTCCCCGCGAATGTAGATGTACGCCTGTTTGACGTTGTTCGCCCAGCAGGTGATCAGCATGCCCTCGATCAGCTGGTGCGGATCCTGGTGGATGATGTAGCGGTCCTTGAACGTGCCCGGCTCGGACTCGTCGGCGTTGACGATCAGGTAAATCGGCTTGCCGCTCTTGCGATCGACCAGCCCCCACTTCACCCCGCAGGGAAATCCCGCGCCGCCGCGCCCGCGCAGCCCGGACTTCTTCACCTCGTCGATGATCGTCGCCGGCGGCAGGCCGACCGCCTTCTTCAACATCGCATAGCCGCCGTGGCGCTGGTAACACGCGAGATCGTTCGTGTAACCGGGCTCGTCGATGTGCCGGAAGATGATTCGGCGTTGTGAAGGCGCTGCCATAGTTTCTAACCACTAGCTTTCGCTAACTGGGCACTAACCGCGGCGTACGGGTGGCGTGCCTCCATTAGTGTAGCGTTAGTGTTCATTAGTGGTTTCTCAGGCCTTCTTTGCCGAGTTCTTGATCTGGGCGGCGAGCTCCTTCGCCTTTGCGGCGTCGACCTTCTCGTGAAGATCGTCGTCGATCATCACGACCGGCGCCGTGCCGCAGCTCGCGAGGCACTCGACGAATTCAATCGTGACTTCGCCATCGCCCGACACCGCGCCGCGCTGCACGTTGAATTCCCGCTCGAACGCCTCGCACGTCTTGTAGCCGCCCATCAGCGCGCACGAGAGCGTGCGGCACACCTTGATGTGACGGCGGCCGATCGGCTGCTGCCGGAACATCGGGTAGAACGTGACGACCTCGTACACGTTGATCGGCTGCAGTTCGAGTTTCGCCGCGACCCACTCGATCGCCTCGTTGGAGATGTACCCGGCATCCTCCTGGATGAGGTGCAGCAGCGGGAGCACCGCACTCCGTTTCACCGGATAGTGTGGAATCACCTCGTCGATGCGGCGAACAGTTTCGGGTTTGAGGTTCATCAAGCAGAAGCAGCGGTGCCCACGGAACACACGGAAGGCACGGAAGGATCTCCCAAGCCTGTCATCCTGAGCGCAGCGAAGGATCCAGTCCGATTCATGCACCGCCTGCAGACCTCGAATCTCCGGTTGGATTCTTCGCTACGCTCAGAATGACAATTCATACTTACGTGTTTTCCGTGTGTTCCGTGGGCAGATCGCTCATCGATCGCACTCCCCCATCACGAAATCGAGCGAGCCGAGAATCGCCACGACGTCGGAGATCAGATTGCCGACGCAGATCTTCGGCAGAATCGAGAGATTGCAGAACGAAGGTGCGCGAATCTTCAGCCGGTACGGCACGCCGCCGCCTTTGCTCACGATGAAGAAACCGAGAATGCCCTTCGGATTTTCCGCTTCGAAATAAACCTCGCCCGCCGGCATCTGCGGACCTTCCGTCACCAGCATGAAATGCTGGATCAGCTCCTCCATCGAACTGAGCACCTTTTCCTTCGGCGGATTGAATATCTTCTTCGCCTCGACCGCGAACCACGGCCCATCCGGCATCCTGGCCACGGCCTGCTTGATGATGCGCACCGACTGCCGCATCTCCTCGCCGCGCACGAGATAACGGTCGTAGCAGTCGCCCTGCGTGCCGACGGGAACATCGAACTCGTAGTTCTCGTAGCCCGAGTACGGCTTGTCCTTGCGCAGATCGAGGCCGATGCCGCTGCCGCGGAGATTCGGCCCGGTGATGCCATACGCGAGCGCATCCTCCTTCGTGATGACGCCGATCCCCACCGTGCGATCCATGAAAATCTTGTTTCGCGTGAGCTGGGTGAGCGTCTCCTCCAGCGTGGGCAGGAACTGATCGCACCACGTGTTGACGCGATCCATCCAGCCCGCCGGCATGTCGCGGGTGACGCCGCCGATGCGCGTGTAACTCGTGGTGAACCGGGCGCCGGTCAGTTCCTCGAACAGCCGGTAGAGTTTTTCGCGCTCGTTGAGGCAGTAAAGCAGGACGGTCCACGCGCCGACATCGAGGCCGAACGCACCGAGCCCCATGAGGTGCGACGAAATGCGCGCGAGCTCCGCGGTGATCACGCGAATCGCCTGGCAGCGCGGCGGCACGTCGAGTTTCGCCAGTCGCTCGACCGCGATCGCGTAGGCCATGTTGTTGGCCAGCGGCGCAAGGTAGTCCAACCGGTCCGTGTAGGGCACGAACTGGTTGTAGGTCATGTTCTCGGCGATCTTCTCGTCTCCGCGATGCAGATACCCGATGACCGGGTCCGCCTTCGTCAGGATCTCGCCGTCGATCTCCATCTGCAGCCGCAGCACCCCGTGCGTCGACGGATGCGACGGTCCCATCGAGAGCGACATCTTTTCAGTGGCGAACTCCTTGGGCGCCGCCGCGGCTGCCGTCTTCGCCGCACTCTCGGGAAATGTGTAGTCGGTGGCCATTTCGGAAAAGTCCAAGTGACTAAGGGACGAAAGGACCAAGGGACCAGCCAAGCCGACTGCAATCCTTCGGTCCCTTTGTCCCTTGGTCTTTTGGTCCCTGGTCTTTCATTCACTCCTTCACTTGCCGCAGCGGTGTGTGCCCCGGCTGCGGGCGGCGGTCGGCCCAGCTTTCGTCCTTCGCGCGCGGCTCGGCTTCCGTGAGGTTGATTTCGCCGGGCGCAGCGACGAACGGGCCGCCGGCCATCGGCGCGGCGACCACCTTCGTGCCGGTTTCCTGCGCGATGTCCTCGATCGGCAGCTCCGTCTCGATGCCCGCGAGCGGGAATTCCTTCCGCAGCGGGTGATACGGGTAGGTGTCCCACATCAGAATTCGCCGCAGATCGGGGTGCCCCTCGAACTTGATTCCGAACATGTCGTAGCACTCGCGCTCGTGCCAGTTGGCCGCCGGCCAGACGCTCACGACACTCGCCGCCGTCGGCTCGGCTTCCGTGCCCGCGCAGCCCGCCGCGATCCGGACATAGCTCCCGGCGCGCGTCGTCGAGAGCAGGTGGTAAACCACGGTGAACCGGGGCGAGCTGCCCGCCGCCCAATCGATCGCCGTGATGTCCATCAGCAGGTCGAACGCCGCCTCGTCCCGCAGGAATCTCAAGACCGGTACCACGTCCGCCAGCGGCACGTTGAACGCCGGATGGTCGACTGACGCGCGGTCGGTCGCCTGCGGAAATCTTTCTTTCAGCGTGGAGACGAAATCGGCGGCCATGCGGAAGTGAAAATTAACGTGGAAGTTGAGAGCGTGAAACTCGTCGATCGTTGTGTTAGCAGGCACCCATCTCTGGTCTCTGGTCTCTGGTCTCTGGTCTCTGGTCTCTGGTCTCTGGTCTCTGGTCTCTGGTCTCTGGTCTCTGGTCTCTGTCCTCCGCCGTCAGGCGGA
>Ga0080064_1000790_pt1 | contig 75335 bp, 68 predicted proteins | sample Subgrocontami54m_FD_69260 | JGI IMG/M metagenome (GOLD analysis project Ga0080064, IMG submission 69260) | Subsurface groundwater microbial communities from S. Glens Falls, New York, USA - GMW46 contaminated, 5.4 m (SPADES assembly) (version 2) ...
GACACCGTCATGGTCGAGGTGCCGAACCCGCGCCACCCGTTCGGCGCGCGCGGCGTCGGCGAGGTGCCGATCGTGCCGCCGATGGCGGCGGTGGCCAACGCGATCGCCGCGGCGATCGGCACCCGCATGCGCGATCTGCCGATGTCGCCGCCCAAGATCAGGGCCGCGCTCGACGCCAACGGGCAGACCCGCGCCGCGGCCGAATAACGAGAAGGGATGTCATTGCGAGCGCGGCGAAGCAATCTCGTGCCGGCGCAGGCTCCCATCGGGATTGCTGCGTCGCTCCGCTTCTCGCGATGACGGCCTTGGATACCAATTCTGTCATGGAGTGAACATCGCATGACCAGCAGCACGGACGGTCTCAAGGTCGTCGGCACCCGCCCCATTCGTCCCGACGGCGTCGACAAGGTCATCGGCCGCGCCACGTTTGGCGCCGACATGGTGATGCCCGGCATGCTGTGGGGCCGCGTCAAGCGCAGCCCGCACGCACATGCCCGCATCGTGTCGATCGACACCTCGAAGGCGGCGGCGCTGCCCGGGGTCAAGGCGGTGGTCACCGCCGCCGACTTCCCCGCGATCCCGTCGGAAGAGGCGTTCGTCGGCGAGGGGCCGATGAATTTCCGCGATCTGTCGCGCAACTGCCTAGCCAACGGCAAGGCGCTCTATGACGGGCACGCGGTGGCCGCGGTCGCGGCGACGAACCAGGCGATCGCCGAGGAAGCGGTCGACCTGATCGAGGTCGTGTACGAGGTGTTGCCACACGTGATCGACGTCGAGGAGGCGATGGCGGACGGCGCGCCGATCCTGCACGACGATCTGTTCACCCAGGGGGTCGAGCCTAAGCCGGCCAAGCCCTCGAACATCGCCAAGCGGATCACCTTCGCCAAGGGCGATATCGAGGCCGGGTTCAAGCAAGCCGAGATCGTGATCGAGCGGCGCTACACGACCCAGCCGGTACACCAGGCCTACATCGAGCCGCATGCCTGCGTCGTCGCGGTCGCGCCCGACGGGCAATGCACCATCTGGAGCTCGAGCCAGGGCCAGTTCATGGTTCGCGCCTATTGCGCCAAACTGCTCGGCATCGACATCGCCAATATCCGCGCGATGCCGGCCGAGATTGGCGGCGGGTTCGGCGGCAAGACCTTGGTGTATCTCGAGCCGGTGGCGTTGGCGCTGTCGAAGAAATCGGGCCGGCCGGTCAAGATCGTGATGAGCCGCGAGGAAGTGTTCCGCGGCACCGGCCCGGCGGCGGGCGGGGTCATCGAGGTCAAGCTCGGAGCCAAGAAGGACGGCTCGATCGTCGCGGCGCAATTGCTGCTCAAATACCAGGCGGGGGCGTTCCCGGGTTCGCCGGTCGGGCCGGGCTGCATGTGCGGCTTCGCCATGTACGATCTGCCCAATGTCAGCATTGTCGGCTACGACGTCGTGTCGAACCGGCCCAAGGTCGCGGCCTACCGCGCGCCGGGCGCGCCGAATTCGTCATTCGGGGTCGAGAGTTGCGTCGACGAGTTGGCCCGCGAATTGAAGATGGACCCGCTCGCCTTGCGCGAAAAGAACGCCGCCAAGGACGGCACCAAGACCGCGTACGGGCCGACCCTCGTCAACGTCGGCTATCTGCAGACGATCGAGGCCGCCAAGGCCCATCCCAACTACCAGATCAAGCTTGGCCCCAACCAGGGCCGCGGCATCGCCTCGGGCTTCTGGTTCAACATCGGCGGCGAGTCGAGCGCGGCCTGTCACATCAACGAGGACGGCACCGCCACGGTGGTCGAGGGCAACCCCGATATCGGCGGCTCGCGCGCCTCGATGGCGATGATGGCGGCCGAGACCCTCGGTATCCCGTACGAGCGGGTACGCGTGGTCGTCGGCGATACCGCCACGGTCGGCTTTACCTTCCTGACCGGCGGCAGCCGCGTCACCTTCGCCACCGGCATGGCGGTGACCCAGGCGGCGGAAAAAGTCGTCGTCGAGCTCAAGCGGCGCGCCGCGATGATTTGGGACATCAGCCCCGACGCGGTCGAATGGAAGGACGGGCAGGCTTTGCCGGCCGGCGCCAACGCGGGCAATTTCGAGCCGTTGTCGCTTGCCGAGATCGCGATCAAATCGGCGCGCACCGGCGGCCCGATCAGCGCCGAGGTGTCGATCAACGCGCAGGGCGCCGGCCCCGGCTTCGCCACCCATGTCTGCGATGTCGAGATCGACCGCGAGACCGGCCACGTCAAGATATTGCGCTACACCGCGGTGCAGGATGTCGGCCGGGCGATCCACCCGTCCTACGTCGAGGGCCAGATCCAGGGCGGCGTGACCCAGGGTATCGGCTGGGCATTGAACGAGGAATACATCTACGACAAGAACGGGCGGCTCGATAATCCGGGTTTCCTCGATTACCGCGTTCCGGTCGCTTCCGACATGCCGATGATCGACGCGGTCATGGTCGAGGTGCCGAACCCGCGCCACCCGTTCGGCGCGCGCGGCGTCGGCGAGGTGCCGATCGTGCCGCCGATGGCGGCGGTGGCCAACGCGATCGCCGACGCGATCGGCACCCGCATGCGCGATCTGCCGATGTCGCCGCCGAAGATTCGGGCGGCGCTCGACGATCAGGAACCGCCCCGCCTCGCGGCGGAGTAGGTCTCACGCCCGTCATTGCGAGGAGCAACGCGACGAAGCAATCTCGACCGGAGGGGATTCCTCCCTACGAGATTGCTTCGCTGTGCTCGCAATGACAGGCGTAACGGGAAGACTGACATGCCGCATGTCGTGATGACCGGGATCGCCGCCCGCCGCTTTACCGGCGGGCAGACCGAGTTCGATGTCGAGGCTGACACGGTTCACCGCATGATCCGCGAGCTCGACCGCCGCTTTCCCGGCCTCGGGCACCAGATCGACGAGGGCATGGCGGTCGCGATCGACGGCGAGATCTATCAGGACGCCTACATGGAAAAACTGTCGCCCGACAGCGAGGTGTTCCTGATCCCCAAGATCGGCGGGGGCTGATCAGGCACTCCTTGCCCCATTGGCGAGCCAGCCGATAACATTCGGCGGCAACGCCAAGAAATGGGGCGGGGGATGATCTACGACTACATCATCGTCGGGGGCGGGTCGGCCGGGTCGGTGATGGCCAACCGGCTGTCGGCGAAAAGCGGCAATCAGGTGCTGGTCTGCGAGGCCGGGCAGGACACGCCCGACGGCCAGGTGCCGCCCGAGATCCTCGATTCATATCCCGGCACCGCCTATTTCGACCCGCGCTTTCACTGGCAGGACCTCAAGGTCCACACCGAGATCGTCTCGCACAACCGCCCGGAACAGCGGCCGCCCTTGCGCAAGTACGAACAGGCGCGGGTACTGGGCGGCGGTTCGTCGATCAACGGCCAGCTCGCCAATCGCGGGTCGCCGACCGATTACGCCGAATGGGTGTCGCGCGGCGCCGCCGGCTGGGGCTGGGACCAGGTCCTGCCCTATTTCAAGAAGGTCGAGCGGGACATGGATTTCGACGGCCCCTACCACGGCAAGGAGGGGCGCATCCCGGTTCGCCGCATCATGCCCGATCTGTGGAACGGCCACGCCAAGGCGGTCGCCGCCGCGTTCAAGGAGGCCGGGTTCGACTACATCGAAGACCAGAACGCCGAGTTCAAGGACGGCTATTTCCCGATCACGATCTCCAATCTGTACGACCGCCGGGTGTCGGCGGCGATCGGCTATCTCGACAACGGCACGCGCCGCCGCGCCAATCTGACGATCTCGGCCGAGACCCAGGTCGAGGGGTTGCTGTTCGAGGGCGCGCGCTGCGTCGGGGTCAAGGCGCGGGTCAAGGGGCGGGAGACCGAGTTCCGCGCCAACGAGGTCATCGTCTCGTCGGGCGCGATCCATTCGCCGGCGCATCTATTACGCGCCGGGATCGGCCCGGCCGGGCATTTGAGCGATCTCGGCATCGAGGTGCGGGCCAACCTGGCCGGGGTCGGCCAGCGGCTGATGGACCACCCGTCGATCTCGGTGTCGTCGTTCATGAAGCCGGAGGCTCGCCTAAACGGCATCACCCGGCGGCATATCCTCTTGGCGTTGCGCTATTCCTCGGGGATCGGCGGCGCCGCGCCCGGCGACATGTTCGTCGCGGCGGTCAGCAAATCGGCCTGGCACGCGGTCGGCGAGCAGATCGCCTCGCTGTTGCTGGCGGTTTACAAGACTTTTTCCGAAACCGGGCAGGTCAGGCTCGCCAGCCGCGACTGGCGGGCCGAGCCGATCGTCGAGTTCAACCTGCTGTCCGACCGGCGCGACCTCGAACGGCTGATGGACGGGTTCCGGCGGCTCGGCGAGATGCAGATCGGCGCGGCCTTGCGCGAGGCGACCAGCGACCCGTTCCCGGCCAGCTACAGCGACCGGGTGCGGCAGATCGGCGTGGTCAACGCGAAAAACCGGCGCATCACCAAGCTCGTCGCCAAATTGCTCGACGGGCCCGACTGGCTGCGGCGCTGGCTGATCGACCGCTACATCGTCGAGGGCTATCGCTTCGACCAGTTGATGACCGACGACGACGCGCTAGAATCCTTTATCCGTACCGCCAATATCGGCGTGTGGCATGCCTCGTGTACCTGCCGCATGGGCGCGGATGACGACCCGATGGCGGTGACCGACACCCAGGGGCGGGTGCGCGGTGTCGCCGGGTTGCGCGTCGTCGACGCCTCGCTATTCCCGTGCGTGCCGTGCGCCAACACCAATTTTCCGACCCTGATGAGCGCGGAAAAGATCAGCGACACGATGCTGGCCGCCGGCTAGATTTGCCGGCTAGATTTGATCGTCATTCCCGCGCAGGCGGGAACCCGGGATCGCGCGGGGAGAGGCAGATGCAATTCGGGGTTTTCGACCATCTCGACGACAGCGGATTGCCGCTGACCGGACACTACGAGCAGCGGCTTCAATTGATCGAGGCCTACGACCGCGCCGGTTTCTACGGGTATCACCTGGCCGAGCATCACAACACGCCGCTCGGCTACGCGCCGTCGCCCGGATTGTTCCTGTCGGCGGTGGCGCAGCGGACCAAGCAGCTCCGCTTTGGCCCGATGGTCTACCTGTTGCCGCTGTATCACCCGCTGCGCCTGATCGACGAGATCTGCATGCTCGACCAGATGAGCGGCGGGCGGTTCCTGTACGGGGTCGGGCGCGGCATTTCGCCGATCGAGGTCGGGTTCTACGGCGTCGATTTCGCCAAGGGCACGGCGCAGTTCCGCGAGGCGTTCGAGGTCATTCGCCGCGGCCTGACCTCGGACCGGCTGACCTTCCACGGCGAATTCTACGATTTCGACAACATTCCGATGGCGATGAAGTCGGTGCAGCAACCCTACCCGGCATTGTGGTACGGGCTCGGCAACCCGGCGAGCGTCGGCTGGTGCGCCGCCAACGCCGCCAACACCGTCACGCGGCGGCCGCCCGAGCAGGTCCGCGCGATCACCGACTCGTATCGCGCCGAGTGGCACAAGCTCGGCCGCGCCGAAGCCGATCTGCCGATGCTCGGGGTCAACCGCCACATCATCGTCGCCGAGACCGAGAAGGAGGCGCTCGAAATCGCCCGGCGCGGCTATCCGGCGTGGCGGCACCACATGGGCCTGCTGTGGCACGAATACAAAGTGCCGTTCCCGCTGGAGGCGGCGTTGCCGGAGGATTGGGGCGTGTTGCAGCAACACGGCGACGCGATCGCCGGCACCCCCGACATGGTCTGCGACTACATCGACCGCGAGATCAAGGCGACAGGGGTCAATTACTACGTCTGCGATTTCGCCTTCGGCACGATCAGCCACGACGAGGCGATGCAGTCGATTGACCTCTTCACCAGGAAGGTCATGCCGGCGTTCGCCAACGCGTAATTCCGTAGGGCGGGTTAGCGAAGCGTAACCCGCCGTCCAGAGCGCCATCGGCGGGTTACGCTTCGCTAACCCGCCCTACGATTCCGCCGCTTTCTGCCGCGCCTCCAACTCATCGAGCATCGCGTGGATGCGGTCGATATGCGGTTCCTTGTCGTAGAGCGCGTAGAGCGCGCCGGCGAGGCGCACGGGGTCGCCCGAATAATACCGTTCGTAAAGCTGCTGCCGGCCCGAGAACGACGACACCGCGGTGTCGAAGGCGAGGCGGAACAGCTTGACCCGGGTCGGCGCGTCGGCGTTGGCGGCCTGGGCGTAGGTCGCGACGTCGGCGGCGGCCGGACCGGCGAATTCGGCATAGGACGGCACCGAAACCAATCCACCGGCGCCGAGCAATTGGATGATCTCGCAGGCGCGCACGAACATCTTCGGAAACATCATCCGCACCGTCCACAGCGGCATCGCCGCCGGGGTCATCAGCCCGCCGATGCCGGGCGCGGCATCAGCCTCGCTGGCGCGAATGCAGGAGCGGACGAACTCCGCCGACTGGATCAGTTCGGCCAGCATCCCCTGCACGTGCAGATGGGCATCGATATTAGTCGACTTGGCGATCGCGAAGCCGAGCGCCATCATGTACTCGGCCTTGGCTAAGTTCTTGGTCGAGGTCTGGTGCATGACCTGCGCCATCGCGCCGGTGCGGTTGAACAGCCCGTTGCACATTTCCGGGTCGCGGTGGATGAACACCCGCTCCCACGGCACCAATACATCGTCGAAGATCGCCATCGCGTCCTGCTCGTCGAGCCGCGACGACAGCGGGTAGTCCATCGCCGAGGCCGCGTTCTGGTGCACGACGCTCGGCCGGCAGACAAAGCGCAGACCCGGGGTCGCGACCGGGATGGCGAAGCCGAACGCATAGGGTGCCGCCTCCGCGTTGGTCGCGAGAAAGGTCGAGGGCATCACCAATATGTCGTCGGCATAGGCGCATAGGGTCGACACCATGCGCGCGCCCTTGATCACGATGCCGGAATCGGTCTCGCGCACGATCTTGGCGGCGAGGTCCTTGTCCTGCCGCTCGACCGGTTTCGAGCGGTCGACCTGCGGGTTGAGCAGGGTGTGGGTCATCGCCAGATCGCTCTCGCGCGCATGGACGTGATAGGCGCGGATGTTCTCGGCGAAGCGCGGGTCGCGCTGGCCGAACTCCGGCGCGGCGGCGGCGAGCCCGGTCAGCATGATGTTGAGGAAATCCGGGCTGCGGCCGAACATGCCGCAGGTCGCGTCCATCCAGATCTTGACCATCTCGCGTCGGCGGATCAGATCGTCGACATTGCGCGGCTCGATAAACGACAGGCCGACCCGCTCGCCGCTCGACGGCGAGGCAAAGCTCATCCGCTCGATCAATGCCGGGTCGTGCTGCATGTCGTAGAGCTCGGCCATCGTCCGCGCGGCGCCGGCGAAGCGCGGGTCGCTGGTCACGTCGCCGATGCGCTCGCCATCCATGAAGATGTGGCGGTCGTCGCGCAACGCCTCGAGAAACGCCTTGCCGGTGCGGAGGGGCATGCCTGGACGGTCCTTTCCAGCCGTGAAAGCGGGAGAGCGTCAGCTTGCCGGTTCGGCCCGCGCCAGCCAAGCGCCGAGATCATCCAGCGCGCGGCGCGACACCAGCGGCTTGCGATCGGCCTTGCGTCCGGGATCGGGGCTCAGTGGCGGGAACAGCCCGAAATTGATGTTCATCGGCTGAAAGCTCGCGGGCTGGGCGCCGCCGGTGATATGCCGCAATAAGGCGCCGAGCGCGGTCGTGCCGGGAGGCGGCGTGATCGCGCGGCCGTTTCGCGACGCGGCCGCGAAGCGACCGGCCAAGAGGCCGATCGCGGCGCTCTCGACATAGCCCTCGACCCCGGTGATCTGGCCGGCGAAGCGCAGTCGGGGCTGCGCCTTGAGCCGCAATTCGGCGTCGAGCAACAGCGGGCTGTTGATGAAGGTGTTGCGGTGCAGACCGCCGAGCCGGGCGAACTCGGCATGTTCGAGCCCGGGGATCTGGCGAAAGATTCGGGTCTGTTCGCCGTGGCGCAACTTGGTCTGGAACCCGACCATGTTGTAGAGCGTGCCGAGCGCGTTGTCCTGGCGGAGCTGGACGACCGCGTGCGGGCGCCTACCGGTGCTCGGGTCGGTCAGCCCGACCGGCTTCATCGGCCCCCAGCGCAACGTGTCGGGGCCGCGCGCGGCCATCACCTCGATCGGCAGGCAGCCGTCGAAATAGGGGGTGGTCTTTTCCCACTCGTGGAACTCGGTCTTGCCGCCGGCCAGCAAGGCGGCGATGAACGCTTGGTACTGGTCGCGGTCGAGCGGGCAGTTGATGTAGTCGGCGGTCCCGCCGCCCGGCCCCGGCTTGTCGTAGCGCGACTGGAACCAGGCCCGGCCGAAATCGATCGTATCGCGATGCACGATCGGCGCGATCGCGTCGAAGAACGCGAGCGATTCCGCGCCGGTCAAACCCGCCAGCGCCTCGGCCAGGGCAGGGGAGGTCAGCGGTCCGGTGGCGACGATGACCTCGTCCCACCCGGCCGGCGGCAGGCCGGCGATCTCCTCGCGCCGAATCTGGACCAGGGGCTCGGCGGCTAGTGCCGCCTCGACCGCGGCGGAAAAACCCACCCGGTCGACCGCGAGCGCGCCGCCGGCGGGCAGTTTGCAGCAATCGGCGGCGGCGAGGATCAGCGAGCCGCAGCGCCGCATCTCCTCATGCAAGAGGCCGACGGCGTTGCGCTCGCGATCGTCGGAGCGAAACGAGTTCGAGCAGACCAGTTCGGCGAGGCCGGAGCCGAGATGAGCCTCGGTCGACCGCACCGGGCGCATCTCGTGCAGGATGACGGATATGCCGCTACGGGCGATCTGCCAGGCGGCTTCGCTGCCGGCGAGCCCGCCGCCGACTATATGGACCGGCAATGTCCCGGTCGGCAAATTACTTGGTGGGTCGGCGGGCGGCACCAGCCGCGATCAGCCCCGCGAGTCGCCGGTGCCACCCGGCTTGATCGACGGCATGACCGGGCGCGCGTCGCGCAAATCGTTGAGGATCGCGCGCCAGTCCGTGCCGCCGAGGCCGCGGGTCGGTGCGATGCTGCGGGTTGTCGGAGCCGCGACCGAATTGACACGGACATCGCCGATCTGATCGGTGCGGGTATCGGCCGCGCTCTGTGCACTCGCGATCGCCGGCGCGAAGATCGCCGCGGCGAGGGCAACGGCGCCAAGGGTTCGCATCATCCCTGTTTTCTCCCGATCGATCGGCCGGCAACTGCGGGGGGATGGCCGGCACAGGATTATAGCATGCCCGGCGATGATGGCTGTTTTGCGGCGCGCCCGGGACTTTAACACGGCGAGCCAAGAGCGACAGAACTGGGCACGATCACTCGCCCTTGCACCCGGCTGCGGTGTATCGCAGCAACGCGTTGAACCCCTTCTCGGTGAAATACGGTCCGAACATCGCGCCGGGAAAGGCGTTGTTGTTGAACGAGGTGACGCTGATCGCGACGTTGCTGTTCTGGCCTTCATTGCTGGCGGAATTGGCCACCCACGCGCCGCCGCTCGACCCCTGGGTCAGATTGATCACGCTCTGCCAGTGCACCACCAGCCCGGGATAGGCAACCGGGTTTCCTCCCTTGGTAAAGATCGGGATCGCATCGGCGAAGAACACGATGCCGTGCGATTGCTGGACGATCTCGCCGCCGAGAATCTGGCCGGGATAGCCGACTCGGGTCGCGCCGACCCACTTGCCCTTCCAATCGGCCTGCCAGCGGATCACCCCGGTCAGGCTGTCGGAATCGACCAGGATCATCGCGTAATCATGTTGCGCCGCTTTCAGAAACGCGGCGTTTTGCTCGACTTCCGGCAGATCGGCGTAGTCGGCGGGAAATCGGTAGGCCTCGAGGGTCGCGGCGCACACCGCCTTGTACACCCGCGAGCCCTCGCCATTCTGGAATTGCAGGATGAAGGTCATGTTATTGATGTCTTTCCAGGTGTTCTTGCCTTCCTCCTTGACGCAATGGCCGGCGGTAAGAACGATCCGCGGCGCGATGAACTGGCCGGTGCAATAGTTGTAATTCTTCTTGTCGACCCGGTTCATGACCAGGCCGACCCATTTGAGCGGCGCCACGCTGGGGTTGCCGGTGGCGCGCAGGTCGACATTGCCGGTCGTTCGGCCCTGCGCGAGCAGCAATCTCCCCGCCTCCGGGCTCGGGGCGATGTCGATGGTCGGAACGGGGAGGGGCGCCGCGGTTTTGAGGTCGATGCCGGACACGACGAGGTCGCGCTCGACGATCCCGTCGGCCCGGATCCAGCTGACGCCGATCGCGGCCGCGTCCGCGCCCGCCGGCACCGCCGCCCAGCAGTTCAAGAGCACAGAAGCGGCGGCGGCACTCATTCCTATTCGCATCGCGCGTTCCCCCGGCACCGATCGCGCTGGGTAAACCACACCCGCCCGGTTTCGCGCAATGGCCGGGGCATTTGCGGCCGACGAGGCGAAATTCCGTGCTATCGCGTCGTGCCGTCGAGTCCCACGGTGCGGCCGGGAAACCCGGCGGCGTCGAAATAGCGCGTGGTGCCGACGAGCTGATAGTCGAGCACGGTCCGTAGGCCGCTGGCGGACGGCGCCGAGCGCATCACCTTGGCGACGAATCGCGGGGTCTTGCCGCCCGGCATCGCCTCCACCAATACCCGCCCGACCAACTTGCCCGTGTCCTTGATCCTCAGCCCCAGGATGCGCGCCACGGTCTTGCCGATATCGGCGTTGCTGGCCGGGGCCGCGTCGACAAACCCGGCTTTGAAGCTCGGGCCGATCGCGGCCATGAAATTCATCGTATCGGCGCGGCTGAACGAGCCGTGCATGCCCTGGCCCTGCTGCAGACGGGTATCGGCGATCTGGACCGTGCAATTGATCGGCTCGGCGCAGCCGGTCGAGAACGTGCGGAAATTGACGACGATCGCCGGCATCGGCGTCACCGCCGTCCCCTTCAAATTGATCGCGGTCAGCGACAACGTGCCGGGAAAGCGGCCGAGCGAATCGTCGACGAACAGGCCGCTAATGTAATCCTGCGCCAGCAGCGCGTCGACGACGCGCGCGGCGAGCTGCTTGTCATTTTTGGGCAGCCCGGCCTTCTTGGGCAGGTAGACGAGGTCGGAGCCGCCATTGGCCGCGACGACGACATCCGGGTTTCTCGGGTCCGGCCCGATCAGCCCGTTGCCCCATTTGGTGTGGGTTCCGGGACCGAGCCGCGCATTGCTCTCGGGGTCGAACAGCGGCATGCCGAGCGCGGCGGCGAGGTCGAGCGCGACAAAGCCCGGTGGCAATAGCCCCGCCGGTACGTCGTCATAGGAGGCGCGGGCGGCGGGGCTGGTGCGGCTTTCCTTCGAGATCGTCGAAAACCCGTGATCGGCGCTGACGACAATGTCGGTGGTGTCGGCGAGGCCGAGTTCGGCCAATGCCTGGCGAATGCGGGCGAGGTTGTTGTCGGCGTTCTTGATCGCGGCGAACGAGGTCGGGCCGTTGATGCCGGGGGTCACCTGGTTGAGGCTGTCGCCCTGATTGTGCTGGGTTCCGTCCGGGTCGCGCGACCAGAACACCAAGACGAACGGCTTGCCGCGGGATTTGAACATCGGCAATACGATCTTGGTCGTCACGTCGACGAAATAATTCTGCTGCACGATGTTCGCGACCGTGGTGCCCGGCGTTTTTGCGTTGCCCGCGTGCCCGTTATCGCCGCGCGACGGGGTGGCGACGGGCAGCCCGGCGGCGGTCAAGGCCACCTGCATCTCTCGCGACAGCGGAATGCCCTTGGGGCCGCCGGTCGAATCGTCGACGACGATGGTCTTTTCGCCGCTGCGCTCGGTGTGGTCGAAGATCAAGGCCGGGCCGAGCTTGCCGATCGTCGCGGTGCTGAGCCCCTGCTCGCGCGCGACCTTGAGCAAGGTCGCCTGGTTCAGGAAATCGCCCGAGAAATGCGCGTCGACATCGCCCAACACCGGGTCGCTTTCGAGAAACGGCAGCAGGCTGTCGCCGGCGCCGGGCACCGGGAACCCGGCATAGATCGTATTGCTGAAATCGCCGGTATCGCCGAGATAGTGGCCGGTCGCCATCGCCGACGCGTTCGGCGTGGTGAAGGTCGGGAACAGCGAATGCGGGTTCTTGAAATTGACTCCCCGGTCGCGGATCGCCGCCATCGTCGGCGCCGTCTCCGGCGTCACCATCAGCGCGCGCATCCCGTCGGGCACGAACAGGATCACGCCGCGCGGCTGGTCGGCCAGCGCCAGCGCGGGCAGGACCAGCGCGATCAGCGCGAGCGCGACGGTCTTGCTGGAAAACCGCATCGAGGGAAATCCGCGCTGGAGTGCCGCCAAAACGGCGCGGTGCATGATCTATCAGCCGCGTGCGGCGGAAATGTTACGATGCGTCGCCGGCGGCGCGCGCCTTCAGCGCGTCGAGCCACCGCCTGAGCAGCGCGGCATGGCCGACCAGATGCGAGGCGATCTGTTCGCCGATGGCTTGCCGGTACATATGAACCGCCAAGTTTCGTTCTTTTGCCAACTCAAGCAATGCTTCAGCATCCTCATCGCCGAGCCACCCCACCTGCCGCGATTCGCGGATTGCGCCGCCTGGCGATCCGATGGCGATACCCTCGGTTTCCTCCAGCAGAAGCGCCGCCGCTTTCCAAACTGCTTCAACGGTGTAGACCAAGCGGAGGATCGCCCCGTCGCGTTCCGCGATGGACAAGTCGCTGCGCACTACCAACTCATCCAGGGTGGCAAGCGCGCTCGACGCTTCGGCAAGACGCTCTTCTACTCTCGCCAACGGATGCCCTCGCGTCGAATGGTTTCGAGCCATGCGGGATCGATGCGACCGAGGTCCACCAGATCAACGTGATAAGGGATGGTGCTTTCCTCGATGTCCGCTTCGAGCCGCGCAAAAAACGCAGAGGGCAGTTTGTCTCGGGGCAAAACCCCGATATCGATATCGCTGGCATGGCGGACCTTGCCTCGCGCGCACGAGCCGAACAGCCATACCTCGGCGTCATGTTCCCCGAGCGCGGCGAACACCATATGGCGCAATTCCTCGATCGCCCGCTCGCGGACCGGGTTCATTCTTGATTTCATCTCGCTCCTGGTCAGCCCAGCCTGTTTCCGATCCATTCCCCCAGTCCCAGGCGTACTACCAAGGTTGCCAAGCGCTCCCCGGTCCACACCTGCACCGGGAGACCGGACGGAAGCGTCAGGGGGCCGCGGACTTTGTGAACAGCGAAGACCATGCGGGCATAGCGGTCTCGGCGCTCGGTAAACCGGCTGACGTAATCGCTCAATGTGGCCTGGGTTGCTTCGCTCTTTATCTGTACGAACGCAATTTCATCGGCGGCTAGATTCTGAGCCTCGATGTCAAAGCCCTCTTGGTATCCGCCGGTTTTCGAAATTCGTGCCCAGGATGTCCGCGCCAGAATCAAATCGATCAACTGCTCGAAATCTTGCCATTTCAGCTGTGAGACCATTCGGCCGACGGTCTGCTCGTAGACGTTGCGGGCTTCGACGGCTTCCACGACGTGAGGATTCACTTCGTCTCGGATGATCCGCAAAATTGCCTGTTCTTCTCGCGGCTTGCAGAGCGTGTCTCTGAAGCCGGCGACTCGATCGACAATACCTGGCAAATCGGCTCGGGCCAGCAGCCGCCCTTTGAGCGAAAGATTTGACCATGGGCGCTTGCAGGTAAGCCAAAAATGGCCCCTCGCCGCGTTCTCCTCCTGTGGATTCGCCGCAGCTTGGTCATCAACGGTGCACCACCACAGGAAACCAGCCTCGAAGGTTATCCAAACATATGCGCTAGGGCTGTCCAACAGAGAGAGCAGCTGGTTCAAGTCCTTCTTTCGCGCACCTGCGTTCTTAGAAACCTCCTGACTTTCCCCGTACTCGCGCCTGATCGCAGAAAAATCTCCGGGATGTTCGATAAGATTGGCTGGGATAATTTTCCAGCCTGCATGAATCTGCCCTTTTGCTTTGGCGACCGGCCACCATTTTCCACCCTTGCCATTTTTCACATAGCGGACGAGGTTTGGGATCTCGTCAGAGACGGACCCGGCTTCACCGCCTTGAAAGGTCGTCATTTTACCCCGCGCGGCGCTTCGGCGGCGCGGCTAGCCGGCGCGTCAGATAGGGCCGCAGGTACTGGCCGGTGTGGCTGTCGTCGACCAGCGCGACCTCCTCGGGGGTGCCGGTGGCGATGATGCGGCCGCCGCCGTCGCCACCCTCGGGGCCGAGGTCGATGATCCAATCGGCGGTCTTGATGACCTCGAGATTGTGCTCGATGACTAATACCGTGTTGCCGGTCTCAACCAGGGTGTGCAGCACTTCGAGCAGTTTGCGCACGTCGTCGAAATGCAGCCCGGTGGTCGGCTCGTCGAGAATGTAGAGCGTCTGGCCGGTCGCGCGGCGCGACAATTCCTTGGCCAGTTTGACCCGCTGCGCCTCGCCGCCCGACAGGGTCGTCGCCGGCTGGCCGACATGGATGTAGCCGAGCCCGACCCGCTGCAACGTGATCAATTTGTCGCGGATCGCCGGCACCGCGCGGAAGAAATCGGCGCCCTCGTCGACGGTCATGTCGAGCACGTCGGCGATGCTCTTGCCGCGGAACAGCACTTCCAAGGTCTCGCGGTTGTAGCGCCGTCCCTTGCACACATCGCACTGCACGTAGACGTCGGGCAGGAAATGCATCTCGATCTTGATGACCCCGTCGCCCTGGCAGGCTTCGCAGCGCCCGCCCTTGACGTTGAACGAAAACCGCCCCGGCTGATAGCCGCGCGATTTCGCCTCCGGAAGGCCGGCGAACCAGTCGCGGATCGGGGTGAAGCAGCCGGTGTAGGTCGCCGGGTTCGAGCGCGGCGTGCGTCCGATCGGCGACTGGTCGATATCGACGATCTTGTCGAGAAACTCGACCCCTTCGAGCCGCTCGAACGGCGCCGGCGTCTCGCGCGCGTTGTTGAGCCGCTTGGCCAACGCCTTGTACAACGTCTCGACGATCAGGGTCGACTTCCCGCCGCCCGACACGCCGGTGACGCAGCAGAAAGTGCCGAGCGGGATATCGGCGGTCAGGTCCTTGAGATTGTTGCCGCGCGCGCCGACCAGCCGCAGGATCTGCCGCGGATGCCCGCTGCGGCGCAGGCTCGGGACCGGGATCTGGCGCATGCCGGTCAGGTATTGCCCGGTGATGCTGTCGGGCGACTGCATGACCTGTTCGGGCGTGCCCTCGGCGACCAGATGCCCGCCATGCACCCCGGCGCCCGGCCCCATGTCGACGAGCCAGTCGGCGGTGCGGATCGCCTCCTCGTCGTGCTCGACGACGATGACCGTGTTGCCGAGGTCCCGGAGCCGCCGCAATGTCCCGAGCAGCCGCGCGTTGTCGCGCTGGTGCAATCCGATCGACGGCTCGTCGAGCACGTAGAGCACGCCGGTCAGTCCCGAGCCGATCTGCGAGGCGAGCCGGATGCGCTGGCTCTCGCCGCCCGACAAGGTGCCGGAGGCGCGCATCAGGGTCAGGTATTCGAGCCCGACATTCCGCAGAAACCCCAGCCGCTCGTTGATCTCCTTGAGGATGCGCTGGGCGATCTCGCTCTGGCTCGGGGTCAACGTCGAATCGACATCGGCGAACCAGTCCCCGGCCTGCGCGATCGACAGCGCCGCCGCCTCGCTGATGTGCTTGCCGGCGATCTTGACCGCGAGCGCCTCGGGCTTGAGCCGGTCGCCGCCGCACACCTCGCAGGTCTTGGCGCTCTGGTAGCGGCCGAGTTCCTCGCGCACCCAGGCGCTGTCGGTCTCGCGATAGCGCCGCTCCATGTTGGGCAGCACGCCCTCGAACGGTCGGTCGGTGGTGTATTGCCGCAACCCGTCGTCATAGGTCATCTTGATCGGCTCGCCGCCCGACCCCCACAGGATCGCGTGCCGCATCTTTTCCGGCAGCTCGCGCCACTCGGTGTGCATGCTCTGCTTGAAGTGGCGGCAGATGCTTTCGAGCGTCTGCGTGTAATAGGGCGAGGTCGAGTGCGACCACGGGCTGACCGCGCCCTTGTGCAGGTTGCGGCCGTCGTCGTGGACGACGAGGTCGGGGTCGAAATAGAGCTTGGTGCCGAGCCCGTCGCAGGCCGGGCAGGCGCCGAACGGGTTGTTGAACGAAAACAGGCGCGGCTCGATCTCCGAGATCGTGAACCCCGATACCGGGCAGGCGAATTTCGCCGAGAAGATCACCCGCTCGCCCGCATCGGCGTCCTCGGTGATCGCGATCCCGTCGGCGAGGCCGAGCGCGGTCTCGAACGAATCGGCGAGGCGGTTGCCGAGATCGGGGCCGACCACGAGGCGGTCGACCACCACCTCGATGTCGTGGTTGAGGTTCTTCTTGAGCGCCGGAACCTCGCCGACCTCGTACATCTTGCCGTCGACCTTGACCCGCTGGAACCCGCGCTTCTGCAGTTCGGCCAGTTCCTTGCGGTACTCGCCCTTGCGCCCGCGCGCGATCGGCGCCAGCAGATAGAGCCGGGTGCCCTCGGCCATCGCCATCACCCGGTCGACCATCTGCGACACGGTCTGGCTGACGATCGGCAATCCGGTCGCCGGCGAATAGGGCACCCCGATCCGCGCCCACAACAGCCGCATGTAGTCGTAGATCTCGGTCACCGTGCCGACCGTCGAGCGCGGGTTGCGCGAGGTCGTCTTCTGCTCGATCGAGATCGCCGGCGACAGGCCTTCGATCGAATCGACATCGGGCTTTTGCATCAGTTCGAGGAACTGGCGGGCATAGGCCGACAGGCTCTCGACATAGCGGCGCTGGCCCTCGGCATAAACCGTGTCGAAGGCCAGCGACGACTTGCCCGACCCGGACAGCCCGGTGATCACCACCAGGCTGTCGCGCGGCAGATCGACATCGATGTTCTTGAGATTGTGCTCCCGCGCGCCGCGGATGCGGATCTGCTGCATCAACAAACAACCGGGTTCGGTGTGGACGATCCGACCTTAGCGCGACTCGCCGGCGGACACCATGGGGACCCCGATCATCGCGCCGACCGGGGCCGGCCGGTCACGGGCAGTCGAGGTTCTGCCGAGTGACCATCAGCCGCTGGTTCGCCTGCGGCCCGCCTTGGATCACGACCGACACGACCGGCACTTGCCGTGTCGTGCCGGTGGTCGTGTTGTAGGCCTCGGTATTGCTCAGCTCGAGAATTTTGGCCGGCTGGCCCTGGAACGAGCACACCTTCCCGACCGCGGGCTCGCCGGCTTGCGCCGCCACCGGGAACGCAAACAGGCAGGCGGTCAAGCCGGCCGTCAACCAGGTCGTCAAAACGAATCGCGGGATCATGCGTACCCTCCTTCCGGGATGGTTTCCGCCGGGAATGTGAAAGTTTGATTTAGGAACAATCGGCGAACTTGATAAGATGCGCCACCCAACTTTCAACGATCCCCGGTGACCCATGGCTGGCAGCGTCAACAAGGTGATTCTCGTCGGCAATCTCGGCCGCGACCCCGAAATCCGCTCGACCCAGGACGGCATGCGCATCGCCAATCTTAACCTCGCCACCTCCGAATCGTGGCGCGACCGCGCCTCGGGCGAGCGCAAGGAGCGCACCGAGTGGCACCGAATCGTGATCTTCAACGAGCGCCTCGTCGAGCTGGCTGAGAAATATCTGCGCAAGGGCTCGAAGATCTATGTCGAGGGCGCCTTGCAGACGCGCAAATGGACCGATAACGCCGGCGCCGAGAAATACTCGACCGAGGTGGTGTTGCAGCGCTTCCGCGGCGAATTGACGATGCTGGACGGCGCCCGCGGTGGCGGCGCGGATGCCGGCGGCGGCGATTACGACGAAGGCTATGCCGGCGGCGGCGGTGGCGGTGGCGGGCAGCGCTCCGGCGGCATGGCCGCGGGCGGCGGCGCCGGGCGCGGCCGCGCCGCCAACAGCGACCTCGACGACGAGATTCCGTTTTAGCAACCGCGCGTCATTGCGAGGCGCTCGGAGGGCAACGAAGCAATCTCGTTGGGGTTAGCCTCAATCAGCGCGAGATTGCTTCGCTCCGCTCGCAATGACCAGCGCGCGTAGGGGTGGCGGGTTACGCTTCGCTTACCTGCCCTACGGGTGACGAACCGGCGACGCCGGCGATTGCAAAGAAGCCCTTGAGAGGGCTGAACTAGGACTTCAATAGCGAACAGCATGTCGACTGCTGACCCACCTGCTCACCGGGATTTCGAATATGGAGAGACGTGGTGGGAGATGATCTGAATATCAGCGAGAGAAATATCCGCGCTGCCGAACGCGCCCATGATCTGGAAAACGATATAGGAAAACGCCTCATCGACGGAGCAATGCGCGATGCTCAGGAGGTGATGAAGGCACTTCTCCTCCTCAATAGTGGCAGTGCTGTTGCGTTATTGGCATTCATAGGCGCGGTCGTTTCTAAAGAAATAGATTCTCTGGGCGATCTAAAGCCGATTATATATTGCATATCGTGGTTCTTAGTCGGAACTGTGTTCGCTGCACTGACCGCTGGCTCAGCCTATTTTGCAAACACGCTGTATGCACGGGCGCGCCTGATTCTCGACAAGACCTGGGACCATCCCTATGTGATTGAAAATAGGAAATCAAAGAAAGCTCAATGGTGGGCGCTGTTCTTTAATTGGGCAGGCGTGATCACCGCCGCTATTTCTCTAGTCGTCTTTGTCTGCGGCATCTACTTTGCCGCGATCTCGATTGCAAACTTAAGTGCGCACATAAAGCAGAAGGGGGTGGCCGCGATATCGCTACGCCACTTCTTTCCGTCATTGGATCCAAGTATGCCCATACCCGAAGATATCGCGGCAACGGGTGAAGCGTTGGGCCGCAAGCGAGCGTAGGGCGGGTAAGCGAAGCGTAACCCGCCCGCGTGATCCGCGAGGTAGCGGATTGCGCGCTGCCCCACCCGCCCTACGGGTCCGAGCGCGTCCGAAGCGGGCAACGGCCTTGACGGGAACATAACAAGAACCATATCGGCTTGGTCACACTGGATCACTCTGGCCGCCCGGAGCCCCGCCGATGCCTGAACTCGTTGCCCGGCCTGTTGTGCCCGCCTGTTATCTCCCTGTTCCCGGACCCGAAATTCGTGAATCTCAATCGCTTGGCCCTGATCTTTTTTCGGTTTCCGAGCGCGATCCGCGCGGTCGTTTCGCCAAGGGAAGCTCGGGCAACCCGCGCGGCCGCCCGCCCGGCATCCCCAATTCCCGGCGGCGCCTGCTCGATCTCGGTGCCCGGCCGGCGGCCCCGGGGGCGCTCGCGGCATTGCTCGACCGCAAGCCGTATCTGCTGCGGCGCCTCGCCGCGCAACTCTTGCCGCCGGCCCGTGCCGCGAAAGGTCGCGGCGCCTGCGGACCGACAAAACGGCTTCGGCTCCGGCGGGCCTCGGGTAGGACGGGCCTTGGGTAGGATTGGTTTGTAGATGTGCGTGGGGCGGAAAAGCGCAGCGCCTTCCGCCGAACATTGGCGAGATCGGCCGTTGGCGGAATACGCTGCGCTCTTCCGCCCTACGTGTGAGGAAGCCGCGATGAACGCCACTCCGACCCCACCCTTCCGCGCCGATCATGTCGGCAGCCTGTTGCGGTCGCCCGAATTGTTGCGGGCGCGGGACGAATATCAGGCCGGGCGATTGTCGGCCGAGGGGTTGCGCGCGGCCGAGGATATGGCGATCCGCGAAGCGGTGGCGATGCAGGCCGGGCTCGGCATCCGCGGCGTCACCGACGGCGAGATGCGGCGCGGCTCGTGGCACATGGATTTCCTCTACCAGATCGGCGGCGTCGAAAAGACCGACCGCGCCCTGACCATCCAATTCAAGAACGAGGCCGGCACGATCGAGTTCAGCCCGGCGGCGCACCGGGTTTCCGGCAAGCTCGCGTTGTCGAAAATCATCTTCGGCGAGGACTTCGCCTTTCTGAAATCGGTGGCGCCGGCCGGCGCCACGCCCAAGTTGACGATCCCGTCGCCGTCGATGCTGCATTATCGCGGCGGGCGGGCGGCGATCGACCAGGGCGTCTACCCCGAGATGGCGGCGTTCTGGACCGACCTCGCCCGGGTCTACGCCGAGGAGATCGCCGCCTTGCACGGGCTCGGCTGCGCCTATCTGCAGCTCGACGACACCAGCCTCGCCTATCTCAATGACCCCGCCCAGCGCGCCTATGTCGACAGCATCGGCGGCGATGGCGCCAACCAGCACCTGACCAACATAAACATCATCAACGCCGCCTTGGCGAACCGGCCGCCCGGGATGACCGTGTGCACCCATATGTGCCGCGGCAATTTCCGCTCGTCGTGGATGGCCGAGGGCGGCTACGACCACGTCGCCGAGGCGCTGTTCGGCGGACTGGCGGTCGACGGTTTCTTTCTCGAATACGACGATGCCCGCTCGGGCGGGTTCGCGCCGCTGCGCTTCGTGCCGCGCGGCGATAAGCGGGTCGTGCTCGGCCTCGTCACCACCAAGCGGGCGGTGCTCGAAGGCAAGGACGCGCTGAAGCGGCGCATCGACGAGGCGGCGAAATACGTGCCGCTCGACCAGCTTTGCCTGTCGCCGCAATGCGGGTTTTCGTCGACCGTCGACGGCAACGCGCTGACCCTCGACGAGCAGGCTGCCAAACTGCGCCTCGTCGTCGAGGTCGCCCGCGAGGTGTGGGGCGACGCCTAGACCCGGCGATGGGACCCGGCCGGCGCGCCTCGGCCCGCGCTGTTCAACCAGACTGGCCGCGCCATCGCTCGCCCCGCCCGAAGGTGACGCGCAGGACCTTGAATTCCTGGCCCGACTTCGCCGACCAGAAGGCCTGGAAGTCGGGCTCGTTGCGCAGCTCCCAATCGATCATCTCCAGTTGCTTGTTCCAACTCGGGCACCCTGGCCCGAACTGCGCCTTGACCCGGCGCAACCGTGGTCCGGTCCATTGCGCGAGATAGGCCCCGCCCGGGACCACGACGCAGGGCTGGAGCCGGCTCTCGGTCCACAATTGGCGGACGACCGCCTCGCGCTGCGCCGGCTGATAGCCATGCACCGCCAGCCAGATGGAAATACAAGCGGAAAGCGCCACGGGACATGGCATCAATCGTCCAATCGGTTGTTGCAAAGGAGGGGTTTGGGGGAAAGTTCTACAGCTATTGGGCAGCTAGGACACCCAATGTGCGTGGCTGGGACGTGCCCATATCGTCGGAGAGATTTCGATGCAATGAAAATTTTATCGAACGTTGGCGGGTATGTTTATCAACGGTAGAATGAATATTGATATTATTCTCCCACCCTGGCGCTCCTTTTTATCGTCGTAATCGGCGTGTCATCGGGCATCGACGGTTGCCGAGTTCGGCGGGAACGGTCCGCTCAGGGGATTGCGCTATAGACCCTCGCCGAGCGGCGGAGAGGGGCAGGCGGGTCGCGACGATTTCACGCCGAGCGCTGTTGGGCGCGGTCGATTCGACCCGACCGGCCGGCTTGCCCGCCAAGCCGGTCCAACCGCCGCCGCCGCAGGGCTGGATTGCTGCCCACGACATTGTTCGCATTTGCGAAATGCGCTAGAATTCAGCCCTTGAAACGACCTTCGTGATCGCGGCCCCACCCTGGGCAAATCCCCTGGGGTTCAGCCGCGATTTTAGTTGAAATCGAGCCCGCGAAACCGCCTTGGCCATCACCGCAGCACCGCCGCCCGCACCCGATATCTCGACCATCACGATCGAGGAGGAGATGAAGCGCTCCTACCTCGATTACGCGATGAGCGTGATCGTGGCGCGAGCGTTGCCCGACGTGCGCGACGGGCTGAAACCGGTGCATCGCCGCATCCTCTATTCGATGAAGGCGACTGGCAACGAGTGGAACCGCGGCTACCGCAAATCCGCCCGCGTCGTCGGTGAGGTGATCGGCAAATATCATCCGCACGGCGAACTCGCGATCTATGACGCGATGGTGCGGATGGCGCAGGATTTTTCGATGCGCCTGCCATTGGTCGACGGCCAGGGAAATTTCGGCTCGATGGATGGCGATCCGCCGGCGGCCTATCGCTATACCGAGGCACGCCTGGCCCGCGTTGCCAATGCGCTGCTCGATGACCTCGACAACGAGACCGTCGACTTCCAGCCCAATTACGACGACACCGAGCGCGAGCCCAAGGTGTTGCCCGCGGGGTTCCCGAACCTGCTCGTCAACGGCGCCCAGGGGATCGCGGTCGGGATGGCGACCAACATCCCGACCCATAATCTGGGCGAGGTGATCGACGCCTGCTTTGCCTATCTCGACGATCCGGCGATCACCGTCGAGGGGCTGATGGAATACGTGCAGGCGCCGGATTTCCCGACCGGTGGCACGATCATCGGCCGCGCCGGCACGCATGCCGCCTACAAGACCGGGCGCGGCGCGGTCGTGTTGCGCGCCAAGAGCCATGTCGAGGAGGTGCGCAAGGATCGCGACGCGATCGTCGTCACCGAGATCCCGTATCAGGTTAACAAGGCGCGGCTGGTCGAGCGCATCGCCGAGACGGTGCGCGAGAAACTGGTCGAGGGCATCTCCGATCTGCGTGACGAGAGCGACCGCGACGGGTTGCGCATCGTCATCGAATTGAAGCGCGACGCCGACCCGGAGATCGTGCTCAACCAGTTGTTCCGCCACACCGCGCTGCAGACCAGCTTTGGCGTCAACATGCTGGCGCTGAACGGCGGCCGCCCCGAGCAGATGACCTTGCGCGACATCTTCGTCGCATTCATCGCCTTTCGCGAAGAGGTCATCACCCGGCGCACGACCTATCTGCTGCGCAAGGCGCGCGAGCGGGCGCATATCCTGTTGGGCCTGCTGATCGCGGTCGAGAGCATCGATCCGATCATCGCGTTGATCCGCGCCTCGCCCGACCCGGCCGCGGCGCGGGCCGGCCTCGTGGGTCAGCGCTGGCCAGCGGGCGAGGTGATGCCGCTGGTCGCGCTGATCGGCGAGGAAGGCGGCGCGCTGAGCGAGGACGGCACCTACCAGCTGTCCGACGATCAGGCCCGCGCGATCCTCGATCTGCGCCTGCAGCGGCTGACCGGGCTCGAACGCGACAAGATCGTCGAGGAGATCCAGGAACTCGGCGCCGAGATCGGCGGCCACCTCGACATATTGCGCTCGCGCGCGCGGCTGATTGAGGTCCTGCGCGGCGAATTGTTGGCGATCAAGAACCAGTTCGCGACCCCGCGGCGGACGATGATCGAGGATGTCGAGTTCGAGGCCGATATCGAGGCGCTGATCCAGCGCGAGGACATGGTCGTCACGGTCAGTCACTCGGGCTACATCAAGCGGGTGCCGCTTTCGACCTACCGGGCGCAGCGGCGCGGCGGGCGCGGGCGCGCCGGCATGGCGATCCGCGAGGAGGATTTTCTCAACGAGGTGTTCGTCGCCTCGACCCTGGCGCCGGTGCTGTTCTTTACTTCGTCGGGCCGCGTCTACAAGCTCAAGGTCTACCGCCTGCCGCTCGGGACCCCGCAGGCGCGGGGTCGGCCGATGATCAACTTGCTGCCGAACTTGATCCCGGGCGAGACGATCTCGGCCGTCATGCCGTTGCCCGAGGACGAGGAAAGCTGGGGCAATCTGACCGTCATGTTCGCCACGGCCAACGGCTATGTCCGGCGCAACGCGCTGTCCGATTTCGGCGATGTGCGTTCGAACGGCAAGATCGCGATGAAGTTCGAGGGCGAGGATGCCGACGACCGGCTGATCGCGGTCGCCACCTGCGCCGATGCCGACGACGTGCTGCTGGCGACCCGCAACGGCAAGGCGATCCGCTTTCAGATCAGGTACGAGGAAGACGGCAAGGGGGTCCGCGTATTCACCGGGCGCTCGTCGGTCGGGGTGCGCGGCATCCGGCTGCTCGGCGACGACATGGTGATCTCGATGTCGATCCTGCGGCACGAGGAGGTCGCCCCGGAAATCCGCAACGCCTATCTCAAGCTCGCCAACGAGCGCCGCCGCCAGATTGGCGAGGAGGGCGAGGCCAACGGCAACGGCCACGGCCACGGCGAGGCGCCGCCCGAGCCCGACGACGCCGACAGCGAAGGCGAGGCGGTGATTTCCGACGACGAGTTCACCGATCTCGCCGCGCGCGAGCAGTTCCTGCTGAGCGTGACCGAAAAGGGTTTTGGCGTGCGCAGCTCGGCCTACGGCTATCGCATCACGGGACGCGGCGGGCAGGGCATCAACAACATGGATCTGACCCGGCGCAGCGATGCCGTCGTCGCGGTGTTCCCAGTCGGCCACAACGACCAGATCATGCTGGTGACCGATGGCGGGATGGTGATCCGCTGCCCGGTTCATGATATCCGCATCGCTCGGCGCGGCAGCCAGGGCGTGGTGATCTTCAAGGTCGGCGACGGCGAACACGTGGTCTCGGTGGCGCGGCTACCCGAGGGCTCGGAGGAGAATGGCGACGGGGCGTCCGACGACGTCGATATCCCGCCGTCGGGCGAGTCGGGGCCGGTGGCGTGAGCGGAGAGGGAATCGCACATGAGTAGTTTGCGTATCGGCATCTATCCGGGCACGTTCGATCCGATCACCAACGGTCACACCGATATCATCCGGCGGGCGGCGAAAGTGGTCGACAGGCTGGTGGTCGGGGTGGCGCGCAACGACGGCAAGGGCCCGCTGTTTTCGACCGACGAGCGGGTCGAGATCGTGCGCGACGAGATCACCCAGGGGCTCGACCGCGAGATGGCCGAACGCATCGAGGTGCGTGCCTTTGAAAGCCTGCTGATGTCGTTTGCCGAATCGGTCGGTGCCAGCGTCATAATTCGCGGGCTGCGCGCGGTATCCGATTTCGAATACGAGTTTCAGATGGCCGGCATGAATGCTCGGCTCAACACCACGATCGAGACCGTGTTCCTGATGGCGTCGGACCGCTACCAGTTCATCTCGTCGCGCTTCGTCAAGGAGATCGGCGCGCTCGGCGGCGACGTCTCGCATTTCGTCAGCCCGCGCGTCGCGACGCGGCTGCTCGACCGCTATGCCGGCGCGCAGCCCAGTGGCCGTCGCCAGACCTGACCCGCGCCAGATCTGACCTGCAAACGACCTGACCTGCGAACGATTGGCGGTGGTGGGGGAGGCGAGAGCGGATGGTCGTCGCCTTAAGCATCGCGACATTTTTCATGACCTTGCTCGGCGGGCTTCTCGCGCTTTACCTGCAGGATCGCCTGCACCTGATCATGGGGTTCAGCGCGGGCGCGGTAATCGGGGTCGCGTTCTTCGATCTGATCCCCGAGGCGATCAATCTGACGGCGCCGGCCTACACTCCGGCCGGTGTGCTGCTGGTGGTCGCCGCGGGATTCCTCGTCTACATGATTCTCGATCGTAGCATCGCCCCCCACGGCCACAAGGGCGCCCGCACCGAAAAGCTGTGGCAGCGCGGCGCGCTCGGCGCGGCCAGCTTGTCGGTGCACAGCTATCTCGACGGGTTCGCGATCGGGCTCGCCTTCAAGGTGTCGCCATCGGTCGGGGCGATCGTGGCGGCCGCGGTGCTGACGCATGATTTTTCCGACGGTCTCAATACCGTCGGTATCGTGCTCGGCAAGCAGGGCAGCCGCCGCTCGGCGTTCGGGTGGCTGCTGATCGACGCGGCGGCGCCGGTGCTCGGGGCCACATCGACGCTGCTGGTGAGTTTCCAGCCCGATGTATTAGGCCTCGGGCTGGCCCTGTTCGCCGGGTTTTTCGTCTACATCTCGGCCAGCGATTTGCTGCCCGAGAGCTACCACGACCATCCGACCGTGTGGACGACGGCAACGACCATTCTCGGCGCCGTGACGGTTTATGTCGTGGTGCGCCTCGCCCAGGGGTGACTAACGCCATCAATTCGGGCGAGGGGGCAAAGTTCTCGAGGGGGCAAAGCTCTGATGTTGGGGGTGGCCTGGGCGTGGATCCCGATCACGATCGCCGCGGCGTTGGCGCAGACCCTGCGCAATGCGGCGCAACGGCATCTGACCGGCGATCTCGGCGCCCTCGGCGCGACTTTGGTGCGGTTTCTCTACGGGCTGCCGTTTGCCTTGGCATGGCTGGCGGTCGCGTGGCTAGTGATCGCTCCCACACTGCCGCTGCCGACGATCACCCCGGCCTTCCTGGTCTGGACAGTGGTGGCGGCGCTGAGCCAGATCGCCGCCACCGCGCTGCTGTTGCGCTGCATGCAGGAGCGCAATTTCGCGCTCGGGGTCGCCTATGCGAAGACCGAGATCATCCAGATCGCCGTGTTCGGATTGGTTCTGCTCGGCGACCCGGTTCACCTCGTCGCGATCGTCTCGATCCTGGTCGCGACGACCGGCGTGATCCTGGTGTCGTTGCCGGCCGACAGCCGGAGTCTCGCGACCGTTGCGCGTGGCTGGGCCTCGCGCGCGGCATTGCTCGGGCTTTGCTCGGGCGCCGCGTTCGGCATGGCCGCGGTCGGCTATCGCGGCTCCGCGCTCGCGCTGGGCACGCCGTCGATCGTATTGGCCGCCTCCTATTCGCTGGTCTGGGCGCAAGTTTTCCAGACCCTGTTGCTCGGCGGTTACTTGCTGGTGCGCGAGGCGCCGGTGGTGACCGCGGTGCTGCGCGAATGGCGGGTGTCGATGCTGGCCGGCAGCATGGGCGCGCTCGGCTCGGCCTGCTGGTTTACCGCGATGGCGATCGAGCCGGTCGCGCATGTCCGCACCCTGGGGCTGATCGAGCTGTATTTCAGCTACGTCGTGTCGCGACGGGTGTTCCGCGAGCGGCTTAGCGGCGCCGAATTGGCCGGGTTCGTGCTACTCGCCATCGGCGTCTTGGGCATCGTCGCGATGCGTTAGGGTAGCCCCGGAACCACCCGATACCGCAATCGCCACCGCCCAATGCATTGCAAATTGCGACAGCACCCGGCCATTGCAGTCGGGCGGTAAGGTTAATTCCGGGTTTTCATTGATGATTCCGCCGTATGTGGCGAGCCCTCCAGTGTGGCACGGCGCTTGAGATCATCCTTGCCGAGGACGGATCGCCGTCCATCGATTCGGAGGAGCACATGAAAAACCGGGAAGCCTCGCGTGTGTTCGACCAAGAGGTCGACTTCATCGCCCGCGCGTTGCTCGCCCAGCATGGCGACGGCGCCGCGCGCGCCGCCGTCGATCATCTGAACGCGATGATCGATCTCGGCGATTTTCACCGCCGCGACATGTGGGCTCGGGTGGTCCACGCGATCCACGATCATCAGCGCCTGCACCCCGAAGGGGTCCCAGGCGCCGCCAGCACCGCGCGCGAATTGTCGCAGATCGAGGCGATGGCCAAGTAGGATTTATCGGCTACCCCGCCGCCTGCCCCTCGCCCACTGGCTCGGCGCGGAAAGATCGAGCGTGTCGGTGGCGGGGGTGGCGTGCGGTGGCTCGCCGAGAAACGAGATACCGGGCTCGTCCGTCACAATCCCGTCGTCTATGCGTTCGATCGTAACCGTGCCGCTATCGGACGCCTGGGGGCCGGACGCATCGGTGCCGGATGCAGGGGGAAATAGCGTCGGCTCGACCTTGATCACCGATCCCATTATCTCCTCTCCCGCGAGGCGGCATCGCGGGATCACGCCCAGGTGAGGCTCGCCGCCCTCGAAGACGACGTCGTGCAGCGGGATCAGCGTGACGGTGCTGTCCGAGCGGATTACCAGATTTACGTTGAGCGGCATCGCCATCCTCGTCGATTGTCTTTGGATGTTGTTTTTGGGCTGTTGTCTTTTCGGCGGGCTGACCTGGCCTTGTCGCGCGGGAACCTCGCTCGGCCGGAGCTGAAGCCGGGCTAACCCACGCTTAGGCCTGCCTGCGCCTAGTAAGTGCCCGGGGGCGGCGCGGGCGGCGCGACATAGTCAGGCGGCGCGGCATGGTACGGATCCGGCGGCGGGGCATAGGCCGACGGGGCGTAGTACACCGTCGTCGTCGTCGCGGCACCGGTGACGGCGCCAGCACCGCCACCCACTGCTGCGCCGATCGCCGCGCCAGGGGCACAGCCAATCGGGATCGTCACAATACAGCCGATGGCTGCGCCCACCCCGGCGCCGCCAACGCCGCCCGCGACGGCGTTTGCGGCGGGATCCTGGGCAAAAGCGGGAGCACTAACCGCCAGACCGGCAAGGAACGCGATAGCAGGGAATGTCTTCATCGTTAATCTCCTTTTCAGCGCCAGCCTCTCACGTCTTTGACAATGCCGGGCTGGACGGATCGGCAATTGTGAATTTCCAGGAAAACACCTCCGAAATTACATTCGATCCTCGCCATCATCATTTGATGGCGTGAAAGCCGACCAGGGGCCCGCCGGTCCCCCGGCAGAAAGACCGCGGCGGAGGGCCCGACGCCGGCGCCGGGGAGCGTGCTTTCGTGCAATATTTTCAGGCGTGCCGCGCTCGGCGGCGTTTGCCGTCCGGACCCTGCCGCATCCCGCCCCAAGCTCCGAAAGGAACGCCTCAAGAATATCGGTCCCAGCTCGTCGCCGGACGCCGTCAAGGCCGTGGCGCTTAACGCGAACGGCTATGGCCTGCCGCTCCACGGTGTCGACGGCGTCTACGGCCCGCGCGCGGGGAGACGATGATACAGATGCAGGCATTCCAGGGTGACGCCGCGCCGCCGCTGAGCATGATCTGCGACGCCGTGACCTGGGCCGCGTACGGACCGCGCTGACGCCCTCTCGCAAGCGTGTGGGCACGCAAGCGTGCGGGAGATGGTTTCCGCCCGGCGGTGCGCTGCCGGCTGGCCGACCTATAGCAAAAACTGGTTGGAAAACTGGGGCGAGTGATGGGAATCGAACCCACGACCTCTAGATCCACAATCTAGCGCTCTAACCGACTGAGCTACACCCGCCACCGGCGCTGGAGGTAGCGAATCGTTCCCACAAAATCAAGCTCCGGCGAGCCCTCGCCGCCGAGCTGGGACCAGCCCCGCGCGGCGGGCTTTCGCCGGGGGCGCGGCCCGTTTACTTTCGCCGGTATGAGCGTTTCCCCGGAAGCTTGGCGCCGCGAGGCGCTGTTGACACCGTTGCAGATGGCCGAGGCAGACCGGCTGACGATCGTCGGCGGCATTTCCGGCGTCGCCCTGATGGAGCGGGCGGGAAAGGCGGTCGCCGACGCGATCTCGCGGCACTGGCCGGTCTGCCCGATCGCGGTGCTGTGCGGGCCGGGCAACAATGGCGGCGACGGGTTTGTCGTCGCGCGCATTCTCGCCGAGCGCGGCTGGACCGTGCGGCTCGCCCTGCGCGGCCCGCGCGCGGGACTGAAGGGCGATGCGGCTGCAGCGGCGTCGCGCTGGCAAGGTCCGGCCGAGGCGCTGACTCCGGCCGCGCTCGACGGCGCCGGGCTGGTGGTCGACGCGCTGTTCGGCGCCGGGCTGGTACGCCCGATCGCGGGCGACGCGCAGCGCGTGATCGAGGCGGTGATCGCCTCGCGCCTGCCGGTCGTCGCGATCGACGTCCCGAGCGGTATCGACGGCGCTACCGGGGCGGTGCGCGGGATCGCGCCGCGCGCGGCGATGACCGTGACCTTCTTTCGCCGCAAACCGGGGCATATGCTGTTGCCGGGTAGACTCCATTGCGGCAAGGTTCGGGTCGCGCAGATCGGCATCGAACCGGCCACGCTCGACCGCATCGGCCCGAAATTCGCCGCCAACCATCCGGGCTGGTGGCGCGACGCATTGCCGCTGCCTGACGCGGCCAGTCACAAATACGCGCGCGGCCATGCGCTGGTCGCCGGCGGTGCGCGGATGACCGGCGCGGCCCGGCTGGCGGCGCGCGGCGCGGCGCGGGTCGGTTCTGGGCTGGTCACGGTCGCGGCGCCGACGGGGGCGTTCGCGATCTATGCCGCGGCGTTGACCGGAGTTATCGTCCAGCCGACCGCCGATCTCGACGAGTTCCGCGCGCTACTGGCGGACCCGCGGCGCAACGCCGCGTTGATAGGTCCCGGCGCCGGCACCGGGCCGGAAACTCGCGACAAGACCTTGGCCGTGCTGGCCGCGGCAAAGCGCACCGTGCTCGACGCCGATTCGCTGACCGTATTCGCGGGCGATCGCGACACTTTGTTTGCGGCGATTCGCTCCGATTGCGTGTTGACCCCGCATGACGGCGAATTTGCGCGGCTGTTTGACCCTTCCGGCGACAAGCTCGTGCGGGCCTGCCGGGCGGCGCGGGAGAGCGGCGCGGTGATCCTCCTCAAGGGCGCCGACACGGTCATCGCCGCGCCAGACGGCACCGCGACGATCAACGAGAACGCGCCGCCGCAACTGGCAACCGCGGGTTCCGGCGATGTACTGGCCGGGATCCTCGTCGGCTTTCTGGCGCAAGGCATGGCGCCGTTCGCGGCGGCGTCGGCGGCTGTCTGGGTGCACGGCGAGGCGGCGAGGCGGGTCGGCGCCGGGCTGGTCGCCGAGGATCTGATCGAGGCGCTGCCGGCGGTGCTCGCCGGGCTGGCGTCGGACCGGGATCAGGCTCATACCGACGCGGCATTTCCGCGATCCGATCCCGCCACCGCAGACAGGCCATGACCGAACGCACCCCAACCGGCTTTCTCGATGGCGTCCTCGACCGAACCCTGGCCAATTTGCGCAGCGCGTGGCGCGAGATCGCTGATTCCGCGCGAGGCGTGCTGACCGGCGCGCCCCGTCCCGATCTGCCCGACGACGACGTCGCGCGGTTGCGCGAGCAGATGGCGAACTGCCTCGACAGCCGCGGCGGCGAGGTCACCGCCCGCGCTCGCGCCGCCGATCTCGGCCGCACCTATCTGGCGCTCAACCCGGGCGGCCGCGAGCGCTTTCTGCGCCTGCTGGCCGAGGATTTCGATACCGATCACGCCGCGGTGGGGCGGTGCGGCGCGGCGCTGGCGGCGGCGGCGACACCGGCCGAGCGCGACATCGCGGAGCGCAATCTCCGCGCTGCCCTGCTACCGCCGCGGGTGATCCTGTTGCGCCAGTTCAACGCCTTGCCCGAGGGGGTCAAGTTCCTGGTCGATCGCCGCGCTGAGCTGGTCGGGTTCGGCAATGGCGACCCGGCGATTCGGGGGTTGGGTGAAGATCTCAGGGAATTGCTCGCCAACTGGTTCGATATCGGCTTTCTCGAATTGAAGCGGATCACCTGGGAGGCTCCGGCCGCGCTGCTCGAGAAACTGATGGTCTATGAGGCGGTGCACGCGATCCGCGGCTGGACCGACTTGAAGAACCGGGTCGAGGCCGATCGCCGCTGCTTTGCCTTCTTCCACCCGCGCATGCCCGACGAGCCGCTGATCTTCGTCGAGGTGGCGCTAGTCAGCGGCATCGCGGGCAACATCCACGCGCTGCTCGACGAGGCGGCGCCGGTAGGCGACGCCGACGCGGCCGACACCGCGATCTTTTATTCGATCTCGAACTGCCAGCGAGGGCTGGTCGGCATCAGCTTTGGCGATTTCCTGATCAAGCGTGTGGTCGACGCGCTCGCCGCCGAGTTGCCTCGGCTCAAGGTCTTCGCGACTCTGTCGCCGGTACCCGGGTTCCGCGCTTGGCTCGCCGGCGCCGCGCCCGCGGGCGGGCTCCTGATGGCAAGTGAGGCCAAGGTGTTACAGGCGGTTGCGGACATCGCGGGCGAGGGCACCCCCGAGGAGTGTTTGTTAAGGTTAATCGATCGTCCGGACTGGCATCTGGAGCCGCGCATCGCCGCCGCGTTGCGCAAGCCGCTGTTGCGGCTGTGCGCGCGCTATCTGGTGCACGAAAAGGCACGGTCGGGCCGCGCCCATGACCCGGTGGCGCATTTCCACCTCAGCAACGGCGCGCGGGTCGAGCGCCTGAATTGGCTCGGCGATCGATCGGAGAAGGGCCTGCAGCAATCCGCCGGCATCATGGTCAACTACCTCTACCGGCTCGCCGATATCGAGACCAATCACGAGGCCTACTGCGGCGCCGGCAAGGTAGCCGCGTCGTCGGCCATTCGCGGCCTGGCGCGCAATCCCTGAGCGCGATCCCTTGGAGGTGGCACTAGCAGGCCCGGCTATGTTAGGGGCGGTGTCTGTGTTAGAACCCGCCGGCGCCGGTCTTGGCTGGGCGTCTGACGGGCATTCCAGGGCGGTTGCCGCAGCGGGCGTGGCGAAAATGGTAGACGCACTGGATTTAGGTTCCAGCGATGCAAATCGTGGGGGTTCGAATCCCCCCGCCCGCACCAGCCCGGCGCCGAGCGCCAGCGGCGTCCGCCGAACCGAATTGTGGAGCGTGAGCATTCTGCGATGCAAATAACCGAGACCAGCGCCGACGGGCTCAAGCGTGAGTTCATGATCGTCGTCCCCGCCGACGAGCTCGAAACCGAGATCAGCCGCCGCCTCGGCGAGCTCGGCCAAACGATCCGTCTGCCCGGGTTCCGCCCGGGCAAGGTGCCGATGCCGCTGTTGCGCAGGCGATACGGCCCGGCGGTGCGCGGCGAGGTGCTCGAAAGCAGCGTCCAGGCCAGCTCCGCCGAGGCGATGCAACAGCACAATTTGCGCCCGGCCCTGCCGCCGCAGGTCGAGATCGTTTCGGCCGCCGAGGGCGCCGACCTCGAATACAAGATGTCGGTCGAATTGCTGCCCGATCTGCCCGAGCCCGATTTCGCCAATATGGGGCTGGAGCGCCTGGTCGCCGAGATCCCGGAGGACGATGTCGACAAGGCAATCGCGCGGATCGCCGAGCAGCAGCGCAAATCCGAGCCGGTCGAGCGCCCGGCCGAGAGCGGCGACATCTTGGTCGCCGACATGGTCGGCCGCACCGGCGACGACGAGATCCCCGGAACCCGCGGCGAGGGACGCCAAATCGAGCTCGGCGCCGAAGGACTCCTGCCCGGATTCACCGACCAGCTCGTCGGCACCAAAGCCGGAGAGGAGCGCAAGGTCTCGGTGACCTTCCCCGAGGATTATTTCAACCCCGAGCTGGCCGGCAAGGAAGCGATCTTCGAGATCACCGTCAAGGAGGTGCGCCACCGCCTGCCCGTCGCGATCGATGACCAGCTGGCCAAGGAAGTCGGGCTCGAAACCCTGGCCGAATTGCGCCAAGAGGTGCAGCAGCGGATGCGGCGCGACTATGACGGCGTATCGCGCCAGCGGTTGAAGCGCGAGCTGCTCGACAAGCTCTCCGAGCGCTACGATTTCGCGGTGCCACCGGGCATGATCGAGATCGAGTTCAACAGCATCTTGAGGCAATACGAGGCCGAGAAGCCGCAGCCCGCCGAGGGAGAAACGGAAAACCCGCCCGCCGAGGCCGGCGCGGAGGCGCCCGTGCCCGCCGCCGACGCGGCGCCCACGGAAACACCGGCGGCCGAGGACGAGGAGAAGGCCGAGTTCCGCCGCATCGCCGAGCGTCGGGTTCGCCTCGGACTCCTGCTTGCCGAAGTCGGTCGCAGCAACAACATTAACGTGACGCAGGAAGAGCTCAATCAGGCATTGACCCGGGAGGCCCAGCGCCACCCGGGTTACGAGCGTCAGGTGATCGACTACTACCGCCGGAACCCCGAGGCGATCAGCAACCTGAGGGCGCCGATCTTCGAGGAAAAGGTGGTCGATTTCGTCATCGAGCTGGCCAAGGTCGCCGAACGCAAGGTCACCCTGCCCGAGCTGATGAGCTTTCCCGATCCCGTAGCCGGTGCCGAAACAGCGCCGGCGGTGGAAGCCGAGCCACAGCCCGCGCGCGGGAGCCGCCGCCGCGCCACAGGAGAAGACAAATGAGCGAACATTTCGAACAGTACATGAACAATCTGGTGCCGATGGTGGTCGAGCAGACCAATCGCGGCGAGCGCGCCTACGACATCTATTCACGCCTGTTGAAGGAACGGATCATTTTCCTGGTCGGGCCGATCCACGACGCGGTGGCGAGCCTGATCTGCGCGCAGCTGCTGTTTCTCGAATCGGAGAACCCCAACAAGGACATAGCGTTCTATATCAACTCTCCGGGCGGGGTCGTGACGTCGAGCTTGGCGATCTACGACACGATGCAGTACATCCGCTCGCCGGTATCGACCGTGTGCATCGGTCAGGCCGCTTCGGCCGGTTCGCTGTTGCTGGCGGCGGGCGCCAAGGGCAAGCGGTTCTCGCTGCCGAATTCGCGCATCATGATTCATCAGCCGTCCGGCGGGGCCCAGGGCCAGGCCACCGACATTGAAATTCAGGCCAGGGAAATCCTCGCGTTGCGGGCGCGGCTGAATGATATTTACGTGAAGCACACCGGCCAGCCGCTCGAGGCGATACAATCGGCGTTGGAGCGCGACAAGTTCCTGTCGCCGGTCGAGGCCCAGGATTTCGGGCTGATCGACGAGGTCGTCGAAGCCCGGCCAACCGCCTCTGAAGACCGGGCGCGCGCCTAGGTTCGCGCCCCGCGCGCGGGGGTGCGAGCATTTAACTAGTTGTTGATCGGTTGCGGGCACATATACTTGGATCGCTCGGTATCAGGTGTGCCGGGTCAAAAGCCGGGCTGCGGCGTTTACCCTGCGTCTATCGCCACATGGCGGGACAGGTGAACGGTAAGGCCGGTGCGCCTCGACAGGGCATCCCCAGTGATGCTCACTGGGGAGCATCGCGAGGCCGGCGACGGAGTGGCGATGACAAAGTCTAGCGGCAGCGACTCGAAGAACACGCTGTACTGCTCCTTTTGCGGCAAGAGCCAGCATGAGGTGCGGAAGCTGATCGCCGGTCCGACCGTGTTCATCTGCGATGAATGCGTCGAGCTCTGCATGGACATCATCCGTGAGGAGCACAAGACTACCCTGGTCAAATCGCGCGACGGGGTACCCGGCCCGCGCGACATCTGCCGGGTACTCGACGATTACGTGATCGGTCAGGACCACGCCAAGCGGGTGCTGTCGGTGGCCGTCCACAACCATTACAAGCGGCTCGCGCACGGCGCGAAAAACAACGATGTCGAGCTGGCCAAATCGAACATCCTGCTGGTCGGGCCGACTGGATCGGGCAAGACGCTGCTGGCCCAGACCCTGGCGCGGATCATCGACGTGCCGTTCACGATGGCCGACGCGACGACGCTGACCGAGGCCGGCTATGTCGGCGAGGACGTCGAGAACATCATCCTGAAGCTGCTGCAGGCGGCCGATTACAACGTCGAACGGGCGCAGCGCGGCATCGTCTATATCGACGAGGTCGACAAGATCTCGCGCAAATCCGACAACCCCTCGATCACCCGCGACGTGTCGGGCGAGGGGGTGCAGCAGGCCCTGTTGAAGATAATGGAGGGTACGATCGCCTCGGTGCCCCCGCAGGGCGGTCGTAAGCACCCGCAGCAGGAGTTCTTGCAGGTCGACACAACCAACATCCTGTTCGTCTGCGGTGGCGCCTTTTCCGGGCTGGAAAGGCTGATCGCGCAGCGCCGCCAGGGCACCTCGATCGGCTTCGGCGCCGAAGTGCGAGGCCCGGACGAGCGCAAGACCGGCGAGATTCTGCGGGATCTCGAACCCGAGGATTTGTTGAAGTTCGGATTGATCCCCGAATTTGTTGGCCGGCTCCCGGTGGTCGCGACATTGGACGACCTCGACGAGGACGCGCTGGTCGACATCCTGACCAAGCCCAAGAACGCGCTGGTCAAGCAATACCAGCGCCTGTTCGAGATGGAGGATGTCCGCCTCGAACTGACCGACGAGGCCCTGCGCGGCATCGCGCAGAAGGCGATCGCGCGCAAGACCGGCGCGCGCGGGCTGCGCTCGATCATGGAAGGAATCCTGCTCGATTCGATGTTCGAACTGCCGAGCCTTGCGGGGGTCAGCGAGATCGTGATCAATCGAGAAGTCGTCGAAGGGCGGGCGATCCCGCTCCACATCTACTCCGACCGCCGAGGCGAAATCGGTACGGGCGACTGACGTCGCGCGATCCCGCCCGATGCGTCCTGGCGACGCGGCATCGCGAGCCTTCTTGATTGTCGGCTCGCGGAGGCCAACCTAAACACGGTTTGATCGACTGTCCGCCGGCTCCCCGTCGGTGGCCGTTCTTGGTGGAAGAGGGCCCATGTCAGAAACCGCACGCACCGCGTTGTATCCGGTCCTGCCCCTCCGCGATATCGTGGTTTTCCCGCATATGATCGTGCCGCTATTCGTCGGCCGCGAAAAATCAGTCCGGGCGCTCGAAGACGTGATGAAGGACGACAAGCAGATTCTGCTCGTCACCCAGAAGAACGCGTCGCAGGACGATCCGACGACGGCCGACATCTACACGGTCGGCACGGTTGGCACCGTGTTGCAATTGCTGAAACTTCCAGACGGCACCGTCAAGGTGCTGGTCGAGGGCGGCCAGCGCGCGCGGCTACAGCGCTTTGCCGAAAACGAGAGCTTCTTCCAGGCCTATGCCGAGAATATCAGCGAGCAGCCGGGCGGCCACCCGGAAATCGCGGCCCTGGCGCGCACCGTGGTCGCCCAGTTCGAGCAGTACATCAAGCTCAACAAGAAAATTCCGCCCGAGGTGCTGGTCTCGATCAACCAGATCGACGATCCCGGCAAGCTTGCCGATACGGTGGCGTCGCACCTGACCTTGAAGATTCCCGAGAAGCAGGAATTGCTCGAGACCGACACCGTGTCCGAGCGGCTGGAAAAGGTGTTTGGCTACATGGAGGGCGAGATCGGCGTCCTCCAGGTCGAAAAACGGATCCGCAACCGCGTCAAGCGGCAGATGGAGAAGACCCAGCGCGAGTACTACCTCAACGAGCAGTTGAAGGCGATCCAGAAGGAGCTCGGCGAGGGCGAGGACGGCAAGGACGAGATGGCCGAACTCGAGGACAAGATCGGCAAGACCAAGTTCTCCAAGGAGGCGCGCGACAAGGCGCTCGCCGAGTTGAAAAAGCTGCGTAGCATGAGCCCGATGTCGGCCGAGGCGACGGTCGTGCGCAACTATCTCGATTGGATGCTGTCGATCCCCTGGCAGGACCGGACCAAGATCAAGCGCGACATCAACGGTGCCGAGCGCGTGCTCAACGCCGATCATTTCGGGCTGGAGAAGGTCAAGGAACGCATCCTCGAATACCTCGCGGTCCAGCAGCGCATGAAAAAGATGAAGGGGCCGATCCTGTGTCTGGTCGGCCCGCCGGGCGTCGGCAAGACCTCGCTCGGCAAGTCGGTCGCGCGGGCGACCGGGCGCAACTTCGTGCGCATGTCATTGGGCGGGGTACGAGACGAGGCCGAGATCCGCGGCCATCGCCGGACCTATATCGGCTCTATGCCGGGCAAGATATTGCAGGGCATGAAGAAGGCGAAATCATCGAACCCGCTGTTCCTGCTCGACGAGGTTGACAAGCTCGGCGCCGATTGGCGGGGCGATCCGTCCTCGGCATTGCTCGAGGTACTCGATCCCGAGCAGAACTCGACGTTCAACGACCATTATCTCGAGGTCGATTACGACCTGTCGGACGTGATGTTCGTGACCACGGCCAACACGCTGCGCATGCCGCAGCCGCTGATGGACCGCATGGAGATCATCCGGCTCCCCGGCTACACCGAGGACGAGAAGGTCGAAATCGCCAAGCGCCACCTGATCCCGAAGCAGGTCACGCAGCACGGGCTCAAGAAGACCGAGTGGAGCATCAGCGACGATTCTTTGCGCGACCTGATCCGCTTCTATACGCGTGAGGCCGGGGTTCGCAACCTGGAGCGCGAGATCGCCAATCTGACCCGCAAGGCGATCAAGGACATCCTGATGAAGAAGGTCGGGAAGGTCGCGGTCACGCGGCGCAATCTCGACAAATACGCCGGCGTACGGCGTTTCCGCTTCGGCGAGGCGGAGGCAGAGGATCTGGTCGGTGTCACCACCGGGCTGGCCTGGACCGAGGTCGGCGGCGAATTGCTGACAATCGAGGCGGTCACTCTGCCGGGCAAGGGGCGGGTCACCGCGACCGGGAAACTGGGCGATGTGATGAAGGAGTCGGTCCAGGCGGCCGAGAGCTACGTCAAATCGCGCAGCATGGTGTTCGGCATCAAGCCGTCGATCTTCGAAAAGAAGGACATCCACGTGCACGTCCCGGAAGGCGCGACGCCCAAGGATGGGCCGTCGGCAGGGGTCGGCATGGTGACCTCGATCGTCTCGGTGCTGTCCGGTATCCCGGTGCGCAGCGATCTCGCGATGACCGGCGAGATCACCCTGCGCGGGCGGGTGTTGCCGATCGGCGGGCTCAAGGAAAAGCTGCTCGCCGCGCTGCAGGGCGGCCTCAAGATCGTGGTGATCCCAGCGGACAATGAGAAGGATCTCGCCGAGATCCCGGACAACGTCAAGAAGGGGCTGAAAATCATCCCCGTCAGGACCGTTGACGAGTTGCTCGCGCACGCGTTGACGGCGCCGCTGACGCCGATTGCCTGGGAGGAAGAGCCCGAGGTGCCGGCCGTGATTCCCGCAACGAGCGAAGAGCGTTCCGGACTCGTAACGCATTGATCGACATCGACGCCGGTTGTCGCCCTGCGGGCAACTTCATGTCCGCAGGCGACAACGACCGGTAACACCCGAAAAAAGGCTCGATTTTAGGGCGCCTACCGTCATTGACCCGGGACGGGGTGCGCTCTACACTCCGCGTCGACAGGCAGGTGCTATACTTCGCTTATTGGCTTAGGGGGCAACACGTGAACAGAAACGAACTCGTCGATGCCGTTGCCGGCAAGGCCGAGCTGTCGAAATCGGCCTCGAGCAAAGCCGTCGAGGCGGTGTTCGATTCGATCACCGCCGCGCTCAAGGGAGGTGGCGAGGTACGGCTCGTCGGGTTCGGGACCTTCTCGGTCTCCCGCCGGGCGGCTTCGGAGGGGCGCAATCCCCGGACCGGCGAGAAGATCAAGATCGCCGCGTCGAAGCAGGCAAAATTTAAGCCGGGCAAGCGGTTACGCGACGAGCTCAACTAGGCTGCGGGCCGCTCGGCAACGGGCGGCGATAATAACGGGCAGCCATAGCATTTACCGTGGCCGCGGTGTCGGCGTTAGGGCGATTAGCTCAGCTGGCAGAGCATCTCGTTTACACCGAGAGGGTCGGCGGTTCGAGTCCGTCATCGCCCACCATAGCCCTGCGCCAATCGCCTGAATGCCTTTGATTTTCGCGGGGGCGTTTTATAGGCACGCGGAAACCGTGGTGCCGCGCCGGTTTCGCCGCCCGCTCGCTTGACACCCCCTGGACGCAAGGGTACGAGTTGCCGCCCCGATGGAGAGATCACGGGGGCGTAGCTCAGTTGGTTAGAGCGCCGGCCTGTCACGCCGGAGGCCGCGGGTTCGAGTCCCGTCGCTCCCGCCATTCGATCGTGGACCGCGCGGTCCGGGGGTAGCCGGAACCGGCGGTGGTTGTGCGGGCTGCCCGGCTGGCGAGTGCCGCGGCGCGACCGGTATCATGTTCGGGGCCTGTCGCGCCACGCCGCGACATTGCCCATGAGGGCTCGCGATGGAAGGCCTGCTTAGCGAGTATTTCCCGATCCTGGTGTTCCTGGCGATCGCCGGCGGGCTGGCGCTGGCGATGATCGCGGCGTCGTTCGTGCTCGCTCGTCAGCGACCGAACTCGGAAAAGCTCTCGCCCTATGAGTGCGGGTTCGAGCCGTTCGAGGACGCGCGGATGCGATTCGACGTCCGCTACTACCTGGTCGCGATCCTGTTCATAATCTTCGATCTCGAAGTCGCCTTCCTGTTCCCGTGGGCGGTCTCGCTTGGCGATATCGGCGTGTACGGTTTCTGGTCGATGGTCATGTTTCTCGGAGTGCTGACGGTGGGCTTTGCCTATGAATGGATGAAGGGGGCGCTGGAATGGGAATGACCGCCCGGCCGCCTGGGGCAGTTTCTGGATCGATCCCGCTCGGGGATCAGCAGGACTTGCTGCTCAAGGCTGCGACCGACGAATTGCAGGATCGCGGCTTTATCGTCTCGTCGCTCGACGGGCTGCTCAATTGGGCGCGCAGCGGCTCCTTGTGGCCGATGACCTTCGGTCTGGCATGTTGCGCGGTCGAGATGATGCATACCGGCGCGAGCCGCTATGATCTCGACCGGTTTGGCGTCGTCTTCCGGCCGAGCCCACGCCAATCCGACGTGATGATCGTCGCCGGCACCTTGTGCAACAAGATGGCGCCGGCCTTGCGCAAGGTCTACGACCAGATGGCCGAGCCGCGCTGGGTGATCTCGATGGGGTCATGCGCGAATGGCGGCGGGTATTACCATTATTCCTATTCGGTGGTGCGCGGCTGCGACCGGATCGTGCCGGTCGACGTCTATGTTCCGGGTTGTCCGCCGACAGCGGAGGCGCTGTTGTACGGGGTTCTGCTGCTGCAGAAAAAGATCCGTCGCACGCGCAATTTCGCCCGCTGAGGTCAGGCGATGGCGGATCGGCTCGACTCTGTCGCGGACCACCTTTCAACGGCGTTTCCGGATGCCGTCCTCGCCCATGAGATCCGACACAGCGAGCTGGTTTGCCGGATCACGCGCGATGCGTTGCCGCGGGTGCTGAGGTTCCTGCGCGACGATCCGCGCTGCCGCTTCACCACGCTGTGCGACATTTGCGGCGCCGATTATCCCGATCGCCCGACGCGTTTCGAGGTGGTCTACAACCTGCTCAGCATAGCGCTCAACTTGCGTATCCGCCTCAAATTGGAGACCGACGAGGAAACCCCGGTGCCGTCCGCGGTCGGGCTTTACAGCTCGGCCGGATGGTGGGAGCGCGAGACGTGGGATTTGTTCGGGATCTATTTCAGCGATCACCCCGATCTGCGCCGCATCCTAACCGATTATGGCTTTGACGGTCATCCGCTGCGCAAGGATTTTCCGCTGACCGGCTACGTCGAATTGCGCTACGACGAGGATCAGAAGCGGGTGGTTTACGAGCCGGTGCGCTTGAAGCAGGAATTCCGCAGCTTCGACTTCCTGTCGCCGTGGGAGGGGATGGACAAGGTGCTGCCGGGCGACGAAAAGGCGTCTGGGCCCCCAACGGGCGCTGGCGAAGCCGACGGAAAGCCCGCCGCATGAGCGATCAGACCAACCCCGTCACGACGCAGGCCGATCCCGGCGAGGAGCTTGCCGGCTCGCCGGTCATTCGCAATTTCACGATGAATTTCGGGCCGCAGCACCCGGCCGCGCACGGGGTCATGCGGCTGGTGCTGGAGATGGATGGCGAAATCATCGAGCGCGCCGACCCGCATATCGGCCTGCTGCACCGCGGCACCGAGAAGCTGATCGAGTACAAGACCTATCTTCAGGCAATTCCGTATTTCGACCGGCTCGATTATGTGTCGCCGATGTGCCAGGAGCACGCGTTCGCGCTGGCGGTCGAGAAACTGATGGGGATCACGCCGCCGCCGCGGGCGCGATACGTCCGCGTGCTGTTCGCCGAGATCACCCGCATCCTCAACCACCTGCTCAATATCTGCGCGTTCGGCCTTGATGTCGGCGCGATCACGCCGTTCCTGTGGGGCTTCGAGGAACGTGAACGGCTTATGGAGTTTTACGAGCGCGCGTCCGGCGCCCGTCTCCACGCTAATTATTTCCGGCCGGGCGGGGTCCACATGGACCTGCCGGCGGGGCTCGCCGACGATATTCTCGCGTTTTGCGACACGTTCCCGAAGACGATCGACGACATCGAGCACCTGCTGACCGGCAACCGCATCTTCAAGCAGCGGACGGTCAATATCGGGGTGGTGACCGCGGCGCAGGCGCAGGATTGGGGCTTCACCGGGCCGATGCTGCGCGGCTCCGGCGTCGCCTGGGATTTGCGCCGCAGCCAGCCCTACGACGCCTACGACCAGATCGATTTCGACGTGCCGATCGGCAAGAACGGCGATTGCTATGACCGCTATCTGGTGCGGGTCGAGGAAATGCGCCAATCGCTGCGCATCATCCGGCAGGCCCTGGCGCAGATGCCCGAGGGGCCGATCAAGATCAACGATCGCAAGGTGACGCCGCCGCCGCGGGCCGAGATGAAGCACTCGATGGAAGCCCTGATCCACCATTTCAAGCTCTATACCGAGGGCTACCACGTGCCGGAGGGAGAGACCTATACCGCGGTCGAGGCGCCGAAAGGCGAGTTCGCCGTCTATCTGGTCGCCGACGGCACCAACCGGCCGTATCGCTGCAAGATCCGGGCGCCGGGGTTTGCCTTTCTGCAGGCGACCGAGTTCATGTCGCGCGGCCATATGCTGGCCGATCTGGTCGCGATCATCGGCTCGATGGACATCGTCTTCGGCGAGATAGACCGATGAGCGACCCGGCGAGCGACCACGGGCCGAGCGGGCCGCCCTTCGAGCAGCCGGCGAATTTCGAGTTCACCGCGGAAAACCTGGCGCGGGCACAAGCGCATATCGCGAAATATCCGGAGGGGCGCCAGGCGAGCGCGGTATTGCCATTGCTTGACCTTGCGCAGCGCCAGAGTGGCGGGTGGCTGCCGCGGGCGGCGATGGACCGGGTCGCTGCGATCCTCTACATGGCGCCGATCCGCGTCTACGAGGTCGCGACGTTCTATACGATGTTCAATCTGCGTCCGGTCGGGCGGTATCTGTTGCAGGCCTGCACGACGACGCCGTGCTGGCTGCGCGGATCGGACGACATCGTCGCCGCGTGCGAGAAAAAACTCGGCATCGGCATGGGCGGTTCCACCGAGGACGGGCTATTCACGCTGGTCGAGGTCGAGTGCCTAGGCGCCTGTGTCAACGCGCCGATTCTGCAGGTCAACGACGATTTCTACGAAGACCTCGACGGCGCCGCGACCGAGGCATTGCTCGACTCGCTGAAGGCCGGCACGGTGCCGCAGAAAGGCTCGGTGATCGGCCGTCGCGGCTCGACCCCGCTGAGCGGCAAGACCACGCTGATCGAGCTACCCGACGCGGAGGTGGCGTCCGGCCGAGCCAAGTCAAGCCAAGGTAGAGAGGGCGAGAATGCTGGCTGACCGCGATCGCGTCTTCACCAACCTCTACGGCGAGCATGATTGGCATCTCGCCGGGGCGCGGGCGCGCGGCGATTGGGACGGCACCAGGGAGGTGATCCTCAAGGGCCGCGACTGGATCGTCAACGAGGTCAAGGAGTCCGGATTGCGGGGGCGCGGCGGCGCCGGCTTCCCGACCGGGCTCAAATGGTCGTTCATGCCCAAGGAGAGCGACCGCCCAACCTATCTCGTGGTCAATGCCGACGAAAGCGAGCCCGGCACCTGCAAGGACCGCGACATCCTCCGCTACGACCCGCACAAACTGCTCGAGGGCTGTCTGCTGGCCGGGGTCGGGATGGGGGTCGGCGCCTGCTACATCTACATCCGCGGCGAGTTCTACAACGAGGCGCGCCGCCTGCAGGTGGCGATCGACGAGGCCTACGCGGCCGGGCTTCTCGGCAAGAACGCGTGCGGCTCGGGCTACGACATGGATCTGTACCTGCACCGCGGCGCCGGCGCCTATATTTGCGGCGAGGAAACCGGGCTGTTGGAGAGCCTGGAGGGGCGCAAGGGCCAGCCTCGCCTCAAGCCGCCGTTTCCGGCCCAGGTTGGACTCTACGGCTGCCCCAGCACAGTCAACAACGTCGAGACGATCGCGACCTCGCCGGCGATCCTCAAGCGCGGGGCGGCGTGGTTCGCCGGCATCGGCCGACCGCGCAACACCGGCACCAAAATCTTCTGCATCTCCGGCCATGTCGAGCAGGCGTGCAACGTCGAGGAGGCGATGTCGGTTCCGCTCAGGGAATTGATCGAGCGCCATGCCGGCGGGGTGCGCGGCGGCTGGGACAATCTGCTCGCGGTGATCCCCGGCGGCTCATCGACCCCGTGCCTGCCGGCATCGACCTGCGGCAGTGTGTTGATGGATTTCGACAGCCTCGTCGCCGAGAAGAGTGGGCTCGGCACCGCCGGCGTGATCGTCATGGACAAATCAACCGATATCGTCCGCGCGATTTCCCGGCTTTCGGCCTTTTACAAGCACGAGAGTTGCGGCCAGTGCACCCCTTGCCGCGAGGGACTCGGCTGGGTGTGGCGGGTCATGGAGCGCATGATCAAGGGCCAGGCGACGGTCGAGGAGGTCGACCAGCTCCAGGAAATGACCACCGAGATCGAGGGCCACACGATCTGCGCACTGGCCGATGGCGCGGTGTGGCCGGTGCAGGGGTTGATCCGGCATTTCCGCCCCGAGATGGTCCGGCGCATCGGGGAATACCGCGCCGGCGCTCGCCGGCAGGCGGCTGAGTGAGGCGGCAACGATGCCCAAGGTGACGATCGACGGCCAGGAGCTCGAGGTGCCGGCGGGCACGACGATCCTGCAGGCCTGCCAGCAAGCCGGCGTCGAGATCGCGCATTTCTGCTTTCACGAACGCCTCGCGATCGCCGGCAATTGCCGCATGTGCCTGGTCGAGGTCGAGCGCTCGCCAAAGCCGGTCGCCTCGTGCGCGATGCCGGTGGCGGACGGCAACGTGATCCTCACCCAGTCCGAGAAGGCCAAGAAGGCCCGCAATGGCGTGATGGAGATGCTGCTGATCAACCATCCGCTCGATTGCCCGATCTGCGACCAGGGCGGCGAATGCGACCTGCAGGACCAGGCGATGGCCTACGGCTTCGACCGCGGCCGCTACGAGGAGAACAAGCGGGCGGTGCGCGACAAGGATTTCGGCCCGCTCGTCGCCACCAGCATGAACCGCTGCATCCATTGCACGCGCTGCATCCGCTTTCTGACCGAGATCGCCGGCGTGGCCGAGCTCGGCGCCACTGGGCGCGGCGAGAACATGGAGATCGGCACTTATATCGAGCGCGCGCTCGGTTCCGAATTATCCGGTAATATCATCGATTTGTGCCCGGTTGGCGCGTTGACGTCAAAGCCTTACGCCTTTACCGCGCGGCCTTGGGAGTTGCGCAAGACCGAGTCGGTCGACGTGCTTGACGCGGTCGGCAGCAACATCCGCGTCGACGCCCGCGGCACGCAGATATTGCGCGTAATGCCGCGGCTCAACGAGGCAGTCAACGAAGAGTGGATCTCCGACAAGACCCGCTTCGCGGTTGATGGTCTGGTCCGCCGCCGGCTCGACCGTCCCTATATCCGCCGTGGCGGTCGGCTCGTCGAGGTCGAGTGGCGCGAGGCGGTAGAAGTGGTGGCGGAGCGCCTGAGGGGCGCTCCCGGCGAGCGCATCGCCGCGATCGCCGGCGATCTGTGCGACGCGGAATCGATGTTCGCGTTAAAGCGCATGCTCGACGGGGTCGGCGCTACCAGCCTGGATTGCCGCCAGGACGGCGCGCAGCTCGATGCCCGCAGCCGCCCCGGCTACGTGTTCAATACGACGATCGCCGGGATCGAGAACGCCGATGCGTGCCTGCTGATCGGCACCAACCCGCGGGTCGAGGCGCCGCTGGTCAATGCGCGGTTGCGCAAACGCCATCTGCAGGGCGGGTTCCAGGTTGCTATGATCGGCCCGCAATGCGACCTGACCTTTCCGGTCGAGGACGCCGGTGCCGGCGGCGAGGCAGTGGATGCGCTGCTGCGCGGCGAACACCCGTGGGCACGGGTGCTGGAGCAGGCGAAGACTGGGATGATCGTGCTGGGGCAGGGGGCCCTGAGTCGGGCCGACGGGGCACAAATCCTGTGGGCAGCGCGCGCGGTCGCCGAGACCTGTGGCCTGGTGCGGCCCGACTGGAACGGGTTCAACGTGTTGCATCGCGCCGCCGCGCGGGTTGGCGGCCTCGATCTGGGTTTTGTTCCGGGAGCGGGTGGTCGCGACGTCGCCGGGATGCTCGCTGGATGCCGGTCGGGCGACATCGAAATCCTCTATCTGCTCGGCGCCGACGAGGTCGATCTCGATGATGTCGGCTCGGCCTTCGTGATCTACCAGGGCCATCACGGCGATCGCGGCGCGGCGCGCGCGGATGTGGTACTGCCCGGCGCGGCCTATACCGAGAAGGATGGCACCTACGTCAACACCGAAGGCCGGGTCCAGCTCGGCCGGCGCGCGGTCTTCCCGCCCGGCGACGCGCGCGAGGACTGGGCGATCCTGCGGGCGATATCGGCCGCGCTCGGGCGAGCGTTGCCGTTCGATTCGCTTGCCGAATTGCGCCGGCATATGCATGCCGCCTGCCCGGTTCTAACCGAGCCCGACCAGGTGTCGCCGGCCGCCTGGGGTGCGTTCGGCGAGCCCGGCGCGATCGCGGCCACTCCGTTCGTGCCGCCGATCGCCGATTTTTACCGCACCGATCCGATCAGCCGCGCCAGCCCGACGATGGCTGAATGCAGCGCCGCGTTTACGGGCGGTGGCCCCGATTCTTCGCCTAGGGTCACGACGCATGGGTGAGTTCTGGAGGGCCTACGCGCTGCCGACGGCGCTCGTCGTCGCCCAGGTGCTGGCGGTCATCGTGCCGCTGCTGCTGGCAATCGCGTATCTGACCTATGCCGAGCGCAAGGTCCTGGCGATGTCGCAACTACGCAAGGGGCCGAACGTAGTCGGCCCGTTCGGCCTGCTGCAGCCGATCGCCGACGGGCTAAAGCTGTTCATCAAGGAGACGGTGGTTCCGAGCGGGGCGAATCGCATGGTCTTCGTCGCCGCGCCGATGGTGACCTTCACCCTGAGCCTTGTCGCCTGGGCCGTCATTCCGTTCGACTACGGGATCGTGATCGCCAACATCAATGTCGGGATCACCTATCTGTTCGCGATCAGCTCGCTGTCGGTATACGGCATCATCATGGCGGGATGGGCGTCGAACTCGCGCTACGCGTTCCTTGGCGCGCTGCGGTCGGCGGCGCAGATGGTTTCCTACGAGGTATCGATCGGATTTGTGTTGATCACCGTGCTGCTGTGCGCCGGTTCGCTGAACCTGACCGACATCGTGATGGCGCAGACCCGGGTGTGGTACGCGATCCCGCTATTGCCGATGTTGGTGATCTTCTTCATCTCCGGCCTGGCCGAGACCAACCGCGCGCCGTTCGACCTGCCGGAGGGCGAATCCGAGCTGGTCGCGGGCTATTTCGTCGAATACTCGGCGATGAGTTTCGCGCTGTTCTTCCTCGGCGAATACGGCAACATGATTCTGGTCAGCGCGATGACCGCGATCCTGTTTCTTGGCGGCTGGCTACCGCCGTTCGGGATCGAGCCGTTCACCGGGGTGGCGGCGAATATCTGGCACGGGTTGTGGCTGGCCGCGAAGATCGCCTTTGTCCTGTTTTGCTTTCTGTGGGTGCGCGCGACATTCCCGCGCTTCCGCTACGATCAGCTGATGCGGCTCGGCTGGAAGGTGTTTCTGCCGTTCTCGCTGCTGTGGGTGGTATTGACGGCTGGCGTGCTGACTGCGATGGGCTGGGTGCCGGTCCGTTGACAGGGGAAGGCGGGGTACTATCGTGAGCCGCGAACAATGACGCGAAGGACCGCTCGATGAGCTTTTTGTCGCGCCATGCGCGCGGCCTGTTGTTGACCGAATTGCTGTCGGGCATGGCGCTGACCTTGCGCTACATGTTCAAGCGGCCGGTGACGGTCAACTATCCCTACGAGAAGGGGCCGCTCAGCGCGCGCTTCCGCGGCGAGCACGCATTGCGCCGCTATCCCAACGGCGAGGAGCGCTGCATCGCCTGCAAATTGTGCGAGGCGATCTGCCCGGCGCTCGCGATCACGATCGAAGCCGAGCCGCGTGACGACGGCAGCCGGCGCACGACCCGCTACGACATCGACATGACCAAGTGCATCTATTGCGGCTATTGCCAGGAGGCGTGCCCGGTCGATGCGATCGTCGAGGGGCCGAATTTCGAGTTCGCCGCCGAGACCCGCGAGGAACTGTTCTACGACAAGGAGAAATTGCTGGCGAACGGCGACCGCTGGGAAGCCGAGATCGCCAAGTCCCTGGTGCTCGAGGCGCCGTACCGATGAGGCGGCCAGCCTCGCTTCAAGCCGCCGGGATGGCGAACCGGGCATGATCCTCCAGGCGATCATGTTCTACCTGTTCGCGGCGGTGACCGTGGCCTCCGGCGTGATGGTCGTGTCGGCGCGCAACCCGGTGCATTCGGTCTTGTTTCTGATCCTCGCCTTCTTCAATTCGGCCGGGCTGTTCGTGCTGATGGGGGCCGAGTTCCTGGCGATGATCCTGGTCATCGTCTATGTCGGCGCGGTCGCGGTGCTGTTCCTGTTCGTCGTGATGATGCTCGACATCGATTTCGCGCAATTGCGCAGCGGCTTCATCCGCTATCTACCGGTCGGGGCGTTGGTCGGGTTCGTGCTGCTGGCCGAGCTGATCCTGGTGTTCGGCAGCTGGGCCTTGGCCCCGGGCGTGGCCGCGGTCAGGGTCTCGGCGGCGCCGGCCGGCGGGGTTGCCCTGACCAATACGAGGGCGCTCGGCGATCTGCTATACACCCGGTATATCTTCGCGTTCCAGACCGCCGGGGTGATCCTGTTGGTGGCGATGATCGGCGCGATCGTGCTGACCCTGCGGCAGCGGGTCGGGGCGCGGCGCCAGTCGATCGCGGCGCAACTCGCGCGCACCCGCGCCCAGTCGGTCGAGGTGGTCAAGGTGCCGCTTGGCGGGCCGGCTACGGGTAGCGGAGTTTGATCCGATGACGATCGGTCTCGCGCACTACCTGACGGTCGCGGCGATCCTGTTCACGCTCGGCATCTTCGGCATTTTTCTGAACCGCAAGAACGTCATCATCATCATGATGTCGATCGAATTGATGCTGCTCGCGGTCAACATCAACTTCGTCGCTTTCTCGGTCGCGTTGCAGGATCTCGCCGGACAGGTCTTCGCGATGTTCGTGTTGACCGTGGCGGCGGCGGAGGCGGCGATTGGGCTCGCGATCCTGGTGGTCTATTTCCGCAACCGCGGCACGATCCAGGTCGAGGACATCAACATGATGAAGGGCTGAGCGTTGGCTGTCCTCGTCGTCTTTTTGCCGCTACTAGCCGCCTTTCTCGCCGGGTTTTTCGGCCGGGCGATCGGCGATCGCGGCGCGCAGTTCGTGACCTGCGGTGCGCTGTGCGCCTCGGCCGTGCTCGCGATCCTGGTGTTCCGGGACATTCTCGGCCATGACGGCGCCCAGGTGGTGCATATCGCGACCTGGATCGCCGCTGGCGGCGTCGATGTCGAGTGGTCATTGCGGCTCGACACCTTGTCGGGCGTGATGCTGCTGGTCGTCACCGGCGTGTCGACAATGGTGCACATCTACTCGATCGGCTACATGGCGCATGACCCGGCGATCCCGCGGTTCATGGCCTATCTGAGCCTGTTCACCTTCTTCATGCTAATGCTGGTGACGGCGAACGATTTCGTGCAGATGTTTTTCGGCTGGGAAGGGGTCGGGCTCGCCTCCTATCTGCTGATCGGTTTCTGGAACGATCGCCCCGCGGCCAACGCCGCGGCGATCAAGGCGTTCGTCGTCAACCGGGTGGGCGATTTCGGCTTTGCCCTCGGCATCTTCGCCACCTTCGTGATCTTCGGCTCGCTCGATTTCACCACGGTGTTCGCCAAGGCGCCGAGCGCGGTCGGGACGACGATCAACTTCATCGACTGGCAGGTGCCGTCGCTGACCCTGGCCTGCGTGCTGTTGTTCATTGGGGCGATGGGCAAATCGGCGCAGCTCGGCCTGCACACCTGGCTGCCCGACGCGATGGAGGGGCCGACTCCGGTTTCGGCCCTGATCCATGCTGCGACGATGGTGACCGCGGGCGTGTTCATGGTCGCGCGGTTGTCGCCGATGTTCGAGTACGCGCCGACCGCGCTCGCCGTCGTCGGCATCATCGGCGGCACGACCGCGATGTTCGCCGCCACGGTCGGCATGGCGCAGAACGACATCAAGCGAGTCATCGCCTATTCGACCTGCAGCCAGCTCGGCTACATGTTTTTCGCCGCCGGCGTCTCAGCCTATGCCGCGGCGATGTTCCACCTGTTCACCCACGCCTTTTTCAAGGCATTGCTGTTCCTGTGCGCCGGATCGGTGATCCATGCGATGAGCGGCGAGCAGGACATGCGCCGCATGGGCGGGCTATGGCGCAAGATTCCCTATACCTACGCGCTGGTGTGGATCGGCAGCCTGTCGTTGTGTGGCATCCCGTTCTTCTCCGGGTTCTTTTCGAAGGACACGATCATCTCCGCCTCGTGGGCGGCGGGTACGGCGGTCGGGCGGTATTCATACTGCCTCGGCACGTTCACCGCGTTCCTGACCGCGTTCTATTCCTGGCGGCTGATCATAATGACATTCCACGGCGAGTCGCGCGCCGATCACGAGACCATGCACCACGTACACGAGAGCCCGTGGGTCATGCTGGTTCCGCTGTTTGTATTGGCCGCCGGGGCGATCTTCGCCGGATATCTGTTCGAGGAATGGTTCATCGGCGGCGATCGCGCGCATTTCTGGAAGAGCGCGATCCTGGTGTTGCCCGGTCACGATTCGCTCGGCGCGATCCACGAGAACTCTGCGGTTATCGAGCACCTGCCGCTAGTCGTGGCCTTGCTCGGCATCGCGGTGGCCTATTACTGCTACTGGCTGCGCCCCGAGATCCCGGCCGCGACGGCCATGCGGTTCCGCGCGATCTATCTGTTTCTGCTCAACAAATGGTATTTCGACGAGCTCTATGACCGGCTCTTCGTCAACAGCGCCTTCGTGCTCGGCGACGGGCTGTGGAAGACCGGCGACGGCGCGATCATCGACCGGCTCGGGCCCGACGGCATTTCGGCGGCGACGCGCGAATTGGCGCGCGAGGCGAGCCGACTGCAGACCGGCTACGTCTATCATTACGCGTTCGCGATGCTGATCGGCGTGGTCGCGCTGGTCACCTGGTATCTCATTCCCCGCTGAGCGACGAGGATTGCCGTGAGCCACTGGCCGCTCTTGTCGCTCGTCACTTTCGTGCCGCTGATCGGGGTCGCGTTTATCCTGCTGGCGCGCGGCGACGAGGCGGTGGTCGCGCGCAACGCCCGTAACATCGCATTGTCGACTTCGCTGATCGTGTTCGCCTTGTCGACGGTGCTGTGGATACAGTTCGACCCGGGCACCGCCGCGTTCCAGTTTGTCGAGCGCACCACCTGGGTCCGGATCGGCGGGTTCCAGATCAATTATCACATGGGGATCGACGGCATCTCGCTGTTCTTTGTCCTGTTGTCGACCCTGCTGACGGTGTTGTGCGTCGTCGCGAGCTGGCAGTCGGTGCACAGCCAGATCAGGGAATACATGATCGCCTTCCTCGTCCTCGAGACGTTGATGGTCGGCATGTTCTGCGCGCTCGACTTCATTCTGTTCTACGTCTTTTTCGAGGGCGTGCTGATCCCGATGTTCCTGATCATTGGGATGTGGGGCGGACCGCGGCGGGTCTATGCGGCGTTCAAATTCTTTCTCTACACGTTGCTCGGCTCGGTGCTGATGCTGCTGGCGATCCTCGCGATCTATTTCCAGCACGGCAACAGCGACATCGAGTACGCGCTGACCCACAACCTCCCGGCCGATCTGCAGAAATGGCTGTTTCTGGCGTTTTTCGCCTCGTTCGCGGTCAAGGTGCCGATGTGGCCGGTGCATACCTGGCTGCCGGACGCGCATGTCGAGGCGCCGACCGCCGGTTCGGTGATCCTGGCCGGCGTGTTGCTGAAGATGGGCGGCTATGGCTTTGTCCGCTTCTCGCTGCCGATGTTTCCATTGGCGTCGACCTATTTCACCCCGATGGTGTTCGCATTGAGCGCGATCGCGGTGATCTACACCTCGTTTGTCGCGCTGGCGCAGACCGACATGAAGAAACTGATCGCTTATTCTTCGATCGCCCACATGGGTTTCGTGACGATGGGGATTTTCGCGGTCACCAGCGAGGCGGTACAGGGCGCGGTGATCCAGATGCTGAGCCACGGGCTGGTCTCGGCGGCGCTGTTCCTGTGCGTCGGGGTCGTCTACGACCGGCTGCATACGCGCGACATCGACCGCTATGGCGGGCTGATTACCCGCATGCCCGCCTATTCCTTTGTCTTCATGGCGTTCGTGCTGGCCTCGGTCGGGTTGCCCGGCACCAGCGGGTTTGTCGGCGAGTTTCTGATATTGCTCGGCACCTTCCGGGTCAGCACGCTCGAATGCTTCCTCGCCGCGACGGCGATGTTCCTCGGCGCGGCCTATATGCTCTACCTCTACCGCCGGGTCATTTTCGGCACGATCACGCGCGACGATCTGCGCGGCATGCTCGACCTGTCCATGCGCGAAAAGGCGGTGTTCGCGCCGTTGCTGCTGCTGGTGCTGTGGATGGGGATCTATCCGAGTTCGTTCCTGGTTCCGATCCGCGCCTCGGTCGACAATCTGGTGCAGCGGGTCAATACCGCGGCCGGCGTCGCCGCGCGCGCCAGCCTCAACTAGGACAGCGGCGATGCCGACCGTACCGCCGCCCGATCTGTTGCCGGCATTGCCTGAAATCGTGCTGGTGTGCTCGGCGATGGCGCTGTTGATCCTCGGCGTGATCCGCGGCGAAGGGTCGAGCCGCCTCGTCTCCTGGCTCGCGGTCGCGGTACTGATCGTCACCTTGTGCGTCGCGGTCCGGCTCGGACTCGACCGCAAGATCAGCTTCTACGGCATGTTCGTCACCGACCCGTTCGCGGTGTTCATGAAGACGCTGGTGCTGGTCGGGTCGGCGGTCACGATCATCATGGGGATCCGCTTTAACGAGGAGCACCGCATCGCCCGCTTCGAGTTTCCGGTCCTGATCCTGCTCGCGGCGACCGGGATGATGGTGATGATCTCGTCCAACGACCTAATCACCCTCTATCTCGGGCTCGAATTGCAGAGCCTGTCGCTGTACGTGGTGGCGAGTTTCGACCGCGATTCAGCCCGCTCCAGCGAGGCCGGGCTCAAGTATTTCGTGCTCGGCGCTCTGGCGTCCGGCATGCTACTTTACGGCGCCTCGCTGGTGTATGGGTTCAGTGGGACTACGAGTTTCGCCGGGATTGCCGCCACGCTGACCGGCACCGGCAAGCCGGCGGCCGGGATGATCATCGGGCTGGTGTTCATCGCGGTCGGCCTTGGCTTCAAGGTGTCGGCGGTGCCGTTTCACATGTGGACGCCGGACGTGTACGAGGGCGCGCCGACTCCGGTCACCGCGTTTTTCTCGGTGGCGCCGAAGATGGCGGCGATCGCGCTGTTAATGCGGGTGATGATCGAGCCGTTCGGCCCGCTATTGGCCGAGTGGCGCCAGATCATCGTGTTTCTGTCGGTGGCGTCGATGGTGCTCGGGGCCGTCGCCGCGATCGCCCAGCAGAACATCAAGCGGCTGATGGCGTATAGCTCGATCGGGCATATCGGCTACGCGCTGATCGGCCTCGCCGCCGGCACGCCGGGCGGGATTCGCGGCGTCCTCGTCTATATGGCGATCTATCTGTTCATGAATGTCGGCACCTTCGCCGTGATCCTGTGCATGCGGCAGAAGGGACAGATGCTGGAGAACATCTCGGATCTGAGCGGACTGGCGCGCACCCAGCCGGGACTGGCGCTGGCGTTGGCGATCTTTATGTTCGCGATGGCGGGGATACCGCCGACGGCCGGGTTTTTCTCCAAGCTCTACATCTTTCTCGCTGCGATCGACGCGCACATGAACGGGCTCGCGATCATCGGTGTGCTCGCCAGCGTGGTCGGGGCGTTCTATTATTTGCGCATCGTCAAGCTGATGTATTTCGACGAGCCGCTGGCCGCGTTCGATCGGCCGATCGCCGGCGAGCTCAAGGGGGTGCTGCTGGTCACCGCGGTCGTGACCTTCTTTTTCTTCCTGCTGCCGGACCCGATCGTCGGTGGCGCGGAGGCGGCGGCGGCTTCCCTGTTTGGCCGATGATCGCGGATCTGCCGACGCTGCCCGAATCCTATCGGCTGCTGCGGTACGATACGGTCGCGAGCACCAACGACGAGGCTAAGCGCCTCGCGCATCAAGGCGCCGCGAGCGGTACGGTGATCTGGGCCATCGCCCAAACCGCCGGACGTGGGCGGCGTGGCCGCACCTGGGTGTCGCCGCCGGGCAATCTCTATGCCTCGCTGGTGATGCGCCCGGACTGTCCGGTCGCGCGCGCGGCGCAGCTCGGGTTTGTCGCGGCACTGGCATTGGGCGACGGGCTCGACCCGCTGGTTCCGCCTGGGCTGAAACTGCGCTTCAAATGGCCGAACGACCTGCTCGCCGACGGCAAGAAGCTCGCCGGGATTCTGCTCGAATCGGAGACCACCGCCGGCGACATCGCCGATTTTGTCGTGATCGGTGTCGGGGTCAATCTGGCGTCGTCGCCGCGCGATGTCGAATACGCAGCGACGTCGCTGGCGGAGGAGGGTATCGCCGGGGTCCTGCCGCAGACCGTGCTCGCCGGCTTCGCGCGGAATTTCGAGCGCTGGATCGGTATCTGGCGGCGGGACGGGTTCGCCCCGGTGCGCGCCGCCTGGCTCGCTCGGGCCAATGGGCTTGGCGAGGCAGTCCGGGTCAGACTCGATCGCGCGACCTTTCACGGCCGTTTTATCGACCTCGACGATGCCGGGGCATTGTTGCTCGAAAGCGCCGCCGGCCAGCGTCGCATCACCGCCGGCGAAATCTTCCCGGCGGCGGGATAGCGAGGGGGCGATGCTGCTCGCGATCAACGCCAATAACACCAACACCGTGTTCGCGCTATGGGATCATGCTGATCTCAAGGGCAGCTGGCGCACCGCGACCGAGGGCAAGCGCACCGCCGACGAATATGTCGTCTGGCTCGATCACCTGCTGTCGCTCGAGGGATTGGCGCGCGGCGATGTCGACGGCGCGGTGATCGCCAGCGTCGTGCCCGAGGTCAATTTCAACCTGTTGACCCTGTGCCGGAAATATTGCGACACCGATCCGCTGGTGGTCGGCGACAAGGGCGTGGCGCTTGGCACCAGGGCATTGGTGGATCGGCCCGAGGAAGTCGGTGCCGATCGCCTGGTCAACACCGTCGCGGCCCACGACCGCTACAAGGGGCCGCTGATCGTCGTCGATTTCGGCACCGCCACGACGCTCGACGTAGTCGACCGCGACGGCAATTATTGCGGCGGCGTGATCGCGCCGGGGATCAATTTGTCGCTCGCCGCGTTGCACATGGCGGCGGCGAAATTGCCCAGCATCCGCATCAGCCGTACCGAGCATGTGATCGGCAAGGACACCGTAAGCTGCATGCAATCCGGCATCTATTGGGGCTATGTCGGGCTGGTCGAGGGCCTGGTCAAGCGGATTAAGACCGAGTTCGGCGCGGCGATGCGCACGGTCGCCACCGGCGGGCTGGCGCCGCTATTTGCCGGCGCGACCGACGCGATCGAGACCGTCGATCCCGATCTGACCCTATGGGGGCTGCAACTGATCTATCACCGCAACACCAAGCGATGAGGGCGCGCGCCCCGAAAGCCCCCGTCAGGATCACCGAGAGCGATCGCGACGCGTTGTTTTTCGTTCCCCTCGGCGGCTCGGGCGAGATAGGGATGAACCTCAACCTCTACGGTTATGACGGTTCCTGGCTGATCCTCGATTGCGGCGTGACCTTTGGCGACGACAGCCAGCCCGGTCTCGACGTGGTCATGCCCGATCCGCAATTCATCGTCGAGCGCCGCGACCGGCTGCTGGGCATCGTCGCCACCCACGCTCACGAGGATCACATCGGCGCCATTCCGTACCTGTGGTCGCAGCTCCGCTGCCCGGTATGGGCGACGCCGTTCACCGCCTCTCTGCTACGCGCCAAGCTGGAAGAGGCGGGCCTCGCCGACAAGGTGCCGATCACCGTGGTGCCGATGTCCGGCCGGTTCGAGATCGGTCCGTTCGACCTCGAGCTGATCACCCTGACGCATTCGATTCCGGAGCCGAACGCGGTCGTGATCCGCACCCCGGCCGGCACCGTATTGCATAGCGGCGACTGGAAACTCGATCCCGACCCGCTGATCGGCGAGACCACCGACGAGGCGGCGTTGCGGCGGCTCGGCGACGAGGGCGTCTTGGCTCTGGTCTGCGATTCGACCAACGCGCTCAGACCCGGCACCTCCGGCTCGGAGGGCGAGTTGCGCGCGTCGTTGACCGAATTGATCGGCCGCTATGACGGGCGGATCGCGGTCGCGTGCTTTGCCTCGAACGTGGCGCGGCTGGCGACGATCGCCCATGCCGCGCGGGCGCATGGCCGCGATGTCGCGCTGGTCGGCCGCTCGCTGTGGCGGATCGACAAGGCGGCGCGAGACAACGGCTACCTTGCCGACGTGCCGCGGTTTCTGACTGAGGACGAAGCCGGTTATGTCCCGCGCGACCGGATCCTGCTGATCTGCACGGGCAGCCAGGGCGAGCCGCGCGCGGCGCTCGCCCGCATCGCCCGCGAGGATCACGCGCATATCGAATTGGAAACCGGCGACGTCGTGATTTTCTCGTCGCGGGTGATCCCCGGCAACGAAAAGCCGATCGGCCGATTGCAGAATGCTCTGGCGCGGCTTGGCGTCGAGATCGTGACCGACGCGGATGCGTTCGTGCATGTCTCCGGCCATCCGGGGCAGGATGAATTGGTGCGCATGTACCAGATGGTGCGGCCGCGGATTTCGATCCCGGTGCACGGCGAATCGCGCCATCTCGCGATGCACGCGTCGATCGCCCGCGACTGCCAGGTCGAGGAGGCGCTGGTGATCGAGAACGGCGCCGTCGTCCGGCTCGATTTCAGCGGCGCCAGCGTGGTCGACCAGGTCCCGGTCGGTCGCATCGCCAGCGACGGCAAATCTCTATTGCCGGTCGGTGGGGCGGCGTTGCAGCAGCGCCGGCGCGTCGGCGGCAACGGCATGGCGGTGGCGAGCGTCGTCGTCGACCGCGCCGGCAAGCTGATGGCGCCGCCGCGGATCACGCTGGTCGGGCTGGCCGAGACCGCCGATATCCCCGACATGACGGCGGCATTGCAGGACATGGTCGGCGCGGCGATCGAGAAAATGCCGGCACCGTCGCGGCGCGACGACGATATGATCAACGAGGCGGCGCGCCGGACCCTGCGCCGCGGGCTCAGCGAGCGGCTCGGCAAGCGGCCGCTGATCGAGGTCCAGCTCGTGCGGCTGTGAACGGGGCGATGATCGGAAATCTGAACCACGTCGCGATCGTCGTGCCGGACCTCGCCGCGGCGGCCGCGCTCTATCGCCGGGGGCTTGGCGCGATCGTGTCGGAGCCGCGGGCGTTGCCCGAGCACGGTGTTACCGTGGTGTTTGTCGAATTGCCCAACGCCAAGATCGAATTGCTCGAACCTCTCGGGCCGCAATCGCCGGTCCAGGAGTTTCTCGCCCGGCATCCGTCTGGCGGGCTACATCATGTCTGCTGCGAGGTGGCTGACATCCGCGCCGCGCGCGACCGCTTGCGCGAAGAGGGCGCGCGGGTGCTCGGCGATGGCGAACCGCGGCCCGGCGCGCACGGCAAGCCGGTGCTGTTCCTGCACCCAAAGGATTTCTGCGGCACGTTGATCGAACTCGAAGAGGCTTGATGGGCGGCGGGAACAGGGATGGGTTGGCTTACCGGGATCGTGGTCTATCTGCTGGTGTGGTGGGTGACCTTGTTCGCCATCCTGCCGCTGTGGGTTAAACCCTCCGAGCCGGACGAACTCGGCTACGCCGCCGGAGCGCCGCAGCGCCCTCGCCTCGTGCTGAAGACCGCGGTAACTTCGGCCGTCGCGGCGGTGATCTGGCTCGTGATCTATATCGTCGTCAGGGCGCCGTGGTTCAGCTTTCGCGGCTCCTGACGTGAGCGCCGCCTATTGCCGGGCCGCGCCCGGCCATCCGTTGCACGGACCCTACCACGACGGCGAATATGGGTTTCCCGCCGATGACGAGGCCGTGTTGTTCGAGCGGCTGGTGCTCGAGATCAACCAGGCCGGCCTCTCGTGGCTGACAGTATTGCGCAAGCGCCAGGCGTTTCGCGCGGCTTTCGCCGGGTTCGCGGTCGATCGCGTCGCCGCGTTTGAAGCCGATGACGTCGCGCGGCTGCTCGGCGATTCGGGGATCATCCGCAACCGGCTCAAGATCGCGGCGGTCATCGACAACGCCAGATGCGTCCAGGAGTTGCGCCGCTCGCACGGGTCGTTCGCCGATTGGCTGCGCGCGCACCACCCCCGCGACCGGACCGAGTGGGTTCGCCTGTTTCGCCAGACCTTCCGCTTTACCGGCGGCGAGATCGTCGGCGAGTTCCTGATGAGCCTCGGCTATCTGCCTGGGGCGCATGTGCCGGATTGCCCGGTGTACGGCCGAATCCTCGCGCTGTCGCCGCCCTGGGCGCACACCACGCCGGCCCCCGGGGAGGAGACGCATTCGGTGGAATGAGCGGGCAAAATTGACGCCGCTTATTTTTCCGGATTATGCTACGCCCCAGGAACGTTTCCTCGGCTGGAAACGTATCTTAGAGGTCCCGGAGGGTGCGGGGTTCGCGCTCCCGGCATACCAGGGCGGGCATCAAGCCCCGCGGCACAGCGAGCCCACGGGTCGCCGATAATGGAGGAACCTTTGTCCTTGCGGCAAAAATACCTGAAGACTGTTTCCTACCTCGTGCCGGCTGGCGCCCTCGGGGTGTCGCTGGCGCTCGGCGCCGCCACCCCGGCCGCGGCGAGCCAGGAGCCGATCGGCGCCCAGCCCTCCGCCGTCGAAAAGGAGAAAATCTCCGAGCGGCTCGCCGCCGTCCGTGACGCGGTGTCGGCGGTCGCGGGCATCGAGACCGACGCGGCCAAGGCACAGGGCCGTCTCGCCTGGGGCAATTGGGGCTATGGCTGGGGCTGGCCGAACTGGAACAACTGGCGCAATTGGCGGAACTGGGGGAACCACTTCCGCAACTGGTAAGCGGGTAATAGAGCGGCTGCCAATGGCCGGTCCCGAATGCGCTCCGGAACAGCCGCTCCGCTCTTCCGAGCCGGACGCATTGCGGATTGAGCGGCCTGGCGCGGTATCCGGCCCGCACGAGTCGGCGGCCGCGCCAAGCCCGAAAATCCAGCTGTTGGTCGTGCAGCCGACGCCGTTTTGCAACATTGATTGCCGCTATTGTTATCTGCCCAGCCGCACCAGCAAGGCGGTGGTCGCGGAAGCCACGTTGCACAACCTGTTTTCGCAGGTCTTCGCCTCGGGCTGGGCCGATGAGGGACTAAGCGTCGTGTGGCACGCCGGCGAGCCGATGGTCCTGCCGGTCGAATTCTATCGTCGGGCGTTTCGGCTGATCGACGGGTTGAAGCCGCGCGCGGTGCCGCTGAGCCACTCGTTCCAGACCAACGGCACGCTGTTCAACGACGAGTGGTGCCGGTTCTTCGCGGCCGAGCACGTCAATATCGGCGTCAGCATCGACGGGCCGAAGCGGTTGCACGACCGCAACCGGGTGACCCGCTCGGGGCAGGGTACGTTCGACAAGACGATCGCCGGCATCAGGCTGTTGCGGCGGCACCAGGTGCCGTTCCATGTGATCTCGGTGTTGTCGGCCGAAAGCCTGGCCGCGCCGGATGAGATATTCCAATTCTACGTCGCCGAGGGGATCGAACACGTCTGCTTCAACGTCGAGGAGAGCGAAGGCGGGCACGTGTCGCGATCGTTCGCCCAGGTGGGGATCGAGGATGCCTACTACCGCTTTCTCAGCGAGTTCTGGCGCCTGTCGGCGGCGTCGCCCGGCAAGATCGGTTTCATCCGTGAGCTCGACGACGCCACCCGCCAGGTCTTACGACCCCAAGAAGCCCCGTTCTTCAACCAGCTGGTCGAGCCCTTCGCGGTGACCAGCATGGATTGGCAAGGCAATATCGCGACCTTCTCGCCCGAATTGCTCGGGCTGACCAACCCGGACTATAACGATTTCGTTATTGGCAACATCAACCGCGACAAGCTCGTCGAGATGCTGCATCGGCCGGTGCTCGAAAAAATGCTGGCCGATATTCACGCCGGGGTCGCGCTGTGCCGCGAGCGGTGCGAGTATTTCAGCGTGTGCGGCGGCGGCGAACCCGTCAACAAGCTGTACGAGAACGGCAGTTTCGTCAGCACCGAGACGAAATATTGCCGTATGACCAAGATGCGGGCGACCGATCTCGTGCTCGACCGGCTTGAACGGGTGCGGCCCGGTGAGGATCATGGCCTCGCCCATCTCGGCGACGGCGTTGCGGAGGAGTCGGCGGGCATCGCCGCTCCGGTGGTATAGTACGGACGGGCCCGGTGGTGGTTCGGGAATTGGCGTGCAATTCGGAGGATGCGGATGACAAGGATCGTTCCGAGGCTTTGCGCCGTGGCCGCGGCCATGGTGATGATGACCGGCCTTGCCGGATACACGCTTGCGCAGGCGCCCGCGCCTGCCGCTGCGGGCGGCCCGCCCGAAGGCTCTTCTCAGCAGCAGCCGCCCGATTCGTCGGCCGCCGGCCCGACGGGGGCCGCCCGGCCGCTCGAGATGCCGGTCCTCTATGTGACCAGTGTCGAGGTACTGCGCAGCTCGGCGGAGCCAAAGCTCGATCTGGTGCGGGTGACCGGCCTGACCAGCTCGCAGGGTTGGAGCGGCCCGACCCTGGTGCCGTTCTTCTACGGCAAATCGGCCGACGGCATCCTCGATCTGCAGTTCATCGCGACCAGCCCATCGCAGTCGCAGAAGGCGGATGGGTTCGTGCCGATCGGCGCGATCTTCACGATGGAGGTCGGGCACGATTTCGTCGGGGTGCGCGTCCGCGCCAGCTCAAACGCGATCGAGTTGAAAAAAATGCCCGGCAGCGCCCAGGTCACGATCAAGACCGACAGCGGCAAGGACGTGATCGGTAAGAAATATGTCGAGAAGGGCCAGAAGGGCCAGGGCCCGGTGGCGGCTGGATCCATCCACGGCGAGGATCTGCCTCGCGACTACCGGGTCCATACCCCGACGCACGGGGTCAAGGGGATCGTCCACAACCCGAACCGTCTCAATCTGATTCTCGATGACGCCAAGAAAGTCGTCATGGCGTTCTGGGAATAACCGAGGCGTAAGCTAGCGTAAGCCCCAGACCGTACCCTCCGGTCTGGGGCTTTTTTTATGTCTCGAATCAGGCCGGAATCGATTCGGTGCAAGCGGAAACGACCTCGGTTTGGCTATAATCATTCGAACCGTACTGTTCGGAGGGGGCCATGCGCGTACCGATTGCTTGCGCTAGTCTGTTGCTGACGGGATTGATTGGGTTCGCCGCACCGTTGCAGGCGCGGCCTTTTATCGTCGACCATCACGCCGGGGTTTCGAATATCGTTCAGGTGCAGGGTTGGCGCGAGCGCTGCCGGTATCTGCGCCATCGTGCCCGCGAACTCCGGTCGCGTATTGCCTATGCTCCGCCCTGGGAGCAGCGGCGGCTGGAGCGGCGGCTGTGGCAGACCCGGCACGAAATGCGCGATATGCGGTGCTGACGGATCGGGGCCTGCCTGTCAGGATGAGGGGGTCTGGTGAGGCCATCGATAGCGGGCCTCATGCAAAGGGCGGGGCGAAGCGCCACGTCTCGAAGCATGCAAGAGCGGCGATGCAGCCAGAAATCTCGCTAGCGCGCGACTCCGAACGGCTCGCGAGCAATCCACCGGCACCGACATTGTCAGTCGACGAGATCGCCGACATCCTCGCGCCGCTCCCGATCTTCGCGAAATTCGACCGGAATGCGCTGGTCGCGGTGGCGGCGCGCTGTGGTTTCGCTACCTTCGAGGTCGGCGAGACGATCATGCGGCAGGGCAGCCGCGACACCTTCGCCTATGTGATCCTCGAAGGTGAAGTCGACATCTTCGTCGAGATTCCGGCCGGCCGCATTCACATGGCGACGGTCGGGCGGTCGCGTATCATCGGCGAGCTCGGCGCCTTTACCGACATGCCGCGTACCGCGACCGTGGTCGTGCGCAGTCCGATCGCCGTGCTCCGCATCGAGCGCGACAGCCTGATGAGCCTGACCGCGGATTATCCCGCGATCGGCGTCGAGATCATCGGCGAGCTCGGTCACCGGCTGCACGACATGAACCATTCGCTCGCCTATCTGACCTACGCCGCGACAGCGCTCGGGCGCGACGAATACGACCCGGTCATGCTCGCAGAGTTGACCAACCAGCCCGGTGCGTTGGCGGCCTTCGCGCGGGTGTTCGCCGACATGGCGGCGGAGATCCGCGCCAAGCAGTCGCGCCGCCAGGAGATGCAGGCCGCCGCCGATATCCAGAACTCGATCCTGCCGCATCCGCTGCCGCGCTCGGGCGCGACCGGGGTTGTCGACCTTCACGCCGAGATGCATCCGGCCCGCGAGATCGGCGGCGATTTTTTCGATTATTTTCTGATCGACGAGAACCGGCTCGCGGTCACCGTCGCCGACGTCTCGGGCAAGGGCATACCGGCCGCGTTGTTCATGGCGGTGTCGCGCACGGTATTGCGCAGCGCCGATGGGGATGGCGACATGGCCGCGCGCATGGTCGCTGCCAACCGCCTGCTCGCCAGCGAAAACGCCGCGTGCATGTTCGTGACCGCGTTCCACGGGGTCCTCGATCTGACGACCGGAGCGATGCGTTACTGCAACGCCGGGCACAACCCGCCCTATGTTTTGCGGGAAGCAGGTGGGCGCGAAACCTTGAAGGCGACCGGCATCCCGTTCGGGATCGACGCCGACATGCCCTATCGCGTCGATGAAACCGTACTGGGCGCCGGCGACGCGCTGTTCCTGTTCAGCGATGGGATCACCGAGGCGTTTAACGTCGCCGGCGAGGAATTCGGCAATGCCCGGCTTGAGGCCGCGCTCGAAACCTGGCGCGGACATAGCGGGGCCGAGATCGTCGCCGGGGTGCTCGCCGCCACCGCCGAGTTCACCCGCGGCGCCGAGCAATCCGACGACATCACCTCGCTCGCCCTGGTCTACCGCCCCGGAGCGCGTGCGTCCTTCGAGACGCCGCCAAGCGGCGGCTCCTCAGGATGACGTTATATTTTAATTTTATCAGACATATACGTCATCCTGAGGAAGCCGCGCAGCGGCTGTCTCGAAGGACGCAATGCGGTAATTCAGCACCGATTCCTCCCTGGCGCTAACCCAGCGCCTTTTCCAGCAGCAGCCGGTTATGGCCGTCGCTGCGGCGATATTCGACCCTGTCCATCATCGTGCGGATCAGGTGAATGCCGAGCCCGCCGGGGTCGCGCGTTTCGAGCGGCAGCGACAGGTCGGGCTCGGCCGCCGCCGACGGATCGAACGGCCGGCCGTTATCGACCACCTCGGCACCAAGCGCGGTGGCGCCGAGCTCAAGCCTAACCTGGATCAAATGCGGCGGCGGCATGTCGACGAACGCGTGGTTGATCACGTTCATCACCGCTTCCTCGAGCGCGAGCGTGACCTTGAACGCCACCGCGCCCGCCAGCCCTTCAGCGGCCAGGGTTTGCTCGATCCACTCGAGCAGCCGGGGTATCTCGGCGACATCCGGCGCCAGCGCGACTTCATGCCATGCCATGCCGCCTCTTATCGCGGCGGTCGCCGCAAGCCAAGCGGGACGATCGGATGGCTGGCGCGCCCCCGCCCTATTGTCTCGCGGGGGAGCGCCGTGCTAACCAAACCCTCCGGAAACAGGCTTGCGCGGGAGTGGTCGATGGAGATTGCGCGGGAGCAGGATGGCGAGGTCGCGATCGTCAGGCTCACCGGCCGGTTCGACAGCAGCGCCGCGCCATCGGCCGAGACCGGTTTCAACGCGGCGCTCGGCGCCGGGGTGCCGCGTCTCGCGGTCGACATGACCGGGCTCGAATACATCAGCAGCGCCGGGCTGCGGGTGCTCCTGGTGATGGCGAAAAAGATTCAGCAGGCCGGCGGCAAGGTCGCCCTGTTCGGGCTGGTCCCGAATGTGCGCGAGGTGTTTTCGGTCAGCGGTTTCGATACCATTTTTTCGATCCAGCCGGATGCCGCGACCGCGGTAGCCGCGGTTCGCTGAGGGCAGAACGCCGATGTTGAGCTTCGTCGAAGAGATCACCCTGTTATTGCTCGACGACGCCAAGGGCGAGTTCGTCGACATGCCAATCGCCGCGTTCTCTACCGTCGTCGCCGGCGCCGCGCTGATGGATCTGGCGATGCATAACCGCATCGACACCGATCTTGAGCGTCTGACCATCGTCGACCCGTCGCCTACCGGCGACGCGATTCTCGACGACGCGATGAAGCAGATTACCGAAGCCGGCACCGATTTGCGAGTGCTGGAGGCGATCGACCGCATCGGGCTCCAGGTCGAGCACTATTCGGCCGAGGCGTTGCGGCGGTTGGTGTCGCACGGCATCCTCAAGGAGGAAAACGGCCGCTTCCTGTGGGTGTTCCGCACCCGCCGGTATCCGGTCATCGACGATACCGAGCAGCGCGAGGTCAAGGCACGGCTGCGGCAGATACTGCTGACCGACGAGATTCCCGATCCGCGCGACGTCGTGCTGATCTGCCTGATCGACGCCTGCAAATTGTTCGGCCTGGTCCTTAGTGAGGACGAACTCGACCGGGCGACCCCCCGGGTCGAGCAGTTGCGCAAGATGGATCTGATCGGCCAGGCCGTCGCCAAGGCGGTCGCCGATATTCAGTTCATCTTCAAGCTGGCGACATCGGCGGTCTGACCCGCGCTGCCATCATCGCGACCGGCGCGCTCGACTACCGGCTACCAATCACGGCAAAATGGTCGGAGTGAGAGGATTCGAACCTCCGGCCCCTGCCTCCCGAAGACAGTGCTCTACCAGGCTGAGCTACACTCCGCCGACCGGCCGCGCTCTATAGACCCATTGCTGCGGCCGTGCAACCCGGCCGGTCAAACTCAATAGCCTCGTTCGGTGGCAAAGCGGGCGGTCTCGATCAGCGCGCGCCGCAGCGGGCCGTCGGGAAAGGCCGACAACGCGTCGGCCGCCTCGTTGGCATAGCCACAGGCGCGGGCGAGGGTCTCGGCCAGCGCGCCGCGCCGCTCGACCAGGCGGATCGCGCGTTCCAGATCGTCCGGGCCCTGATCGCCGTCTTCGAGCGTGCGCGTCCAGAACGCCCGCTCCTCGGCGGTGCCTCGGGCGAGCGCGATCAGGATCGGCAGGGTGATCTTGCCGTCGCGGAAATCGTCGCCCACTGTCTTGCCGAACGCGGCCTGCTCGGCCGAGAAGTCGAGCATGTCGTCGACCAGCTGGTAGGCGATACCGAGATTGCGGCCGAACCGGGTGAGCGCGTCCTCTTCGGCGGCGGGGCGGTCGGCCACCACCGCGCCGATTCGGCTCGCCGCGGCGAATAATGCCGCGGTCTTGGCCTCGATGACCTCGAGGTAATCAGCCTCGGTGGTCGCGATGTCGTTGGCGGTGATCAGCTGATGGACCTCGCCCTCGGCGATCGTCACGGCGGTACGGCACAGGATTTCCAGCACCCGCAACGACCCGTCCTCGACCATCAACTGAAACGAGCGGGAGAACAGGAAATCGCCAACCAGAACTGCGGGCTTGTTGCCCCACACGGCGTTCGCGGTATCGCGTCCGCGCCGCAGGTCGCTGGCGTCGACGACGTCGTCATGCAGCAACGTGGCGGTGTGGATAAACTCGACCGCGGCGGCAAGCGCGATATGCCGCTCGCCGCGATAGCCGCACAGCCGGGCGCAGGCGAGGGTCAGGAGCGGACGTAGGCGTTTGCCGCCGGCGGACACGATATGGCCGGCGAGCTGTGGAATCAGCGCGACCGGGCTGTCCATGCGCGCGACGATCAGCGCATTGACTTGCTCCAGATCGGTTTTCAGCAGTTTGAACAGCGGGTCAAGCGAGGGCGTAACGCGCCTATCCCCGCGGTTCACACTCGGCACCGGCGCCACCGGGTTCTCCTAAACCGCCACTAGCTGGACTGCCATTAAAGACCGTCACCCCACCGACGCGCACCGGCGGACGGCCTTGACGTGCGCGAAGGCGAGCGAGCATAGAATGACCGGAAGGCCGGTCAAGTGCCGTCCCGTCCCGCCCCGATGGTCAAGCTGATGGGCCGCCGATGAAGGAGTTGCTGCGCACCAACGATGTGGTCCGGCTGTCGTGGCTGCAGGCTTTGCTGACCGATGCCGGGATCGGTTGCCTGGTGCTCGATCAGCATACCAGCCTGGTCGAGGGCAGCATCGGCGCGATCCAGCGCCGCCTGATGGTCGGCGAGCGCGATCATGCCCGCGCCCGCGCCGTGATCGTCCAGGCTGACGAGATACCCCGATGAGCGAGGCGGCGGAGACCGGCGGCGCGGTCACCGAGGATCATCTTCTCGGCGGACGCATCCGCCTGCGCCAGCCGGCGGATGGCGCGCGCGCGGCGATCGACCCGGTGTTTCTCGCCGCCTCGGTCGCGGCCGAGCCGCAGCAGCTGATCCTCGATATCGGCTGCGGCACCGGCGCGGCGATGCTGTGCCTGGCGGCGCGGGTGCCGCAGTGCCGGATCGTCGGGCTGGAGACGCAGCGCGAGCTCGTGCGTATCGCCGGCGACAACATCATCCTCAACGGCATGAGCACCCGGCTGTCGGTCATGATCGGCGATTTGTTGCATGCGCCGCCGCGGCTCAGCGCCGGCTCGTTCGATCATGTGATGGCAAACCCGCCGTTTATCGCGCGCGGCCACGGCAGCGCGGCGGCGAGCGCGGAGAAGACCGCCGCGACGGTCGAGGGCGACGCCGATCTCGGCGACTGGGTGCGGTTTGCGCTGATGATGGTCCGGGCAAAGGGCAGTATCCACATGATCCACCGCGCCGATCGGATCGACGCGGTGTTGGCGCAGCTCGCGGGCAAGGCCGGCGAGATCACGATCTTTCCGCTGTGGCCGGGCCAGGGGCAGCCGGCGAGTCGCATCCTGGTGCGGGCGCGCAAGCAGATCGCGGCGCCGGCGCGGCTGCTGCCCGGGCTGGTCCTGCACCAGCCCGATGGCCGCTTCACCGACGCGGCCGAGGCGGTATTGCGCGGCGGCGGCCCGGTGTTGCTGTAGCGGGCAGAGCGGAGCCGCGGCTCTGGCCGAACCGTTCGGCGATCCCCATCTGTGAGGCCGCATGGGTATTCGCGATCTATTGAAATTGCTGCCGATCCGGGCGTTGCGGCATCCCGCGCCGGTGGTGCCGGTGGTGCGCTTCGAGGGTGTGATCGCGTCGCGCCGGTGGCGCGGGATGCTGTCGCTGGCGAGCCACGCCGCCGCGCTCGACCGGGCGTTCGCGATGCCCAACCTCGCCGCGGTCGCAATCGTCGTGAACTCGCCCGGCGGCGCGCCGGTGCAGTCGGCGCTGCTGTTTCGCCGGATTCGCCAGCTCGCGGAGGAAAAGCATGTGCCGGTCTACGCCTTCGCCGAGGATGTCGCGGCGTCGGGCGGCTATTGGCTGGCCCTGGCGGGCGACGAGATTTACGCCGAGGAGACCTCGATCCTGGGCTCTATCGGCGTGGTTAGCGCCGGTTTCGGCTTTGCCGGACTGATCGACCGGCTCGGCATCGAGCGTCGGGTGCACACGGCGGGCGAGCGCAAATCGCTGCTCGACCCGTTCATTCCCGAGAGCGAGGCGGATGTCGAGCGGCTCGCCGCGTTGCAGCAGGATATCCACGCCGCGTTCAAGGAGCACGTGCGCCGGCGCCGCGTCGGCAAGATCGACGCCGCCGACGAAAGCCTGTTCAGCGGCGATGTGTTGACCGGACGCATGGCTCTGGCGCGCGGGCTGATCGACGGTATCGGCGATCTGCGCTCGGTATTGCGGGCGCGGTTCGGCGACGACGTCCGGCTGGTGCCGATCGCCACCGAGCGGCGCCGCCGGTGGCTGTTCGCGCGCACGAGGCTGTTTGCCGCCGGCGAGCGCTTTGCCCCGGTCGCCGAGGTCGTCGACTGGCTCGAAGCGCGCCTGATCTGGGCAAGGTTCGGGCTTTAGCCCGGTTTCGGCCCCAGCGGGTCACCGCCGCCAATATGAAATCCCCGCCTGGCTTGACCGCTCTTCCACCATCCCGCTAAACCTGACCGCATGATGTCGGTGACCAAGTTGTTACTGATCGCCGTGGCGATAATCGCGGTGTGGTACGCCGTGCGTTGGCTGAATCGGAAGCCGGCGGCGATGGCGCGTCGCCGGCCGGTCGCGCCCGGGTCGGCGCAGCGGCGAGTGGTGACGGAGGATCTGGTCGCGTGCGGCGTCTGCGGCGCCTATGTCGCGACCAGCGCGCGCAGCTGCGGACGGGCGAATTGCCCGCGGCCGCGATGAGCCCCGCCGCGACGGGCCCCAGTTTGAGCTTTCAGGGCCTGATCCTTGAATTGCAGCGGTTCTGGGCCGCCCAGGGCTGCGTGATATTGCAGCCCTACGATGTCGAGATCGGCGCCGGCACGTTTCATCCGGCGACCGCGTTGCGCGCGTTGGGCCCCGAGCCGTGGCGCGCCGCCTATGTGCAGCCGTCGCGGCGGCCGACCGACGGCCGCTACGGCGACAACCCGAACCGGTTGCAGCATTACTACCAGCTCCAGGTGATCCTGAAGCCGGCGCCTTCCGACAGCCAGGAACTCTATCTGGCGAGCCTCGCCGCGCTCGGCATCGACTCCTCGCGCCACGACATCCGCTTTGTCGAGGACGATTGGGAAAGCCCGACCCTGGGCGCGTGGGGCCTTGGTTGGGAGGTGTGGCTCGACGGCATGGAGGTCAGCCAGTTCACCTATTTCCAGCAGGTCGGCGGCATCGAATGCGACCCGGTATCGACCGAGTTGACCTATGGGCTCGAACGCCTGGCGATGTACGTGCAGGGGGTCGAGAGCGTCTATGACCTCGATTACAACGGCCGCCCGGAGGGCCAGGGCCGGGTCAGCTACGGCCAGGTGTTCCACCGCGCCGAGCGCGAGTTCTCGGCCTATAATTTCGAGCGCGCCGATAGCGAGATATTGGTTCGGCATTTCAAGGACGCCGAGGCCGAGTGCGCCGCGTTGCTGGGCGGGGGCGGCGAGGGCGGCAACCCGCCGGCCTTGGCGCTGCCGGCCTACGACCAGTGCCTGAAGGCGAGCCATCTATTCAACCTGCTCGACGCGCGCGGCGTGATCAGCGTGACCGAACGCGCCGCCTATATCGGCCGGGTGCGTAATCTCGCCAAATCCTGCTGCGAAGCCTGGCTCGCGGGCGCGGGAAGGTGAAGGTGCGCTTCGCCGACAGTCCCTTCCTTGACCGCCTTGGCCGGCCTTGGCCCGGCCATCCACGCCTACTTTCCGGGACGGTGAAATCGCCGAGGTCTCGTGGATGCCCGGACCGAGTCCGGGCAAGGCGTGAATTTATTGAGCGAGTGACGGCGCGGTGAGCGCCGAATTGCTGCTCGAACTCCTGTCGGAGGAGATTCCGGCGCGGATGCAGCGCCGCGCGATCGACGACCTGACCGACCTCGTCCGCGACAAGCTCGCCGCCGCCGAGATTCCCGCCAAATCCGTCACCGGGTACGTGACGCCGCGCCGGCTCGCCGTGATCGCCGATGGCATCCCGGCGACCCAGCCCGATCGCGCCGAGGAGCGTCGCGGGCCCCGGGTCGGCGCGCCGCAACAGGCGCTCGACGGGTTTCTGCGTGGCGCCGGGCTGGCCTCGATCGATTCCTGCGAAATCCGCGACACCGGACGCGGCGAATTCTATTTCGCGGTATTGGCGCAGAAGGGCCGACCTTCGGTCGAGGTGCTGCCCGAACTCCTGCTCGCCGCGATCGCCGAATTGCCCTGGCCGAAATCGATGCGCTTCCCGGCGGCGAGCTTGCGCTGGGTGCGGCCTCTCAGTTCGGTGATCTGCCTGTTCGACGGCGAAATATTACCGCTCGCGCTGGGGCAGGTGCCGGTCGGACGGTTGACGCGCGGCCACCGGTTTCTGTCGCGGGGCGAGATCACGGTCGCCAACGCGGCCGATTACCTCGACCGGCTGGAATCCGCGTGCGTCGTGCTCGTCCCGGCGCGGCGTCGCGAGATGATCGCGGAGGGCCTCGACCGCCTCGCCGCCGCCGAGGGGCTGACGGTCAAACCCGACCCCGGCCTGCTCGACGAGGTGACCGGTCTGGTCGAGTACCCGGTCGTCCTCGCCGGGACGATCGACCGCGTGTTCATGGATCTGCCGCCCGAGGTGTTGACGACGGCGATGCGCACGCATCAGAAATATTTCTCGTGCCTCAACCCGGACGGCACCCCGGCACCGCGGTTTCTGTTCGTCGCCAACAACCGCACCGCCGACGACGGCAAGACGATCAGCGCCGGCAACGAGCGGGTGTTACGCGCCCGCCTCTCCGACGCCCGCTTTTTCTGGGACCAGGACCGCAAGACCCGCCTCGAAGCTCGCGTCGACGCGCTGAAGGACCGCGTGTTCCACGCCAAACTCGGCAGCGTCTACGACAAGGTCGAGCGGGTCGAGAAATTAGCGGTGTTCCTCGCGGGAGAACTAGCCTGTACGGCCGCCCCTCAACCCGTCACCCCCGCGAAAGCGGGGGTCCAGGGCGGACCAATGGATTCCTCCCCGGACTTGATCCGGGGATCACGCGGGAATGACGACAGGGAGTTGGGGAACCTGGCCAAGCGCGCCGCCCGCCTGTGCAAGGCCGATCTGTCGACCGGCATGGTCGGCGAGTTTCCCGAATTGCAGGGAATCATGGGCCGCTATTACGCGCTCGACGACGGCGAGGACCCGCAGGTCGCCGACGCCATCGCCGACCACTACAAACCGCTCGGCCCCGCCGACAATTGCCCGACCGCATCGGTCAGCGTCGTCGTCGCGCTCGCCGACAAGATCGACACGTTGGTCGCGTTCTTCGCGAATGACGAGAGACCGACTGGATCGCGTGATCCATTTGCCCTTCGTCGGGCCGCGCTCGGGATCATTCGGCTTATTCTGGAGAACAACCTACGGCTGGGCGTAGGACGGACATTCTTTCGCGCCTACGAACATTTTGAACTGACGCACGTTGGGATGCACAACCCCATTGTTGAGCTTGTCGAGTTTATCGTTGATCGGTTGAAGGTGCATTTAAGAGAGCAAGGCGTTCGACATGACCTAATCACAGCATCGTTTGCTCTTCGCGAGGAGGATCTTGTTCGCCTTCTCGCACGAGTTGCTGCACTTCATGAATTTCTGAATACCGCAGATGGTGGTCAATTGGTAATAGCTTACCGTCGCGCTTCAAACATCGTTGTGATCGAGGAAAAGCGCGATGGGTGCAGTTATGATGGTTCGGCCATTAACACCTTGTTTTGCCAGCCGGAGGAGCAGGCTCTTGCATTAGGGCTCGACGCGGTTGGTCGGAGCGCGGGAGGGGCCCTCGCTCGCGAACGGTTTGACGAGGCGATGGCCTCGCTCGCCACCCTTCGCCGCCCGGTCGATGAATTTTTCGACAAGGTCACCGTTAATGCCAAGGAGCCGGAATTGCGCGAAAATCGGCTGCGCCTGTTGTCGCGCATTCGCGCGGTGATGAACCAGGTCGCCGATTTCTCCAAGATCGAAGGGTGAGCCTCCGGATGACCACCAAATGGGTCTACAGCTTTGGCGGCGGGGTTGCCGAGGGGCGGGCGGAGATGCGCAACCTGCTCGGCGGCAAGGGCGCCGGTCTCGCCGAGATGGCCAATCTCGGTCTGCCGGTGCCGCCCGGGTTTACCATCACGACCGAAGTCTGCACCCATTTCTACGATCGCGGCGAGGAATACCCGTCCGACCTCGAAGACCAGATCGCCGCCGCCCTCGCCGGCATCGAGCGGGCGCTCGGCCTCAAATTCGGCGATCCCGACAATCCGCTGCTGGTGTCGGTGCGCTCGGGGGCGCGCGCGTCGATGCCGGGGATGATGGACACCGTGCTCAATCTCGGGCTCAACGACCGCACCGTCGAGGGCTTGGCGAAAAAGAGCGGCGACGAACGCTTCGCCTATGACAGCTACCGGCGCTTTCTGCAAATGTACGGCCAGGTCGTGCTCGGCATCGAGCATCACCATTTCGAGCAGTTGATCGAGGACCACAAGCTCGAATCCGGCGCGGTGCTCGACACCGAGCTCAATGCCGAGGATTGGAAGACCTTGGTCGCGGGGTTCAAGGAGGTGGTGCGCGACGCATCCGGCACGCCGTTTCCGCAGGACGCGGCCGAGCAACTGAAGGGCGCGATCGCCGCCGTGTTCGGCTCGTGGATGAACGCGCGCGCGGTGACCTACCGGCGCTTGCACAACATCCCGGCGGATTGGGGCACCGCGGTCAATGTCCAGGCGATGGTGTTCGGCAACATGGGCGAGGATTGCGCGACCGGGGTCGCGTTCACCCGCAACCCGTCGACCGGCGACGACGAGTTCTACGGCGAATATCTGGTCAACGCGCAGGGCGAGGACGTCGTCGCCGGCATCCGCACGCCGCAGCGCCTGACCATCGCCAGCAAGGAGGCGGGCAAATCGGCGCTGCCGGCGATGGAAGAGGTGATGCCCAGTGTGTTCGGCGAATTGGTCAAGGTGCGCGGGATCCTCGAGACCCACTACCGCGACATGCAGGACATCGAGTTCACGGTCGAGCGCGGCAAATTGTGGATGCTGCAGACCCGCACCGGCAAGCGCACCGCGCACGCGGCGTTGAAGATCGCGGTCGCGCTGGTCGCGGAAGGGCTGATCGACCGGGAAGAGGCGATCCGCCGGATCGAGCCGAATTCGCTCGACCAACTGCTCCACCCGATGCTCGACCCGTCGGCCAAGACCATTGTGCTCGCCCGTGGCCTGCCTGCCTCGCCGGGCGCGGCCTCGGGCAAGGTCGTGTTCTCGGCCGACGAGGCCGAATCGGCGGCGAGCCGGGGCGAGGCCGTGATCCTGGTCCGGGTCGAGACCAGCCCCGAGGACATCCACGGCATGCACGCCGCGCGCGGCATCCTGACCACTCGCGGCGGCATGACCAGCCACGCCGCCGTCGTCGCCCGCGGTATGGGGCGGCCCTGCGTCTCCGGCGTTGGCGATATCCGGGTCGACTACGATTCCCGCATGTTCGCGGTGCGCAATGTCCAGGTCGCCGCCGGCGACGTGATTACGCTCAACGGCTCGACCGGCGAGGTGATGCTCGGTGAGGTGCCGACGATCCAGCCGGTATTGTCGGGCGATTTCGCGACCCTGATTGGCTGGGCAGATTCATTGCGCAAGCTGGGCGTGCGCGCCAACGCCGAGACTCCGGTCGACGTCCGCGCGGCGCGCGGGTTCGGCGCCGAGGGGATCGGGTTGTCGCGCACCGAGCACATGTTCTTCGAGGCCGACCGCATCGGCGCGATGCGCGAGATGATCATGGCCGACGAGGAGACCGGCCGCCGCGCCGCGCTCGCCAAACTGTTGCCGATGCAGCGCGCCGATTTCGCCGAGATTTTTCGCATCATGCACGGATTGCCGGTGACGATCCGGCTGCTCGACCCGCCCTTGCACGAGTTCCTGCCGAAGACCGATTCCGAGTTCGAGGAATTGGCAAGGGCCACCGGCAAGGCTGTCGACGAAATCCGCGAGCGCACCCATGCCTTGCATGAAACCAACCCGATGCTCGGCCATCGCGGCTGCCGGCTCGGCATCACCTATCCCGAGATCTACGAGATGCAGGCGGTCGCGATTTTCGAGGCGGCGGTCGCGGTGACCAAGGAAAATGGCGCGGCGGTCGAGCCCGAGATCATGGTGCCGCTGATCGCGACCAAGCGCGAATTCGACATCCTCAAGGAGATGGTCGATCGTGTCGGCAGGGAGGTCATGGAACGGGCAGGGACCAAGGTGCCCTACCTCGTCGGCACGATGATCGAACTGCCGCGTGCGGCCCTGCTCGGCGGCGAGATCGCCAAGAGCGCCGCCTTTTTCAGCTTTGGCACCAACGATCTGACCCAGACCGTCTACGGGCTGTCGCGCGACGACGCGGCCAGCTTTATCGGCCCTTACCAGCGGCTCGGCATCCTGGAGCACGACCCGTTCGTCAGTCTGGATACGATAGGGGTCGGTGAGTTGATCCGCATCGCCGCGGAACGCGGCCGCGCCACTCGCCCGGGGCTGAAGCTCGGCATCTGCGGCGAGCATGGCGGCGATCCGGCCTCGATCCGGTTCTGCCGCGAGGTAGGGCTCGATTACGTCTCGTGCTCGCCCTACCGCGTGCCGATCGCCCGCCTCGCCGCCGCGCAGGCGGAGTTGGATGACCGGGGCGGGACCGGCACGGCCTAGTCGGGGTCCAGCCGCATCCAGTCCGGCGTGACCGCCACGATTTTGGCGGGGTTGCCTTCGCGGGCCAGCGTGTCGACCGATGCGAGTCGCAACAGCGCGAGGCCGATATTGCCGCTTGCGGAACGCATCTCGCCTGCCTCGTGCCCATCGAGGTTCAGGATCGCGCCCGATGCGGGCGTCGCGCCGGCGATCCGCACCGGGAACAGCCGCTTTTTTATCAAGCCGCGATACTTGGTCCGCGCGGTCAATTCCTGGCCGATATAGCAGCCTTTCCGCCAGTCGACGCCGTGCAGTTCGTCAAACCCGGCTTCGAGCAGGATCGACTTGTCGACGACCAGATCGCGGCTGCCGTCGGGGATGCCGAGGCTCAGCCGGTGCCGGTCATAGGCGACGAAATCGGCCTCGTTCAGCCCGGCCGCGGTCAGAGCTGAAACGATCCGCGCGCGCGGCATCACGCAGCGCGCGCCCAGCCCCGCCAGGCGGGGATCGACCAGCGCGACGCCATCGCCGAACCGGCGCGCGGCGCCCTCGGTCGCGGGCAGGCCAAGCGCGGCCAGCGCGCCGTCGCCGAACACCGCGGCCACGGCGAGGTCGGGCTTCGCGTCGAGCGCCACCTTGGCCCGCAAGCGATAGATCGACAGGCGCCGCTTCAGATCTGCGAGCCGCGCCGCCTCGCCATCGAGCCAGATCGTCTCGCCATTTTCCGGTCCATCCGGCTCGATCATGATAAAATCGTGCAGGTATTTACCCTGCGCGGTCAAAAGCGCGGCGTAAACGGCGTTTTCGGCGGTGATCTTCTCGGTGTCGTTCGACACCAATCCTTGCAGGAAACCGCGGCGATCGGCGCCCGAGACGGCCAGAACGCCGCGGTCTTCGAGCACTACGAAACTTGCCTGGGTCATCGCCACGGTCTCGACACCAATCGTTGCCACGCTAGAGGTAGAGGGCACGCGCTTGGTTGGCAAGGTGAAGGCCCCCAGGCTATGTATGACCCAAGCTATTAAAAGACCTGGGGCTATAGGGCGCCGATCGGCACCATGCACATATTGTTCGTGACCGCGACGCGCATCGGCGACGCCGTATTGTCGACCGGGCTGTTATCGCATCTGATCGACCGCTACCCGCGGGCGCGATTGACGATAGCCGCCGGCCCGGTCGCGGCCCCGCTATTCGAGGTATTGCCCGGGCTCGAACGGCTGTTGGTCATGCGCAAGCGGCGCGCGGCGTTGCACTGGCTGTCGCTTTACGCCGCGGTTGTCCGCCGCCGCTGGGATCTGGTGGTGGATTTGCGCGGTTCGGCCCTCGCCTGGATCGTGCGCGCCGGCGAGCGGCGGGTGATGGCCAAACGCGATGCCGGCGCGCATCGGGTGCGCGAGCTCGGACAATTATTCGGTCTCGACCCGCCGCCGAGCCCGCGCCTGTGGATCGGTCCGCATCATCTGCGCGCCGCCGCTTCCCTGGTGCCCGCGGGCGGCCCGGTCCTGGCGATCGGCCCGGCCGCCAACTGGCGCGGCAAGCAATGGCGCGGCGAGCGCTTTGCCGAATTGGCCCGCCGCCTGACCGGTCCCG
>Ga0080064_1000212_pt1 | contig 75311 bp, 52 predicted proteins | sample Subgrocontami54m_FD_69260 | JGI IMG/M metagenome (GOLD analysis project Ga0080064, IMG submission 69260) | Subsurface groundwater microbial communities from S. Glens Falls, New York, USA - GMW46 contaminated, 5.4 m (SPADES assembly) (version 2) ...
TTGAGAAGCCAAATAGCCGTACACAAACACTTTCTTTCCCAAACGGCTGGCATTTATGGATCCATCGATAAGTACGGCCTGCCTGTTGATTATTATTTAGCCGATACGCGTACGGAAAAAAAGACAGCCTCATTGGACGGTCTTTCGGATGTTTCTCAATGTGTGGCGCAGATGGACTATTGGCGTACATTCGAAGGCATGAATGATTTCCCGGTCGAGAGGTTTATGGGCACCTTAGAAGAGACTCTTTTTCATTATGCGCGCTTGGTCGATGAAAATACCACAGCGGCCCAAACAATGCATGGAATGGTTCCGACCCTGGCGGACCATTTCTTTATGATCTTAAGCGAATGGGTACCAGCCCAGAAGGAGGGCCGTGCTAAGGCACAACCTGATAAGATTCCGCCTGGAAACTTTGCGGTGTATGAATTTTACGGAAAAAGCGAGGACGAACTGCAAGCTTTTTATTGGGAAAAGTTTTCGCAAGTCTTGGAACATTTTGGATTACCGACCACGGTGGGCCCAATGTTCCTCAAGAGCAAAGAAACCTCAGGCGCGCGGATGGCTGGTAGAAAGAAACAAGACAGGAATAACCCGGATAGTCCAAAATTGACCGATCCGGATGAAACGCGATTTATCCACGCGTTGCTTAAGTTGCGTCAATCAAAAACTGTCGACGAATTTCTTGAGAGCGCTTCTATTCTGACCCACATAGCTACCTATGACGAACTTTCCGACAATATTGTTGTAGCCGTTCAACTTGCAATATTGGACTTAGTATTTTTCGCCACCTCTTGCCCAAATCCCGAAATACGGCGGCTAGCTATTCTAGCTATTTATAATTTGGCGGCTAGCGGTTTTTTATTCGCTCAGAATGCCTTAAAAGAAATGGTCAACAAAATGCCTGCGCGTTACAAGGGGGTTCGAAAGTCTCTTAGGCTGGCCTTGAAGAGGCAAATTGGCCCGCACCTGACCGTTTTAAAACTTGATGCGCCATCCTCCTTAGACAAACAGCTCATTCAGAGTTTGCCAGGCACCGGCTCGCGGCTCGCGGAACATCCGGATGATGAATTACTGGCCGATCAAATCGTCGCGAAAATCGACCGATTTCTCAAAGCCAGATCTAAAGAGCGTTCGCCTGAATTTCATAACCGCCTCCGAGGTCTTCGGGACGTCATTTTTAAAACGGGCAGATCCGATCCCCGGCACAAAAGCATCACGACGCGTCTTTCGGCTTTAGATGCTTCAATCGCCGATCAAGGAATTCTTAGCAAAAATTTGAGATTTTTGTCCAAGATCAAACCCTTTTTGGCAGCGCTGACAGGAAAAGATATTCTATCCAACGTTCCATTGTTGTATTCATGGTCTTCGAGCATAGAGGACAAGCTTTCTCAAGCTATCGAGATGTTAGAATCCTTTCAGCCAGATGCATCGTGGCTTCCCAAGTACAATAAACTCAGAAGCAGCGCGATGGATTCTATGAAAATGGCTCTTATTTATCATGCGGAGTCGAAAGGCATACTTTTCAAAACCTCCTTGTTTCGCGCCCGAATAAATCTTGAAGACTTGAGAGATGGTTTTAAGTCGAACCAAGCCCTGTTTTTAGGCATTACTTCCTCGCACAATCTGTTGATCCAGGCACAGGAACTGTTTGAAGATAAAAAAATTATTCGACCAGCTAAAACGGACGGTACGGGCTCGCGGCTCGCGGAAGAAAGACCCGGACCTCCGAGCCCCAAAGGTATTTTTGAATCACCTGAAAAATTAACTTCCGAGGCTATTAAACAAGCTCATGATGAGGCAAGGGAAGCCATCCTAGACGGTAAAAAAGATAGGTTTCCCAATCTTCTGGAATTTGGCAGATATTTACCGCTTATTCAACCTCCCACAACAGCACAGTTAAAAACATTGGTTGCCAAGTACAATGGCGACATTAGAGACAAGGGCGGTACGGAATTTCTCATATTCAAAGACGTCAAAAAAACGCTTTTCCCTAAAGGCGCGCGGCTGGCCAGTGGTGAATTTACCCAGACTCGCACGGACAGGCTCCGGGTGTTCATGAATCGGTTGCTCTTTAGAGGAGCAATAAAGGAAGTGTTTACGAGTTTCGATGTCTTCACAGTCTATCGATTGCCCGAATCCAAAGCCGACGAAGAGTTTCGTACACGAATCGCCGATTCGAACGTGTTATCCGCCGTTATTAGGGATGCTCGAAGACTAGGTTTGATTGAAGAGAAAGGTCGTGGAGGATATGGGAAAAAAAGATACTCCCTTACGCCCCGCGCGTTTGCGCTCAAGGATGAGTTCAATCTCGACCGGCTTGGCCGGTCCCTGCATCTGAACGGCTCGCGGCTGGCTGGCAATTTGAGGGCCGTTAGAAAAACCCGCGCTTACATTTTGGATCAGCTGAAAGCCAAAGATCCCGCCGTAGTCGGCAAAACGCAGGGTTTTCTCCCAACCTTATACCATGCCGTGGAGAGGACATTTGATTCGATTGAGAGGAAGGTAAGGACCGGGGCTATTCGTCCCGACGTCAAATTAAAAGCGCTCAAATATTCGGGTCAAAAGCGAGACTCAAAATTAAAGCCGGAAAAAGGCGAGATCCGAGTGGGTGTTTTGGCTTTGACGGGCAACCCTTTGAATTGGGGGCATGTCCTTATCGGGCTTATGACCATGGACCAGTTGAACCTGGACACGGTCGTCTTTTTGACTCAAGGAGATATTCATTATAAGGATGTGCCGGAGATGGATCGCGTCCCGACCGCGGAAAGACATGCTTCGGTCAAACAGGTCGTGGACGCGATGTATCCGCTTTTCCGCTACACAGATATCGCGATTAAAGACGATTTCATAGGGGAAATGAACGCACCCGAACTCCTGAAATTAAACCCCAAACAAAAAATCAATCTTGTTTATATATCCGGCAGCGAAACCGAAGAGCGAACCTACCGGATCGGTAGAAATCTTTACGATTCAGTTTTAAAACACGGAGTGGGCGCCAACACGAACCATCGTCTGACCTGGGCGGTGGTGGACCGAGGTGCCTTTGGTAAGGTCTTGGACCAACACAGGTTGGACCAGATCATGGCCGAGATTGCCTCTCAAAAGAATATGCCATTGATGAAAGCCTTTACGATCCGGGACCCCGATATCGATCTGGGGGTGAGCTCGACCTATTATCGCAACACGCATGACCCGGCCGCTGTGCCCAATGCTGTGGATGAATTCGCAAGATCCAAGGGCTATTATGGGCATCCACCGATCGACCCGAAGACCGGAAAGCCGCATTCCAAAACCGATGAGCAACTGTTCATGGAGCGTTTGCGGCCTATTGCCCAGAGAATCGCCTTTAAGATCAGCCAAACCATCGGGCTTGAAGGCGGGATGATTTCCGTGGACGGTCCATCCGGTTCGGGCAAAGGCACTATCGCCGATCTTATTCGTGAAGAGCTTTTGAAACTCCAACGCAATGCCGTTGTGGTGGGCTTGGATGTACGCTTGGCGCCGAGGGTCTGGAGACATGCGATCCAGAAAATGGTAGTCGGCGAGCCGCTGAACGAAGAAGATAGGGATGCTCTCGATAAAGCTTCGCCGGGTCTGTCTTCACGACTCCGGGCCGGAGAGAAATATCTGGACGAGGAATCTTTCTTCGATAATCACGGTATCATCACCGATATTTTGGAGAGGATCCACCACTTCTTACTCATGGGAGAAGACAATACACAGATCGTGGTGCAAAACGCCTATGACCAGATCACCAAGAAGGTCATGGCTGAGAAACCGTACCCCCTTAAAAAAGGCGACATCGTGATTGTCGAAGGCAAGTACGCGAATACGGAAAAATTGGCCTCTTACTACAAATTAAAATACCGCCTGCACGATAACGCGGACCGGGTACTGGCACGTTTTGAGATGCGCACGCGTACCTTGAGCCCGTTTGACGCGGATCGCCAGGTGAAATTCTACCACAAAGCGCTTGGCCCCAGCTACGAAGAGGTCTATGCTCCTCGCACGACCGACCTCATTGATACCTTTATCGATATTTCGGGCGACAACTGGTTCTTAGAGGACAACAATCAGGGCGCAAGGTTGGCGCAGGTTGTGGGCCGAAAGAATTATGCGCTTCAGTTGATACGGGCGCAGCGAACGCTCGAATCTGTCCTAAGCCAAACGGATAAGACAATCGCGGCCTACGAGAGCGGCATCACGGGAGTGTATTATAGCGAACAAGGTCCGCAGGAGAGATATGCCGGCGATGAGGAGATCTCACTTCAAACGCACCAGAAGATCCGGTCGGATCTGGCTTTGCTCCATTCGCGTATTCAAGATGCGCTATCTAAGTCCTCCATAGCGTTCTATCAGATACTGGACATGGAAGGTTCTCTGAAATGGCTTTTGAGTGAACTGCCTTATTCCGCATGGACGGTCGGGCCACGCGCATCGCTTCTGGAAGTACTGGGACAGCTCGATGCCGTTCATATAGACCGCGAACTGCAGGAAATAGGCAGGATTCTTGACGAGGAGAATCATTATGAATTACCCGTGCGTATCGGGGCGATACACCGGATAGGGCAGACTGTTTTCAATGACCCGTCGGACGAGAACAGGTGGCTGGCTTTCAAGATCCTCTGCCGCACGTCCATACCGCGGGAATCGCTTATCCCGTCGTCTCGTATTTTTAACCCTGCGTTCCGTAAAAGCTTTTATTCACTTTTTCACCGCCGGTCCGAACCGTACGGCCGCGGCTGGCTCAATTATTATTTGGCAAAAAATCCAGCCGACGAAGACGTGTATCTGATTGAAGTGAAAAGCCGGGTCAGTGATTATTCCGTCCCGGAAGAGCCGGATGAGGTGAAGATATCGAAGATTGAGAACCTCTCGCAACTTCCGTCCCGAGCGCCGGCCGGCGCGCGGCTGGCAGATAGCGCTGTCAATTCGTACACGGTGAGGGAAGCTTTGCGAGAGCTTTATCTACACAATTGGCAGACGTTTGATAGTTACCAAACAGCGGTAAGAACGGGAGATTATAGGGCCTTTTCTCCGGATAGATTAAAAGGGACTGTTCTTGTAGACAACCAGGGAAACATTCCTGATGGTACGGCTCAAATTGCGCTGAAACTCTTTGGTGATTTTCCTGATAAATCCCACGGCTCGCGGCTCGCCGCACACAAAAATTTAACTGCTGATGAAAAATTGGCGGAGCGGATTCGAGCGATTTTGAAGTATTTGAAAGAGCCTATCTCTCTATCTGATCTTATACCGTACATTCAAGTTATTCCGGAGTTCAAAACAATCAGTCCGGAGAAAATCAGGAGCATAATAGTGGCGGATGCCACATTGCGGGGTCATTCGAATCTGAAATGGGAGTCATTGGAGGATATTTTAAGGAACATCAGCACGGCTGTGTTTACCATGAGGGTACATGAGTTGTCTGGGCGGAAGAATGCGGAAAAAGAACTGGATCGGCTTAGGCGCAATATTATACAAGCCATAGAACCGTTTAACTGGTACCACGCTCAAAAAATAGAATTTCTTAATGGATTGGTTACGGACGACAACTGGCGTAGCGCGCCTCAAACACTCAGTCTGTTAAAGGAAGCTTTGCAGGCTCTACAGGGTAGCTCGCCGACTAAAGGCGCCGGCTCGCGGTTGAGGGACGGAGCAGGCGCAAGATTGGCCAATTATAATTTGCCCTCAATAAGGACCAGCCTTGCGCGTCTTCGTCAGTTAAGAATGGAAGGCCAGATACGGCGCTCGGACAGGGTAGTTCTACATGATTTTCGTAATAGCTACAAAATAGTTTCTATGGGTGATGAGGCCAAGCCTTTGAAACCCGAAGAACTAAATTGGACTGATTATCAAAAATATTTGAAAGCAAGACAGAACGTGCAAGCGATTTTAGAGGTGATCCCGCAAATATTCCCCAAAGAAACTTATCCGGGCCTGCTTGATGAGATAAAAGAGAAGCTTATCATCACTGCGATCAGAGCCGAAACGCGGCTTCTTGCGCCGATAGAGTTTTCATCGCGTTATCGATGGGGTCGTTGGAGAAATAGCCGCTCGCGGGCTATGTTGTACGTGTCTTGGAATGACATCGTATCGCTTCGCTCAGACGATGTTATTTTGGCCGCGTTTGCGGTCGTGCACGGCTGGGAATGGAATAAGCTTTACGAAGAGACACGTCAAATCTCTGCCCAAGAGGCGCACAAGCGTTTTGAAGATTTTGAGAACGAATGGGATCGCCGTGAAAAACCCTACCTCACGTTGATGCATCGATTAAAAACCGCGTGGTATTTGCTTGCCGACAAGATCCTTTTGATTAGACAAAGACAACGCTTAAGAAACAGCTTCAAAAAATATAAAATAAACCACTTTTCTAAGCTTAGTGATCAAGCTTTGTTAATCATTAAAAAATACATGCCGGAACAAAACGGCGTCATCGTCGTCAACAGAAGATTGACTGAGAATGAAGAGACGAGAGCTTTTAGAGAACCTCTCAATGAAACGTTTATGCAGCTTAAACGTTTGACAGATACGGCCATGTCGATCGGAGATTACCGTTCCGCTAAAGAAATCAATCAACTGATTCGCATCACGTTAGGTTACCTTCATATTATTGATTCAGGATTTTTGATCGCGGATTCGTACAAGAATTATCTCAAAACAGTGCTTCGCATCGGAGATTATAACTCATTTTTAAACGCGCTCGATAATTTATCCGGTGGTGTTATGCAGATCTCCGATTGGCCTATGATTCTAGTTACCACCGACCCTGAAGAGAAGCAGTTTTTCATAAATACATTCGTTGATTTTCCTGAATGGATCGGAAAGGTCATCCGGCGGCAAACCGTGATTGTGAATGACAAAAAAGACGAAAAGATTTTGATGGCAGTTGAGAAGGAGGCCTACCGTCTTTTGGAAGAGATCAAAGGAAAGCATAAGCCAGATGCGGCAGCAGGCGCGCGGCTTGGAGCCGTGTCGCTAAGCTTGCGTAGGGACTGGGGTTTTTGGGTATCGATCGGCGTCCTTTCGATCTCACTTATCACCACGGTTATCATGGTGAATGTTTTAAATCATCAAGGGGTGGCGTTTCCCGGAAAACCTGCGACGCCCGTGCTCTTAAGAGATAACGTATTTCAATCAGTCGTGGACAGTTATCTTGAATTGCCGCCCACTAATAATCTCAACATTGGTTATCACAACCTGGATTTTAGGGGCCGGCTAGCCTATTTCTTGTCCGCGCCTGTTTTCGCTCTTTATTATTTTTTGTTGGCCAAGGGGAAAATTTTGCCGAAACAGGGGGTAAAGGCCGTCCTCATGGGAGCGATCGCAGGGGCCGGGTTTGCGTATTGCCTGGAAATCACGTTCTGGCTTCTTTTCCACGGGGAATTTGTGGTCACAAACTATTGGGGCTTGCAATACATGAATCTTCCGGACATGATTTGGTTTACGGCGATTCCCTTGTTTGCGGTCAGTATATTGTTTTGGTGGATGAAGGCGTCCCTTAAGGCGACGACGAAAATAGCCTCTGCGGTTGTCTCAAGAAATGGCCGGGCAAAAAAGAAAGATGCTGCTCAGAGGCCTGAAAGTCCTAACTCGGAAAGCGCAAACGGCGCGCGGCTGGCCGCATCGTTTGGAAAATTTTTGCCGGGCACTCAGTTTCGTCTTGGCGGGCCGAATTCGGTTCAGGCGATTAAATCCCTGAGAGATTGGACTCAGTACACGAAGGCGGTTGCCCAGATGAAGTCCACCCGATTTTCTTCCAATAGGTTTCTTGGGACGAACGAAGATTTGGTCGAGGTGATACTCCAGGACTACAGGGTGATGCGGATTTTAGGAGTTTCTTCGAAACGAATGGGCGCTTGGCTAAGGCGGCTTTTGTTTCCCAACAAATACGAAAAGATTCTTAATTTTATTTTTGGAATCAACGGCCAAAGGATCGAAATGATCATGGGGCAGTCAGGCCTTGGGACCCAAGACCCGCCCCTGCCAGGCGTCAGATTTTCCCAAGAAGAGTACCTATTTCAAAATAAGAAGACCGGAAGGGTGATGCCTTCCGTTGTCACGGAAATGCACCCCGACCTCATAGAGTTGTATGGATTTTTTGAGGGGCAAACGCTGCCGGAATTTGAAGAAAGCTACCGAATTTTCGATTTGACGGAACCGCCGACCTATCGAATCGATCCGATAGAGCTTTATGCGTTATTTACTGGAAAAAATATTGACAAATTGAGACAAAAAGTAACTGATGGCCTGAAGAATCAATCCGGTGCGCGGCTGGCTAGCCAGGCGTCAGCACAATTCTGGAAAGCGGCTCAACAGGGTGCTGTCGTTATATTGGATCCTGTCAAGACAAGAGGCGAGGAAATAAAAGAAGCGCTTTTAACCCAACGAAAGGGTTTTGAGAAGGAAAGGGTACATGTTTTTGGAACGCACGGCGCTTTAGCCGCCGCAATGCAGAAAGATCCCCAGTCCTTTGAGGAAATATCATTACTTTTGAATAACGGCAGGCCGTTCTCAACCGTCGAACAATTACGCAAAATGCTTAGAAGCAACACGATTACCGCTTTCCCCGCCTTTCATCAATTTACGGTCAGCTTAATCATCAACAATGCGGGGTCAAATGGCGTCGGCGTGATGAACGGGGATAATGTGGCGAACAAGCTTGAAGCGCCTGCCGTCGGGCCGGTTCTGCTCGAGAAAAAAATAACCCGCCCGCACGTGGTTCCACGTAAAGAGGACAACACCGAAGCCGTTTTACGAAAAAAACGAGTAACCATTTTAGCGAACATTGTCAGTTATTTGGCCGCGCAAACGGAACCCGTCCTTGCTTGGCCGGTAGCTGAAAACGCCTTCGGATCTTCCAAACCTCTCAAAAGCGCTTCGGTTATTTCGGGGAAGCTGGGCGATCTGGTGCGATGGGGAGTTATAGTAAAAATAGAAAATAAATCGACCCGCATAGCCTCTTATCTATTAAATCCAAAGTGGAATGCTCCATTATTACAACAAGAGAAAGAGGCGACCCACTTTATAGAAGAAGTTTTGACCCCTTCCTCGAATCTTGATGCGTGGTTGAACACCGGCGCGCGGCTGGCTAATCGATCGGAGTGGATTGTGAGCAAAGAGGATGTCATTAGGATCGGCGATATTGAAGTCCGCATTGTGGACATTCAGACGCAAAGATTTCCCAGGGTGCTGGTAGAGACGACTTCGAAGTCAAGGGCTCTTATGCCGAAAATATTGGGAGAAAACCAATTTAGAAAAATCACCGGCACGGATATCCACCTTCAATTTAGATACGCAATAAAAAATAATTCCTCGGCGGTTTTATGGATTTTGGCGCCTGAAGAAATTTTAAAAACAATTATTGTAAAAAAAGCGGATGAGCGTGCACTTCAAATAAAAAGGCTCAAACGATTCGCTCGGGCGTGGGGAATCACGCTTGCCGTATTTGACAAAATTTATGATGAAGGAAAGCCAACATACGCCGTCGCCGTCCAAAGAGTGCAAACGGCCATGAGAACCAGTCGCGAAATTCATTTAAAGCGGCTGCAAACGAAAAGTGTTTTGAAAGACAGAAGGGGAGCGCGGCTGGCTTCCGGTAGTGATTTTTCGTCTCGTGTGAAACAGAATCTGCAGCGGGCGTTTGACAGTGTGGGCTTAAAAATTGAAGTAAAAGATGAAGATGTGGCGCGGCTTTTACCGACATTTAAGGGAAGGAGTAACCAAGTACCTTCTTTATCAGAAAATATAGCAACACATGTGCTTCGACAATTGATAGAGCAGAATGTGGATCCCAATAATCCCGAAGAGAGCAGGAAGGCCTTTCGTCAGCTTAAAATAATGCCGGTTAATCCGGCTGACCGGCCTCTAAAGACTCTAAGTGCCACTCCGGCTATTGGAAAACGAAGATCCTCTCAAGAGGCGACAAGTTCTTCTTTTATTTCCAGAAGATGGATTCTGCGCGGTGTTTTATACGGAGGTGCCGCAGCATTCTTTATCGGGGTCTTTTCATGGCTTCGTTCGCTCACGGACTCTTTGCTTGATCTTACACCTCAGGCAGTAAATCTCGTAGCCAAGTATCCAAATATCGAATGGATAGACCATACGAAAACCCGCGTGTTGGAGAATGCCGCCGTATCGGAACGTATGGACCAAGCCTTGCGTCTTTTGAGAATTGATAATTCAGTCCGCTTTTCCCAGATTAAAAGTATCGAAGCAGAAGACAATGCAGAAAATCAGGATTCGGCGCGTATTTATGTGAAAACCGTAGATCAGGGCGTTGAAGTGTTTGAAGACAGTGAGTTGCGCATGCAGAACACTCCCGGCACTCTTGAAATTATGGAACTAGGCAATAAACTTTATGGAGGCAGTTTTGACGAAAATAGACAGATTTTAAGTATTTTGCGTTTTTTGCCTTATATTTCCGGGCTTGTCGTCGGAATCATCCTAACACTGCTGGTGTATGCTAACAGGCGGGCAGGATTTAGATGGTCCAATGTTTCTCAAAGATCAAGCGCAGATGACTTGACTACTGCCCGTGATACCCAAAGGCATGCTAGAGAAATTGAGATCCGGGAAATTCCTACAGGAAAGCATGCGATTGATGAAGAAGGCGATGAAATATCCGGCTCGCGGCTGGCTTCAAGGAAATCAGGAGAGAAATCAAAACTGGTGCAAATTTATGATGAGCTTCAATCAGTTCTTAGAATTATGTCCGAAACGGATCTTGAAGATGCTAAAGATCTCGTTTTTCTGCCGCAAGGGATCCAAGCTTTAGATGAATTAAGGTCTTTTATGAAAACAGCAGATTTTTATTCAGCTATTTCGGATCCATGGCGGTTACGGTTTCAGGACACGCTGCTCAAGATCTACTTGGCTTTACCGATTGCAACCCGGCACTTTGATATTTTCGAATTGAAAAGCAGGTATAAAGAAGGAGTATCTTCAAAGGCCCAGTTTTTATTGGGTATTATTAGTCCTGGTGAATACCAATTTAGGACTAGTTTGGCTCAGTACGTTACAAAATATCCGTTGAGGAAAAAAGATCAAATTAGATTTGAAAAAGGGTTCCCAATCGTTTTGAATCCGTTTGATTCGATGTATGACTTCGCTGATTTGCAAGGACAGGCGGGAGATTTTGAGATCAATCTATCTACTTTTGCTTACGGGCCATCCTTTTTGAATGTATTAGCTTTATCCGGAGAATTTTCGGTGGTTAATCAACTTATCCCTATGAGACCTGATTTTGTTGCTCATACTCATGGATTTGACAGAAACGTTGAACCCAGTGTTCCTGATACTCTCAATGCGGAGGAAAAATCGCAATCGGGGATTGACAATTGGATAATTGGTTTTAACGAATCATCTTATGGAGATTATTCGATTGCTTATTATTTTCCGGGGTCAGCGTCATGGGGCTTTTACCGTGATTATCAAAAATTGGAGTGTCACTTAAGACGTCCTTTGGGCATTGTTCCTCCAAAGGGCGAGTGGCTCGAACGGCTCTCAAATATTTCCTTTTCTGATTCCGATCTTATTCGCCCGAATATGGATTTTGATGAATTTTATCAACAATGCGTGGATTATTTAAAACGGCAAAAAAAGGGAAAAGATCGTTTAGTTCTGTTAGAGAAATTAATGGAATACCGGGATCCTAAAAAGTGGGTCTTCTCTTCCGAAGCACAAAGGGAATATTCGCTGCGGCTTTCGGGAATGAGCTTGGACAAATTAAAAGCAGAGAAATCGCAGTATTATCGCTGGTGGGATGGCATGGAGAATGTTTTAAATCGCGTTATTCAGACCCATCGCGTCCTTCCTTATATGGCGGAGCCATTGTTTTTGATTTCCAATGCTGGAAAAAGTCACTCTGATTCGCGTGTCCTAGAAGCCGAAATGGAAATAGCTTTCTTCCGGGAAATAATTTATCGCTGGGACTCTGAATCTAAACCACGGTCCGCCAATTTGTTTGCCGGCGCGCGGCTTGCTCTGGATGACCCAAATTCGCTTTTGAAGTTCGTGGAGCATCATTTAAAGCAGATAGAACTCGCTAGACTTTTCTCAAGATACAAGAATCATGCCGCATGGGCCGCCTTTGCCTTCGTTTTTGCGGCTCTTTATGGGTTGTTGGGATGGGCATTTCCTCATTTAGGAATGATACCAAAAGGGATCGCCGCCGGCATCGCCGCGTATGTTGCCAAAAATTTAGTTTGGATACCGGCCAACTCCCGGCGTTTTCGCTATCAGCTCCGACCGGTCATCGAAAAAAATCCTTTGCCGCATTCCGATAGGAACGCGAATATCCAAAAACTGAAAGACCTTCTCGGATTCCAAGTCCAGATCGCCGCCGCTTACGACGCCATGGTGGGAGATGTGGTCAGGCGGCTGGTTCAAAATGATCTGCCAAACGCCGAGCCATTCGTGTTGTTTTTTATCTCGAGCATCGACGATTTCTTCGATATCAGTTACTACCCCAGAATCAATCGACCGCATGCATTGGCCGAGATCTATGTCCACCCGGACCACGTGACGGTGCAAAAGAAAGGGAAAAAGACCAGATCTTATCGCATCCAATACGTCGACCGAGCGTTGGAAGAGACCGGGCTTAAACTCGGCAAGAACTTTCACGAGTTTTTAAAAATGTTCGAAACGAGGGGAATCATCACCCAGCCCCCCGGTATTTCGGAGGCGGTCATGTTCCGTGACACGTTTGAGGAATCCACAGCCATGCTCGACGCGAGGGGAGAATGGCTGCAATTATCTCCCGAAAATCGTTGGGGCAGTCCGACCGACAGGTGGGATGAAATCAACGAAGGCAATCCCTACGGTGAATTGCTCTTTGGATATCACACGCACCCTATGGGAGGTTTTCAGCTGTCGGACGGAGATAAAGGCGCGTTCGAGGAGCAGGCTGCTATTTTTGACAGGCCGATTCCGGAGATCATCTGGGCGCTCAAGACACCCTCACAGCTGGAGGGCGCCGTTTATGTGCCCGAAAAGACTGAAGCAGGCTGGTCGCTGAGCGAAACTCCGACGGTGATCTTGCAAGTCGACCTATCTGAAGGCGGCAAGGTTCAATCGACGGAAGGCGCGCGGCTGGCGGAAAATTTATTTGTGCCGAATAAAATCTTCCCAGGGCGTTTCAATGTCTCTCAAAATGCTTCGAATAAGCCCGCGCCCAATGTCTTCGCCTTTATGAAACGGCACAACGGTGGCGCGGCCATCTGGATGCCTGAAGTATATGTGACTGCCTTCTTGGCGAATCTTTTGAAAGCTCAGTTTTTGCAATATTCGGATTACTTGGAGAGGTTTAAGAGGCGTGAGCCGTTGACTCAAACAGCGACCTTGACTTCTTGGAGCCCCACGAATTTAAGCGGTTTTGGAGCTTTGCCTTCAACTTTGATGCAAAGTGTGATGGCTTCCTTGACCCGCTTTAGAAGCTCGCTCATGTTCTTGGCTTGGGTATGGCAACCCCGAAGCGCAGGCACAGATGCTACCAACATCTTGTCCTCATCCTCTTCAATTAGCACAGCAAATTCAAATGATTTCATAAAGTTATCTCCTAAACAGACAAATAACACAATTTCAGGATCAAGTCAAGGCACGCGGCTGGCGGTGGATGCCTCGTATTTAACGGTGGATCCCGAACAGCATCTGAAAGAGCCCATTGAAAAAAGACTTACGGAATTAAACGGCCAGGCCAAAGGATCACGAATGGCGGCGCAAGGAAAAGCAGATGAGAACCTTGAGCGCATCAAACAGGCTTTGATCGAGGCATTTGACAAAGTAAATTTGAAAATTTTAGTGGACGATCAATTGGTTCAATCAATATTACCTACATTTGCACAATTCGCGCTCACGGATTCTGAAATCAAAAGAAACGCCGCTCATCTTGCGCGGATTATTTCTGGACTGAAAAAACCAGGGAAGTCGGATGAGCAAGCCTTTCATAAATGGCGTAATCTTGCAGTAGAGTTGAAACCTCAAAACCGGTTTCGAAATAAACCCTGGATTTTACAAGAAACCAAGATCCCTCCAATACGTTTGGAAGTGGGCCAAAAAGTTGTAGTTAGACCGGGGGAAACCATGAGTGTTTTGTATACTGGCGGCAAATTGGATTTACGCCTTAAGCCCTGGTTCTCTGGAGAGAGGCACATAGCTTTTGTGGCTGAGAGCCGTTCAAATGTGGGGATGTTCACTGATTATCAAGTGAGCGCGAACCCCGTGAATTCTGCTCATTATTCTTTAGGGTATGGCGTCATTATTAATCCAGCACTCCATCAAGGTGAATTAGTCCTTCAAATAGAAAATCGAAATTATTCCGAGAAGCTCAACGTTTATAAAACAATAACTGGCTCGCGGCTTTCTGCTTCGCTCGTTGAAAAGCGTGATGAGTTTCGCGGAACAAGGGCGGCCTCGTCCTTCGAAGCTCGCGGAGCGAGCGTAGAAGGAGCGCGGCTGGCTAATCCATTGAACAATTTTTTAACGATCAACAATGTCCATTTGAAGATCATTCCTTTGACTCATGAGGTCGTGCGCGAACAACGTGAAAATCTCATCAGGCTTTTAAAACAAATTCCTGGAATACCAAATCCTGTTGAAGACATAGATGAACTTACAACCAATCCCTCCTGGCTGGATTCATCTTTAAGCTTCGTTGTTTTGGAGGAGAAGCGAAACGAAGCGGTTGGATATAGTCTTGCCTTCCCTTCAATTTATCCCGGTCTTTCCCAAATAGATAATGCTGTAAATCTTTCACAATTATCGGTTCGTCCGGATTTTCAATCATCGGCCGTGGCTCCCTGGCTGCTTTACCGAAGCTTTTTAGCCGCACAGAAAGCGGGCTCTGTTTCATCCTATGGGGTAGTGGATCTGAATAATACACAGGCCATCAAATTTTTTGAAAAAATTGCCCGCAGAGATGATCCATTATTCGGGCGTATTTTGCAGCACTCCGTGTATTATTTTGCGGATCTAAAAGAAGCTCTCCCAAAAATTTTAGATTTATTCAGAGACAAAATGAGTCAAGACGCACAATCAGGACCATCGGGCGCGCGGCTGGCTAATCGATCGGAGTGGATTGTGAGCAAAGAGGATGTCATTAGGATCGGCGATATTGAAGTCCGCATTGTGGACATTCAGACGCAAAGATTTCCCAGGGTGCTGGTAGAGACGACTTCGAAGTCAAGGGCTCTTATGCCGAAAATATTGGGAGAAAACCAATTTAGAAAAATCACCGGCACGGATATCCACCTTCAATTTAGATACGCAATAAAAAATAATTCCTCGGCGGTTTTATGGATTTTGGCGCCTGAAGAAATTTTAAAAACAATTATTGTAAAAAAAGCGGATGAGCGTGCACTTCAAATAAAAAGGCTCAAACGATTCGCTCGGGCGTGGGGAATCACGCTTGCCGTATTTGACAAAATTTATGATGAAGGAAAGCCAACATACGCCGTCGCCGTCCAAAGAGTGCAAACGGCCATGAGAACCAGTCGCGAAATTCATTTAAAGCGGCTGCAAACGAAAAGTGCTTTGAAGGACAGAAGGGGAGCGCGGCTGGCGTATCCCATTCGTCCTCTGAAAAGCGAAGAAGAAATCACGCTGGACATATCCCAGGACCCGGCGCAGCTTTTGCTGGGAAAAGTGCCGGTTACGATCAACGAAGGGTTGAATTCTAAAGTCTATGTCCGCTTTGGCGGAGAGGCATTTATTCTGGAGATTGGCAGAGGCCAGATCGAGATCCACAGAGCTCCCGTGCCACAGGCCGCGTTATGGGTAAAACAAGAAGGACTTCGTTCCGAAGTCGTATACTCAACTTCTCAAACGGCCGCGGATTTTAAAACCGTTTCAAGATCGCCGGTTATCCTCTCTTATTCTCGGTCCGGCCAAATCACGATTACAAATCATGGGGCGACGGACAGCACCACCCAAGTTTCAGGCAAAGTGGTCGCCGGCGCGCGGCTCGGCGCCAAAAAGAATTTTATCGCGACTCAGGATGTTTTTCTGAAGAAAGACCTGAAAGGCGTAGGAAAATACACGCGAAGGAGAATGATTGTTTTGACAGTGGCTTTTTTGGTTGGCGGCGTAATGATTTCTTGGAGCATGCTTTATGCTTCTATATTTTTATCTTTGATGACCTATACTTTTCTTCGCGGCTTTTTTCAATTGAGAAAAGATGTGTATTGGGACAATGAGAACAGGTTAAGAATCCAGTTATTGTCCGATAGTGAAAAATACGATGCGCTCGAGTGGACATGGCGGACTTTTAGCGAAATCCAGCGTATGGAAGAATTCGTTATTGAAAATATAGCTCCAGATGTCTCATTTTTTATTAAGTGGCTTTTAAACCTAATGGAAGGACCGGAAAATCTACCTATGGGATTAGGTAGGATTTTTCTGAAAACCTACGAATCGAGAACCGGGAATAGGTTTGCTCTCATGAGGATTTCTTTAAGAGACCTGCAAAACCAACTGGTGGACGCATTGGTGCCAGACCAAGATACAACAAGTCAACGATTAAACAATAACGGCTCGCGGCTGGCGGAAACAAAAGCGCACCAGGACACCAGCGCACCAGGACACCAGACTGGTGCTCAAGCGCTCGGGCGCTCTGGTGCCCAATCAGTCTCCGGCTCGCGATTGGCGGATGATGCCAGACGCTATGAACGCCCTGAAGCATTGCGAATCTTGAGAAATTGGGAAGAGCTTGGTGATCTTTATATAGAGGCTTATGGCAATGCCGCCCAGGTTGGGAGATGGTTAGGTGTTGCCGGCACGTGGGTGGAAAAGAAAGTGCACCGTTATAAATTTAATATCAAAGGTTCAGGTTCACCTGTATATGATGCGCTTCATGATAAGCTGCAGGTGGAGTATGTTCGCTCAGGTTACGATCTTATTCGCATGGGGCGCACTCTGAAATTAAATACAGGCAATGTTACGCGTGTATTGAAGACTTTCGGTGTCAATTTGATGGGTTCGCGGCTGGCGGAGGTTGACAAAAATTCGAACAATGAAACAACTCTCCAACATTACCTGGATATTTATCGAACCTCAGAAGGAAACGAAAAAGCGCGTGCGTTGAATGAATTCCTAAATACATATCGATTAATTGACATAGATACTACTTACATTCAACGGCGGCAATTGAGAGCAATCGCTGAACAGTCTGGAAAAGACATGAGAGAAGTGCGTCTTCCAAAGAGTACAAGGAGTCTTTCTTTTTTGACTTCGGATGATCTCATCGATATGGTTCGGTCTTATTCCAATCTTCATTCAGAGTTCAGCATGATAGAACATTATCAAATTGCAAACTTAATTTTAAATCATCCGGAACTAGTAGATTCAAGACTTGTGGATCAAGTCACTCGCGGATTAACCTCGATGAAAGAATCGGGCCTTTACTTTATTGCATGGGAATTAGTGAGCGCCGTCGTTATTTCTCAACCTCAACCAGCGCGTCTACGCATTCAGGAAATAATCATTTCTCAACTTGATTCTGAAGATGAGTTTACACGGCAGCATGCAGTCAAAAGCTTGGGAGAAATGGCAGCTGATCGCACCATTGTTTTGAGTCCTGAGGAACAGCATACATTAATTGAAAATCTTAAAGAAAAAATCCTCCGTGACCCATCTTCATATGTCTACAACACCGCTCTGGAGACCCTATATAAAATGATGCGTTTTAATCAGGATGAATTTTACACGCCCCAAAACATTAACTTTATCGAAGAACGACTTTACCATTGGCGAGATAACGTTTCTGTCACGTGGTTTGAGGTATACAACCGACACCTGGACTGGGTTGCTGATAACGCTCTTAAAACAAGGGAGATAGGAAAAGGCGCGTCCACTTATTTGACAACGACGTTGGGCGGACAAGGCTGGGAAAAGATGGCGGACTATCTTCTGGATCACGTAATGTTTCAGGGTGGGGGTCATGGTCCTGCCACTAAATTTTTCCTGCGATTATTTGTTCCCGATATCTCTCTTCATACAGAAGAGCGGCTTAATAAATTGGTCCCCCCGAGTCTGAGTTCTTTACAGACCGGTGCTCGTACGATCGCCGAAGGCTATCTAAAAACAGTTCGGTTTGACCCTAGAGTTTTGAAACGCCGCTATTTAGTACGTTTGTTGGATGTTTTTTCATTCGATAAGGATAGTCCATGGACTGTTCGCCATCTTTTTACCTCCATCCTCGACGATTTTAAACCATTGCTTGATGACGATCGAGTTGTTTCCGAAGGGGATCCGCAAGCTGTGCAAGATCTCAAAGACATGGTGGATTTGGCTCAAAGACTTGAGAAAGCTACACCCAAGGAAGGTCCTTTCAGGGGTTTTCCAGACCTAAAGGTGGTTGATGAAGTTGCCGCGATCTTCCGAGCTCGATGGAGAGTGGATATCGAAGGGCATAGTTTTATAGGAGAGGATTGGTTTAACGATAGAGAACAAGCTGAACGAACTCAAACCAAACAAGAATTGCGAGATCCATTCAACATATTGGGCGTTTCCCGTGAAGCCACAGATGAAGAGCTAAAATCTGCTGTACGGCGTTTGTCCCTTAAATATCACCCCGACAAAAATCCTGACAATGCAGAAGCTCTTAAAATGTTTAAGGACGTACAATGGGCGTATGAAACACTTTTTGATAAAGTCGGCATACGTTCCCGCTCCGGAGTGCAGGAAGATAATTCCTCCGGCGCGCGGCTGGCGCAAAGGGAAACCGACCGTCCAAAAGCTACACGCCTTACGGTAGAATTTGCTACACAACAAGCATTAGTCGTATGGAAACTTCTGCAAAAGGGCGCGCTAAGCGAAGAAACGGCAAAAACAAACGCCAACCTTTTGGCCGACGTTTTCCCCGCAGAAGGTACTCCCAATCAATTGCGTTTAACAAGAGCATTTCGGGAGCTTCATGGAAAAGGAGTTTTGGGGCGTACCACGGCTCAAATGAATATTCCATTGGTAAAACAAGGTGGAATCCTGAAAAAAATCGTGCCCGCCTATTATATAAAAAATGACGAATTTAAAGAAGTGGCCAACCTGGCGGATATGGAAGCGAAGTTCCTTAAAGATGTTAAAAAATCTGGCTCGCGGCCGGCAAATCAACCCGCGCAATTTATACGCGAAGACTCATCGTATACGGGTAGTCAGCTTCGTTCATTTTTGGTCGCCGAAGGGTTTGCACAGCATGTGGCGCATTTTGGATTGGAAAGGGCTGTTCCTGTTTTTGTAAATGATGGGCCATCGGGCATCGGAAAGACGACAATGGCCAGAGCCATGAAACAGACGCTTAAGGGGCGTTTCCATGTGCTATCTCTTGGCGCGGATATGTTTTTGAAGGACAGAGAAGATCGCCAAGTGGTTCGTCAAAGAACTTTGGCTGGCGAAATCGACGCGGCCTCTTTTGACGAAAGGGATCTATATGATTTTGAAAAATTAAAGAATGTATTGAAGCAGATCGATTTATTTAGAAGTTCGGGCAATGCGGCAGGCGTTCTAAATATCCCGCAAGCGTACGATATACGAAAAAAAACTACAAAGGACAGAACGTATAGGCTAAGTCGTAATACAGTCGTTTTGATCGAGGGCAAATACACCCTCTCCACCGAACTTCTGTCTTTATACGGTCCCAAACCTTATTTTATGCGTATGGACGCCGATCCCGGTTTTGTTCGCCGGCAATTTGAGACGAGAATAAAGTCTGAGGGTCGGTCCGAATCCGAGATCGAAGAACTCATGCGGTACTATGACCTGGTTTTATGGCCAAGTTATGAGCGGTACAGCCAAATCCCGGTTCCCGGTTTAAAGCACTTTGTTGACGAATCCAGCTCCGGCTCACGGTTGGCAAAGCAATCCGCCACTCAACTAAAAGCCACCGTAAGAAATTATTTTGACTTAAGTCGACGAGCCAATGAAGCGAATATCAAGGGGAATGCGCGTTTACAAGAAATACAGGGTAAATCTGAACAAAAATCATTCACATGGCTTGGTCGCGATTTCCGCGCGGTCGGGGAATTTCATTACGATGCGCTTGCGATAGATTTCTTGCAAAAGATGCTCGGCTACAGCGCTTTTATTCAAGAAGCGCGCGAGGGGAAGTGGCTTTTTCTGGTGGAAGGTGCCGGAGACAAGACTCTTCATTCCTTAAATGGCACGTCGACAGGTCTGCTTGTTGGGATCGCTCGATTGCTTAGCGTTGAGATTCACGATCCGGTTATTAATGAAAACGATTGGGCCATAGTGGAAGAAATAGCCCAAGCTTCAAATGTCCGTCCTGAAGTTGTCGCGGGTTATCTCGTGGTTGCCACTGCCACAAGAAAGGATAGCACTTTGTCTCAAGAAGCAGCCACCTTTTCTTCGTGGAACCACCTTTCAACGGCCGAGGTCGCGAGCTACGCTGATCAATTTGTCCTCCTGCCCGGGACCGAACGTCAGCGCCTGGATAAAGTCATTTACGGCAATTTACGGCGCATAGAAGGAGACCGCACCGTCACGGAAATCGAGCGACTCACCGCAAATCATCCCAACGCCAACAAAACACTCTTGCTCGTAGGCAAATACCATCTCGACGATATTCTTGCACGAGTCCCTTACGGCTCGCGGCTGGCGAATCCGTCGCAGGTTTCAGACTTTGGAGAGCAGGGAAAAATATTCTTCTCTGGAAATCCCGGCAGTCCGAAGGTTGTTCAGAATAATAAAAACGGGAATGGAGCGGTAACAGGGAATAACAATTGGACGGTCAACCCCTGGCTTCGTGTAGATCCTGTGATCGCCTTCCTCACGTACCAATTTAAAACCGGCTTGTTCAAATACTTTTCCCAAGGTTTTATAGGGAACTGGAGAGATTTTCAACGGCAGGAATTAAATAGCGACAGCGGTGTGTTCGGTGGCAACAAGTGGCGGGGAGAGCCATTCATTGTCTCTGGATTTAACAAATCCTTCTTCAATAAGAATATCTTGAATGGTGCCCATCCGCTGGCTTTCCTCGAGAAACAGGCGTACCGCTTCCTGTCCCCGTTTACGCGCTTCCTCGACCGTATCGCCACAGCTGCTAACCGAAAGCTCCGGGCAGTAGCTGACAAAGGTTGTGCCTTCCTTAAAGATGAGCGTGGTGAACTCAATTTTCATAAGCAAACTGTACCACAACCCTCTAAGATTAACAAGCCTGCCTCATCTGACAGTTTTGTGTCAGGCGCGCGGCTGGCGGATAAAAATCCGGATCCCAAAAGGTGGGGCATTCGAGAACCAATTGATGAGTTCGGTATAAATCAGCTGGCTGCCATAGCCAGCAGTTATTTTTATAAAGCAGTTGGGGAAAAATCAGATGAATTGTCTAAAGCCAAAACCATAGAAGTGGAGACTGCTATTGAATATTATAGGCAACGTTCGGCTGAAGTGTTAAACAGTCCAAAAATTATTCATTGGCTGGCCAACGTAAAGGAAAAACTTGGAAAGCTTGATGAGGCAATAGCTTTAAGAGAAAGATTAAATACGTTCAAATTAGAAAACTCAATTATTCCTATTGAAAACGAATTAATTCTTAAAAGGTTAAAGCGTTTTAAGAAGACGCCTTTTATCAATATTCCGCTTCCAAAGTCTATAGAGGAATTGAACGAATTTTATGACACCCTAAACGATTATTCGGCCGATGAGCTCATTAATTTCTTTGATCGAATATATGATCCAATAGAAAAAAATGAGTATGATCTGAAATTTTTAGGAGATATAAGCGGCAACAAATCTATTACCCGGGGAGATTCTTATTTCATATCAAACCAAAAAAGAAGATCATACGCGGGTTATGGCAAGAGTAAGATTGAGGACGCTTGGAAAAGGGTCTGGTCTCTGGCGCATACAATGCATGAGGCCAGACAGCAGGCTATCTATACCTCTGATCTGATGCGAGGTTTTGTCGAGTGGATTTATTCGGACTATCGTAGAGAATTTTATGCAGAAAAAAGTCAATTTAGGGAAAAATTAAGCCCAGAGCTGCGGATCAATTCAAAACATATATATTTTAAAAGAATCATTCAATTTCTTCGTCAGAATGAGAACAAAACTTTAACCTTGGAAGATATTCCTGATGGGTTGGCTCAGCGGCTAAGAAATTTTTTCAATATTATATTTATTCCATTGGCCTATGGAAATGGTGATGGAGATAGTTTTTTGGAGGAGTTGGATATTTTTGCAATTGATCCTGAAAAACGCAGGATTGATATGGATGGCGCCAAACAAATCATTTATTCTGCACACGAGAGAATCACAAACTCCGGCTCGCGGATGGCGGAAACAAAAGCGCACCAGGACACCAGCGCGGCAGGGCTGGCGGAAGTAAAAGAGGTCGAAGACGAAGGACTACAGACGAAAGGAAGAGACGCTTTATCTGTTTTCCAGAATGGCGATGCGTTTGTCCAATACCTCCGACAGCTTCTCCAGGTCTTTTTTGGTGGCGATGGTGGGAATAATAGATTTGATCATCGCCATGTCGGACTTAAGCAGGGACACGTCGCTCTCGAGAGTTTCGAGTTTTTCCAGTTTTTCGTGAACCCCAGCCAGGCTTTCTCCAAAGGCACGAAATTGACTGCGCAAGTCTTCCAGAACAGCGGTAAACTCTCGTTCACGGGAATGCTCGGGACCAATAGGGGGAGTGGGTTTTCTGACCATATCGAAGGGAGGATATCACATGGCTTTCGTTCCGTCAATCCTGTTGGCAACCTTGTCGCCGGCTCGCGGCTTGGAGCGAAGCGACAATCCGCCGAAGCTCCAGTGGCGGATGGCGGCGTCCGCTACCAAAACGTCAGCGGACTCCCTTCGGGAGCGCGGCTGGCTGATGATAACGATTTGCAGCTTAAAATAAAGGCATTGTCCGATAAATTTAATTTGATGAACAAACGTCTTCATCCGGAATCTTTGATCAAGCAAAGTCCTTATTGGATAAGACTGAGTGATGCTGTCTCAAAACTGCAATCAATCGAAATGTATCATCAACAACGTACACTTGAAACTCTCATAGAGACTTTCGGGCCTGATAGAGAAATCATGGATCACTTAATTAATGATCTGAGCCAGTTCAACGATGCGACGCGGCAGCTTTCATCGGAAGATATTGCCAGAGGAGAACAAGTGTTTATTTTACAGCAGGTTCCGGAGCTCCGGCAGGCATTGACTGACCTTCAGAAGGCTATTTTCGGCTCGCGGCTGGCATTCAATTGGCGACATGAATCTCAACAAATTGATAGATTAATTCCACCTCCTTCGCATGTTATCTCACATTACGACGCCTACGATGAGGAAGGTTATGTGGTCAGGAAAGGAAAAAAACATTATGGACTAAGTTACGTAGCAGAAGATAAGGCTCTGCGCAGCCGCTTAGTTGGCCAAATTGAACAAAGATTGCAAAGATTCAAAACAAGGCCATTGTCTTTTCTTTCTATCGGTAGCGGTCGAGGGCATTTGGAGGTTGATATAAAGAAACAGATGCCTTGGTTAGAAATCACAGGCTTGGAGCTAAGTCCAAGAAATGTTGAGTTATCGAGAAAAGAGGGGATAGATCTGATCAATGTTGACGCCTATACTTACCTGGCACCAAATAGCTCCTTCATCAATCCCGATAAAAAATTTAACATTATTTTATTGCCCGATTCAATTTATTTCTTTAACCCTTATAAAATCTTAAAGCTAATCAGAGAAAGACTCTCTCCTAATGGTGTGATACTGCTTGTCGTAGCCATTCCGGACATTTTGACAGAAGGGGGCTATCATGATCCTATCTCCGGAGCAACCCGTTTTTCAATGCCAATTTATTACCGAGCTCTTTTGGCGAATCAATTTACTGACATTCATTTAACGCGAGTAAATCCTCAACCATTTGAAACGCCGATGGGAAAGGCCGATTATTGGTTATTGAGTGCCAAAAACGCCGGCGCGCGGCTTGGAAAAAATCAGCTAGTAGCTAATGGCCGTCAGCTATTGGCAAAAGAACCTTCTTTGACCACTAGCTTCCAGCCTCTAGCTTTTAGCGGCGACGCAGTCGCCACGGGAGCGCGGCTGGCGACAGTCAAGCATACTATTCTCTTTCCTGAAGCTATCGCGGCCGTTTCGCCTTTAGGTTCCGCAGTCCATGAGTTGAAGGATTTTAAAGTCAAATTGGCGGATGCATCGCGGGACCAAAATGAAAAGGCTATAGAATTAATTCGAAGCCTTCCCATTATGAAGCCCAACTGGGCCAGATTTGTGGAATCGAGTCTGTCGACTGCTTTGCAGGAATTGAGCCACAATGCAGTGGATTCAATTCTGGAAAGATTTGTTTCGGATGATAAAACGACTCCTGAAATACGCTTGAGCGTTTTTGCTAAGGATGGTGCGCTGTGGATTCGGATGCAGGATAACGGAAGAGGATTTCGCTTAGAAGACCTTGAAAAAGACCGCCTAGGCAGACAACATTTTACGACAAAAAATAAACCTGAAACACCTTCCCACTTCTATTGGGGTGGAAGAATGAAAGGTTTAAAGAACGTAGCGGACTGGATTAATCCTTTCGGCGGAAAGCTTATTTTTGAAAATGTTCCACAAGACCGGGGCCGTGGTGCCGTGGTTTTGATCAAATTTCCCTTGTCCGAAGAAGACTATGCAACCCTCCACAACCAATTTGCCGGCTCGCGGCTGGCGGCAAATCAGGTAAGAGGTAAGAGGGAAGAGGATAGAGGAAAAACAAAAGAACAACAAAAAGAGGTGAAAAATGCAACAGCACTTCGAAAGCCTGAAAGTGTGGCAGGTATCAATGCTTTTAGCCAAGGAAATTTATCAGATAACCAACAAATTCCCAAGGGAAGAGCAGTACGGACTGATAAGCCAACTAAGGCGGGCATCGGTTTCGATACCGTCGAATATAGCAGAAGGCAAGGGCAGGAATTCCAAGAAGGAGTATTCTCAATTCCTTCATATATCCAAAGGCTCTTCTTACGAGGTAATCACCCTTATTCAACTATCCAAGAATTTAGGTTATCTAACCCAGGATCAGAGCCAATATCTTTTAGGCCTCTTAAACGAAATCTCCGCTATGCTCACTGGTCTGATCCGCTCCGTTCAGTAGCTTTATTCTCTCACCTCTCACCTCTTTCCTCTAACCTCAGTTTTGGCGCGCGGCTGGCGAATGTGGACCCTCAAACCATTGTCCAGGAAATCAAAATGATGAAAGAAGCGGCCAAGATGGTTGGTATTTCTGAAGCTGAGCTCTTGAAATTATACAATAACGGATCGCCGAATCACAAAGAAGCGCGCCAGAGAGTCGCCGACGCCATTCGCACGGGTGAGCGTCTGCGAGTTGAAAGAGAAAAAGAAAATCAAATCCGAATGCTAAGATGGATCGGCCGTCGGTGGGGCATAGACGACCGGCAATTCGACCAGATATATCAGTCAGGTTTGCCGACGCGCGAGAAGGCACTACAAAGAATTCATGCCGCCATCAAAGTGCATCAACAACAAGCTATAAAAGCAAAAAGCTTGCTTGCAGGACGCTTCCGCAACTCCCTCGGCGAGAAGCTCGGAGCAAGGCTAGCGGAGAATGAAAGAATTGCGGTGCAGAACTTATCGAAATTTATTTTGACCACGGCCGATTCACGCTTTTTAAGATTTACACTGGCCCTTATCAATAAAGACCCGGATGTCCCGGAGCATGATGAGGATTACACCCGTCTTTTGTATAAACTGCAGAGTTTGGCGGATAAGGATTTACGCATTCGCGGCCAGGCATTGGATAATATTTTGATTTCGTTAAAAGAACTTGTTAAAAAAAGGCTTGCGGTTGCCGCTTCTTTGAAAGGTGAGGACATCGTCGTGGCGGACGAATTAGATGTGACCCAACTTGTCATAGAAGGCGCGCAGTCCGTGGCCCATTTAAAAGGTCAGGAAAAAATTGACGCAATTATAGCGGCCGATCCCGTGATTCTCTTAGTCCGATCGGAGACAAAAGTCACAAAAGAACTCATCGATCAACTGTCAAATCTTAAGTACATCATCCGGCTTGGGCATGGTTTAGATAATGTGGACGTAGAATACGCCAAAAGCCGCGGGATAAAGGTGATCGGCACCAAGGGCTCCAAAGGATCCGTGAGTCCGCTGGCTTTCCGGTTCATCGCCGCGGCGCTCCAAAACTTAAATAAATGGACAGCTAAAACCGATCAGGCTCCGAATTCATTCTTTTTATCCATCGATTCTTTCCTGCGGGCTTTCAGAAATAAGACACAAAAGGATGCGGATGAGATGGCTCAGAGAATTTTTGCGCCGATTGCCGGCGAAACGCTTGAGTTTTTGAAGGGCAAAACGATCGGCATTGTCGGAGCGGGCGATATCGGTGAAGAAATCGCCCGTACGGCCAAATCTTTAGGGCTCCATGTTCTTTTAAATTCGAGAACGCTGGAAGCCAATGAAGAAAGCCGCACTGCAATCGAGCAAAAAGGCTATGCATTCGGATCCAAGGAACAAATCTATACGCAAGCGCATTTTGTGGTTTTAATCACCGGGCTTACGGACAATACCGAAGGCTTGATTGACAAAGAAGCCGTCAATCAATTGTTGTCCAACCCGAATCTGATCGCGTTGATCAATCCGGACCGTGAAGGATTAGTCGTCGAATCCGAAATCGAGAGACTGATCGCGGATGGCCGCGTGCAATATTTCGTGGATGAGCGGCCAAAAAGTGAGATTTTAGCCAAAAACGCTTTCCATACGCCGCACATCGGCGCTTCCACGCCCGAAGCGGAAGTAAGCGTATTGGCCAACACCAATAAAGTTCTCGAACGGATATTGCGGGAAACGGCTTCCGCCAAAAAACCGGCGGACTCCTCCTCGCCAAAATCAGCTCGGGGAGCGCGGTTGGCGGGGATTTCAGATAAAACAGGGGCTCCGCTCGCGCTGAATGAACTAAAAGGTTTCTTTTTGGGAATAGCGCAGGCGTTTCCTCAAGCCGTCAATGGCGCCAGACTATCTCTCAATTTAGACGAAGAAGGGAATCGTCCTTACATTTTTACTTTATCAAAAAATGGGAACCGCCTGGTTGCAAAATCAGAAGAAATCGGAGTCGAATTGGAGCTTTCGAAGAATCGCGTTTCACCCAGCGCTACGAATCATGATTTACAAAAACAAATCGCCGTGCAGGATCTGCGCTTGATGAATGATACGGTCAATCGTAACGTGGATGCCGATTTGGAAAATGTCGAAGCGTCAACGGAGCAAATCGTGATCGAGGACATTGATTTGGATGCGATGGACAATCCTTCGTTTCAGTTTTATCTGGAGAACTTGATCGCCGAGCTTCTATTGGCAAAGGCGTCCCCTTACGGCAAAAACGTATTTTTCACGGTGAGCGGCAAAGATTCATTGGTACAGCAGGCCTTGAATCATCCGGATGCCCAAGGACTTTTCTTGACCGAAATTCCGAATGAGTTAAAAGACGCCGCCCGGGCCAAAATAAGCGCGGCTCAGAAAGGGCTCAAACAAGGTTTCGTCAATTTGCCCATGCGTCTTCTGGAAGAGGGCGAGGTCCCCGCGTTTAGGGCTTTGATCAAAGTCGGAATTTATTCGGGGCGGATTGATTTGGCTAACATTCCCCAAGGATTTCACGACGCCTACGCGACTTTGGTGGGAGAACGGCCCGATACTCAAACCTTAAAAGATATTCTCGAAGGCAGAGCCGATATCCCAACGGCCCTGCGCTTTGCTTTAAAAGCCATCACCAAAGCCCCGATAGAACAAACGGTCAAATTCTTCAAACTCATGAAGAAAATGATCGACCAAGCCGCCTAACTCACTTTTTACGATCAGGGGTCAGACCCCTTTTACACCAGGTTAGGTGCCAGAGGGGTCTGACCCCTTTGACACTCCGGAACAATCCTTGTAGGCTTGTTAGTCGTAAAAAACACAGATAAAAGCCGCATTAAAATTAGGTCCTCCGTCGTCTTATTGAGTAGGAGGGATTTGTGAAGTCTCTTGAAAATCTCAAAGTTATAGGCTATACTTTATGTAGCTACGAACGTAGCTACATAAAGGAGGCCCGAATGAAATTTGTGAATGTCAGAGAGCTTAAAAATAAAACATCGGCTGTGCTTCATTACACGGAAAACGGCAAGGATGTGATTGTCACCTCAAGAGGGAAGCCCTGCGCGGTGATCCATCATCTTTCAGAAGACGAGATTGAGGATTATATTCTTTTGAACCACCCTCAATTTAAGAAAAGGATCAAGAAATCTCTTGAAGAGTATGCCAGAGGAGAAATTGTTGGCATAGACAAACTCATTCATCAAGCGGAAAAAGATCTTGGCAGGATTTAAAGTTGTTTTTACTAAAACCGCCGCTAAGGATCTCGACGGACTTTCTGCCGAGACGCGACTGGCTATTCTACGAGCGATCCAAGGGCTAGAGGTCTCTCCGTTCCCGAGCGGGAGCGTGATCAAAAAGCTCAAAGGATCTAAAATTCCAATTTATCGATTAAGAGTAGGAGATTTTCGCGTTATTTATCATCTGGATAAGAATATCGCCGTTGTTTTAGCTGTGGTTGACAGAAAAGATCTTAAGAAGAAACTAAAATCAATTCTATAAATTTTTCCTTCGTCTATTCCTTAGTTTTCTTGAACAATCTCTCAAAAGTGCTATAATTCTAGTTTTATAACCCAAGCAAATTCAAAGGATAAGATGAAGTCTCTTAATCAAAGAAGTTCCATGATCACCGAAGGGGACCGGCGCGCGCCCAATCGCGCGATGCTGAGGGCCGTTGGCTTTAAAGATGAAGACTTTGAGAAGCCAATCGTCGGCATCGCCAGCACTTGGAGCAATTTGACGCCTTGCAATATGCACATTGATGAGCTGGCGCGTCAGGCGGACAGAGGGGTCAAAGCCGCGAACGGCGTGCCGCTGACTTTTGGGACGATTACCGTGGCCGACGGGATCTCCATGGGTACGGAAGGCATGAAATACTCTCTCGTGAGCCGTGAAGTGATCGCGGATTCGATTGAGACGGTTTGCAGCGGCCAGCGCTTCGACGGCGTGGTCGGGCTCGGGGGCTGTGATAAAAACATGCCGGGTTGTCTCATGGCCATGGCGCGGATGAATATCCCGGGCATTTTTGTTTACGGCGGGACCATCAAGCCGGGTCGTTTCGAAGGCAAGGACATTGATATTGTCAGTATTTTTGAAGCGGTGGGCGCTTATGACGCCAAGAAGATCAGCCGCGAACAGTTTAAAGGCATCGAGTGCAACGCCTGCCCGGGGGCCGGCTCCTGCGGAGGCATGTACACAGCCAATACGATGGCCTCCGCGATCGAGGCGCTTGGCATGAGTCTGCCTTTCAGCTCTTCCGAGGACGCGGAAAGCGATGAGAAAAAAGAGAGCACCCGCCGCGCCGGGGAGGCGGTCGTCAAGCTCATCGAAAAAAATATCAAACCGCGCGACATTTTGACAAAGAAAGCGTTCGAAAACGCAATCGCGGTCGTGATGGCGCTCGGCGGTTCGACGAACGCGGTGCTGCACTTAATCGCGATCGCGAAAGAGGCGCGCGTGAGTTTGACTATAGACGATTTTAACCGTATTGCGAAAAAAGTGCCGCACCTTGCGAATTTGAAACCCAGCGGAAAATATGTCATGTCCGATTTGAATAAGGCCGGCGGCGTGGCGGGTGTCATGAAACTTCTTTTGGAGGGAAAATTGCTCCACGCGGACTGCCTGACCGTGACCGGAAAGACGGTCGGTGAAAACTTGCGCGATGTTAAACCCGTTTCCAATCAAGACATTGTCCGGCCGCTTTCTCGTCCTTTGCATCCGACCGGGCCGATGGTGATTTTGAAGGGCAATCTTGCGCCCGAAGGTGCGGTCGCGAAAATCAGCGGACTTAAAACTTTTTATCACCGCGGTCCGGCGAAAGTTTTTGATTCCGAAGAAGAGGCGTTTCAGGCGATCCTCGGAAAAAAAATAAAAAAGAATGATGTGATCGTGATCCGTTATGAAGGCCCCAAAGGCGGGCCAGGCATGAGAGAAATGCTTTCCGTGACGGCCGCGTTGATCGGCGAGGGGCTGGGCGATTCGGTCGCGCTCGTGACGGATGGAAGGTTTTCCGGCGGCTCGCACGGGTTCGTCGTGGGGCATGTGGCGCCGGAAGCGGCCGTGAAGGGCCCGATCGCGGCGTTGAAAAACGGGGATATTCTCGTGATTGACGCCAAGAAAAACAGTTTGAGCGTCGAACTCAGCGCCAAAGAAATCGCTGTGCGAATTAAAAAATTAAAACCTTTTGTCCCTAAAATAAACACAGGGGTTTTGGCGAAGTATTCGAAGCTTGTCTCATCCGCCGCCGAGGGAGCAGTCACATCAGTTGAGCTGGTGAGGCGGTGAGTATTTCAACCGGGCGCTACATGGTGTTGGACTTGGAAACCCAAAAAGGTTTCCATGAGGTGGACCGTAAGAAACTTCATCTTTTAAAAGTGTCGGTCGCGTGCGTTTACGATTCAAAAACCGGCTCCTATACGGCGTTTGAGGAAAAAGAGATGCTGAAGCTTGAAGAGCTTTTGAAGCAGGCGGACCTTTTGATCGGGTTCAACATTCGCGACTTTGACCTCGAGGTCTTGACGCCGTATCTCATGGCGCCGCCTAAGAATTTTCCTTTGTTGGATCTCATGGTAGAAATAGAAAAAGTGCGAGGGCATCGCGTGAGTCTGCAGAGTGTGGCGCAGGCGACCTTGCAGACCTCCAAATCAGGCAGCGGTTGGGACGCGCTCCAGCTTTATAAAGACGGCAAGATCGAAGAGCTGAAAAAATACTGCATGGACGATGTGAAAATCACCAAAGAGATCTACGAATACGGTGCGGAGCACGGAAAGATCTTTTTTCTCTCGAATCGAGATTATCAGACTCATGAAGTGCCGGTGACTTGGGGCAACGCGCTGAAGGAAATCAAAGAGCAGAAGAAAACGGAAAGCTCGTTTCCCACGAGTTTATTTTAATGAGTTTTTATATCCGTGTCTGGCAGGCATGCGATGTGGAGGGGATCACGAAACACCTTCTCATCGTGGGAGATGTCACGGCCGATTGCGCCAGCTGCCGAGAGCTTGGGATCGCCTACGCTCAAGCCAAGAATTGCCCCAAGTGCGGCACGGATTTTAGGTTTATTACTTCACGAAATGCTGGTAAACTGAGCCGAGATCGTGGAGGCACGGTGAGGCGGATCAAAGACCGCCGGCCTGACCTCACGTTTATTGACTATGATGATTATAAGGAAATAACGGGAAAGCAACAGGCGAGAGAATTCTTTAAATAAGGGAGGAATGGACAATGAAGAGAATAGCGGTATGGTCATTATTTTTAGTGATGTTGGCCGCCAGCGGTTTCGCGGCGGAGCCGGTCGGTTATGACGCGGCGAGAGCGGCCCATCGTCAGGAAATGAAACAAATAAAAGCAGGACAACGCGCCAACCCAGTATCTAAAAATACAGCCGATAAAAAGCCCGGCTTTTGGGATCGAGAGGGAGAAAGATCGGGTCTTGGGAATTCGGGAAATAGGGCAAGCACTTTTTTTAAGAACCTGAACCCCGTCCCATTTTTCAAAAACCAGCAGGAGAAGTACAACGCGCGTAAGGCCGCCGGAAAATAATTTTCGAGCGTTCAAATAGTGAAACACAAGGCCTTAACCCTTGCGGTAATCAGTCTCTGGTTATCGCAAGGGATTTTTTATGCAGAGGAAAATCCGTTGATCGATATCCAAAAGGTGAATCCCAGAATAAAAATTGATATTCGGTACGCGACGCCGGACAATTTTATGAAAGAGCCGCTCTATCCGGAGGCGCGATGCCTCCTGAGGCGGGAGGTCGCCGAAAAACTTTCCAGAGTCCAGCAGAATCTGCAAAAGAAGGGCCTGGGTCTTAAAGTATTTGACGGCTACCGGCCGCTTTCGGTGCAAAAGAAAATGTGGGCCCGCTTTCCGGTCGAAGGCTATATTGCCAATCCCGCCAAGGGCTCCAATCATAATCGCGGCGCCGCGGTGGATTTGACGCTGGTGGACTCAAACGGCCGCGAGCTTCCGATGCCATCGGCCTACGACGAGTTTTCGAAACGCGCCCACAGGGATTACATGTCGGCCGCGCCCGACGCGTTGAAAAACAGACAGACTTTGCAGCAAGCGATGGAGAAAGAAGGTTTTGTCGGGCTCTCCACCGAGTGGTGGCATTTTGACGATAAAGACGCCAAGCAATACCCCGTTTTGGACCTTCCGTTTTCCTCGGTTTAAGCGGTGAAGAAACTTTTTTTAGCCGTGATCGGTGTTTTACTCATTCTCGCCGGCGCCGCAGGCCTTCTCTTGCCCGTGGTCCCGGGCTGGGTGCTTATCTTTTTCGGTCTTTCTTTCATCGCTCCCAAATTGGCCGAACGTCTGAAACGGCGTTTTTTCAGGAAATTTTTCAAAGAAGGAATCATTCGTCTTAAGGAATGGGAAAAGTTCTCGGTGAAAGTAGAATTGACCACAAAACATTTGCCGATTATTTTGAAGAAAACAGACGAATTGTTAGATCCCAAAATCCAGGGTGAGTTTCAAAAACTCCTCTCGGGAAAAAGATTCGTTTTTTTAAACCAGATCCATCAACGTCGTGTGGAAGTGTTGGACGATGAGTCAAAATACGCTCGGGAAGGTTTTTACCATCTACCGAACACGGACGGCGTTTTGACGAATATCGGGGGCCTCACGCTCTTGGTGTTGACGGCGGACTGTTTGCCGATCATTTTTTGCGCGAAAGCGCGGCATTCCGAAAAAGCCAATTGGATCGGGATCGTCCACGCGGGTTGGCGCGGCACCAAAGACAGGATCGCGGAAACCGCGTTTCAAACGCTTTTATCCAAGTCGGGATTGTCCGCGGGCGAGATCCATATCCTCTTCGGTCCCGCCATCCGGAAAGATCATTATGAAGTCGGGCCGGAATTCAGAAAGCAGTTCGGTAAAAGGTTCGTGCGGAAAAGAAAGGGCCGGTTTTATTTTGACCTGGTGGCCGAGAACAGAAAACAACTGATGAGAGCCGGCGCGCTCGACCAAAATATCCTGGATCTCGACATCTGCACCGTTTGTGAAAATAGCGACTTTTACTCTTTCCGCAAAGAACAAGACTCCGCAGGCCGTATTGTCTCGCTCATCACTAAGATTTAGGCGCGGGTCCTGCTAGGAATTATGTCAAAATTCTGATAAAATACGCGTTCTAATAGGAGGAGCGAAATGAAAAAAGGTTTGATCGTGCTTTTGGTGATTTTAGGCGCCGTCGTTGTCGTCGCGTTGTCGTTCATGGGGACGTATAACCGGCTTGTCCAAATGGACGAGCAGGTAAGCCAGGCGTGGGCGCAGGTGGAAAATGTTTATCAGAGAAGACTGGATTTGATCCCGAATTTGGTCGAGACCGTGAAGGGCTACGCCGCGCATGAGAATTCCACATTCATCGCCGTGACCGAGGCCCGCGCGAAGGCGGCCGGGACGATCTCACGGGACGTGATCACGGATCCACAAAAGTTCCAGCAATTTCAGGAATCTCAAGCGGCCTTGAGCTCGGCCTTGAGCCGGCTCATGGTGGTGGTCGAGAAATATCCTGATTTGAAGGCGAATGAAAACTTTTTATCGCTCCAAGCACAGCTGGAGGGGACCGAGAACCGGATCGCCGTCGAGCGCGGGCGCTTTAACGAAGCGGCGCAGATTTTCAATACGACGATCAGGCAGTTTCCGACGAATATCATCGGCGGCATGTTCGGTTTTAAATCCAAAGAATATTTTAAATCTGAAAAAGACGCTGAAGTAGCGCCGAAAGTACAGTTCTAAAAGAAAGATAGCTATTCCTCGCTCTAATGAACTTTTTGTTCGCATTCGCCTTTAGTAAATGGTGGGGAGGCCCCTCGCCAAAAAAGCAAGGATGCTCCCATCAGGTCGCATCCGGCTTTTTTGCGCCTTCGGCTGGCGTCTCCCCAGACCATTTACTTCAGGCTTATAAGCGCTCCAAAAAGTTCAAATCGCTCGGAATAGCTACCTTTCTTTTTTTAGTTCTTTCTCCCTTAGTTTTTGCCCTTTCTATACCTCCAAAGCCACAGAGTTATGTGAACGATTATGCCAGCCTTTTAAGTTCTGATACTAAACAGAAGCTTGAGAGCGCGCTTCATGATTTCGAGCAAAAAACCTCCAATCAGATCTTCGTCGCCATTTTTCCCAGCATGGAGGGAGAGGCCCTTGAGGATTTCTCGATCCGCCTTTTTAATCAGTGGAAACCGGGCACGAAGAAAAATGACAACGGCGTTTTGCTGATTGTTTTCCGCGATGAGCGTAAGATCAGAATCGAGGTGGGCTACGGCCTTGAAGGAGCGCTTCCGGACGCGGTAGCCAACCAGATCATCCGGGAGGAAATGACTCCGGCTTTCCGGCAGGGAAATTACGACCAAGGAATCTTAAACGCGGTCGAAGCTATCCTGCGGGCGACGAAGGGAGAATACAAAGGACATCCGGGCGGGCAAGAGGACCGGTTGCAGAAATATTCTCCACTCATGCTTGGCGTGCTCGTCACGTATTTCCTGTTTCCCATCGTTTGTTATTTGATCATTTTATTTATCAGCATGAGTTTGCTGGGACCGCCCTTGGGTTTTCTTGTCGCCGTTTTATTGATCGTATTTCTCGCGGGGGCCAGAGCTCTTTTTTCATCCTCGTTTCTTGGCCAGACCTATTCCGGCAAAAGCGGTGGGTTCTGGGGCGGAGGTGGTGGTTTTTCCGGAGGAAGTTTTGGGGGTGGATTCGGCGGCGGAGGCGGCGGAGGCGGCGGAGGAGGAGGGGCGAGCGGGGGATGGTAAGTTTTCTAAGGGCAGAAGATAAAAAAAAGATCATCGAGGCGATTCGTCAGGTGGAGAAGACGACCAGCGGTGAGATTCGCGTCCATGTCATGGCAAAGTGTAAAGAGGACGCGATGAAAGAAGCCAAAAAAGTCTTCGAACGGCTTGGAATGCATCGCACCCAACACCGAAACGCGGTCCTGATCTTCGTCGCCTTGAAAAGCCGGCGGTTCGCGGTCTTCGGCGATCAGGGGATTCACGAGCGCGTGGGGGACTCTTTCTGGCTTCGCACGAAAGAGATCCTATCTGATTATTTATCGAAAAACCAAATGAGGCAAGGGATTGTCGCGGCGACATATAGCATCGGTGAACAGCTCGAACGTTTTTTTCCGCGTAGCGCCAATCAGAATCTAAACGAACTTTCTGACCAGGTGACGGAGGGATAATGGAGCTCAAGCCCATTTTAAAAGCGATGCTTCTTTGCGATCATACGATCGTGGAAGAGGGCACGCGCAAAAGGACGCTGATAGGGCTGTTTGACCGCATTAAGGCCAGCCAATTTCCCAGCACGCATCCGGCGATGAGTATTTACGTTCAGTTCAGGGAAATCGAGGGGACCTTTAATTTTATGTTGGAGCTATTTGATTTAACCGCCGGCAAAGAGATGAACCGCGCCGAGGTTAAAAATTTTAAAGTGCAGGACAGATCCCGTGATTGTGAGCTGGTTTTTAATCTGCTGTCCGTGAAATTCGATCATCCGGGGGAATACGAGTTTCGCATTTATGTGAATGATTTTATTTTTGGCCAGAAATCATTCAAAGTATTGCAATAAAGTTTAATGATTAATGAAAAATTAAAAATGATTAATGAGAGAGTCGCCGGCGCGACCTGTATCGTAGAGGTCTCAAAGAGACACATTTATTTTTCATTATTCATTAACCATTATTAATTAAATACGGAGGTTCTTATGAGCGTCGATGTCAAGCAAACCACTGAAAAAGTCGAGAAAGAAAGCGCGACGATACGCGCGTTGCAGGCTGAAATAGGAAAAGTCATCGTCGGGCAAACGTATCTCATCGAGCGGCTTTTGATTAGTCTCTTGGCCGATGGGCATGTGCTGTTGGAAGGGGTGCCTGGGCTCGCGAAGACCTTGTCGGTCAAGACGCTGGCGCAGGCGATTCATACCCATTTTCAAAGAATCCAGTTCACGCCGGATCTTTTACCGGCGGATCTATTGGGAACGCTGATTTATAACCCGAAAACGGGAGAGTTTACGACCAAAAAAGGGCCTCTTTTTTCGAATATCATCTTGGCGGATGAGATCAACCGGGCGCCCGCGAAAGTGCAGAGCGCGCTGTTGGAAGCGATGCAAGAGCGGCAGATCACGCTCGGCGGGCAAACCTACAAGTTGGAAGAGCCGTTCATGGTTTTAGCGACTCAAAATCCCATCGAGCAGGAGGGCACGTATCCGTTGCCTGAGGCGCAGATCGACCGTTTCATGTTGAAATTAAAGGTCACTTACCCTAAGAAAAACGAGGAGCTCGAGATCATGAACCGCATGGCGGGGACGGGACCGGCGGCTGTTCATGCGGTCGTGGAGCCCCAGGACATTTTAAGGGCGAGAGAAGTGGTCCGGAGCATCTATCTCGACGAGAAAATAAAAAACTACATCGTGAATATCATTTGCGCGACGCGCGAACCCGAGGCCTATAAGCTAAAGGATTTAAAAGGCCTCATCATGTACGGCGCCTCTCCTCGCGCGACGATTTATCTCAACATCGCTTCCAAGGCGTACGCGTTCATGAAAGGCCGCGGCTACGTGATCCCCGACGACGTGAAAGCGATAGGACTGGATGTGTTGAGACACCGCGTGATCGTCTCCTATGAAGCCGAGGCCGAGGAAAAAACGTCTGAAGATATTGTGAAGAGGGTGTTCGAAGAAATAGAAGTGCCTTAAGCCCAAGAAATGATCCCTAAAGACCTTTTAAAAAAAATAAAATTTATCGAGATTACGACCTCACGGCTTGTGAATACCGTCTTTGCTGGCGAGTATCACAGCGTTTTTAAAGGCCGGGGGATGGAGTTTGACGAAGTCCGCGAATACGATCCGCAGGATGATATACGTGATATTGACTGGAATGTGACCGCGCGCATGGGCCATCCCTATACGAAGAAATTCGTCGAGGAACGGGAGCTCACGGTCATTTTTCTCGTGGACGCGAGCTCTTCGGGCCAGTACGGGACGCGAGGCAAGACGAAGTCGGAACTGATCGCCGAGATCTGCGCGCTGTTGGCGTTTTCGGCGGTCAAGAATCATGACCGGGTGGGGCTCATCATCTTCAGCGATCAAATCGAAAAGTACATTCCACCCAAAAAAGGGCGGCTTCATGTCTTAAGGGTGGTGCGTGAACTCCTTTCTTTTACACCCAAACGGCGGCTCACCGATCTCAACGTGGCCTTGAAAAATTTAAATGACGTGATCACCAAACGGTCCACGGTTTTCCTTTTTTCGGATTTTTTGGCCGAAGATTATGAAAAACGGCTCAAAGTCGCTTTTAAAAAACATGACATTGTCGCGATGGTCGTGGAAGACCCCACCGAAAAAAATTTTCCTCTTTTGGGCGGCACAGTTGAGCTGGAGGACGCGGAGACCGGTGAGACGTTCGCGCTTAGCGCCGGAAAAAGATTCAGGGAACGATTCAAAAATGTAGGGCTCCGGCGCAGGGAAGCCCGCGACCGGATTTTTTCTTCGGTGGGGCTCGATCATATTGAGATCGAGACGGGCACCTCTTATATTGACGCACTCATCCGGTTTTTTAAGATCAGGGAGAGAAGATTTAGATAGTAATGAATAATGAAAAATGGCTAATGAAAAATTATGGAGTCACTTCGTGACTTTCTATAGAGGCCGCGAAAGCGGCACCGTCATTTTACATTATTCATTAATCATTATTCATTTGTTTTTACTTTCTGTTCTCTGCAATACCGTTTATGCTGAATCAGTCACCGTCGAGGCGCGTGCTTGGCCGACGCGAGTCACGATGGGGGATGAAATCAAGTTTGTCATCCGGGTCTCGCATCCCGCCGGCCGCTCTCTTAAATCTCTGCCGTCTGACACCAATCTTTCGCCCTTCGAAATCAAAACCATGACCCCTTTTTCTTCCAAAGAGACCGGCGAACATGCGGAAGAGGTTGTGGTACTCACCCTCGCTGTTTTTCAATTGGGAGATTTGCAGATTCCCGCCATTCCTTTGACGGTGACGGATTTTCAAGGTCACGCGGAGAGCGTTTTCACCGAACCGGTCAAAATCAAGGTTGTCGGCGTTCCCAAGCGGCCCACGGACGGCAAGGATATCCGCCCGATCAAGGGTCCGATTTCTTTGGTGAAGGGTTTGATCCGTAACTTATGGCTTGGACTGTTCGCTCTGCTCTTGGCCATTTTTTTAACCGTGAAGATCATCCGGAAGAGAAATAAGAAAATCATCGACCTTGAGAGCCTGAAACCGCCTCATGAGCGTGCGGCGCTTGAGCTCGGACGACTTCGCCAAAAAAGATTTCTGGAAGAAGGAAAAACAAAGGAGTTTTACAGCGAGCTCTCGGATATTTTGAGGCGGTACTTCGACCGGGGGTTCCAGGCTGACACGTTGGAACGGACGACATTGGAGACCCTGAAGATTTTGAAAGAAAAGAATTTCCAGGAACCGGCGCTCGTGAAGATAAGAAACGTGCTTCAAAATTCGGATCTTGTCAAATTCGCGAAATACGTGCCTCCGTCGTCCTTGGGCGAAGAGCTGGTGGGCGAGGTATCGCAGATCGTGGACTTGACTAAACCGCCGGTCGAAATTGAAACGAATGCACGATGAAATTCGCAAACCCTTTGTATTTTTTATGGCTTATCCCGGCGATTATCCTTTTCCTTTTGTACCTCCGCTACAAGATCGGTAAAGAGCCGGTGCTTAAATTTTCAAGCTTACAATTAGTGAAAGAAGGCGGGGCTAAGCGTGTGATGTTTGGCCGGCTTTTCCGGGCCTTGACGCGCCTCTTGGCGATGTTTTTCCTGATCGCGGCGCTCGCAAGGCCTCAAACCGGTACGGGTGAGGAAAAAACTACCGAGCAGGTCGTGGACATTATGATCGCGCTCGATATTTCCGGAAGCATGGCGACGCTTGATTTTCACCCGGACAACCGTCTGGTCGCGGCCAAGCTCGAGGCCAAGCGGTTTATCGAGGGCCGCCGTCATGACCGCATCGGCCTGGTTGTCTTCGCGGGCCAAAGCGTGACCCAGTGTCCGCTCACCGTGGATCACCAGGCGATTTTATCGCTGCTGGATAAAATTCAATTGGGCATGCTCGAAGACGGGACCGCGATCGGCGTGGGACTCGCGAACGCGGTGAACCGACTGAGAAATTCGGAAGCCAAAAGCAAGGTGATTATTCTTTTGACAGACGGCGTGAATAACGCCGGAGAGATTGACCCGTTGACCGCCGCCGAGCTTGCCACACAATACGGCATCCGCGTTTACACGATCGGGGTCGGCAAAGAAGGGCAATCTATTTTGCCGATTCAGGATCCGAGGTTCGGTTTACGCTATCTCAAAGTGGAGACTCAGATTGATGAGCGGGTGCTCCAGGCCATTTCCCAAAAAACAGGCGGCGGTTATTTCCGGGCCCAGGATCAACGGGCCTTAAGGGAGATCTTTCAGGAAATTGACCGGCTGGAAAAAACGGAGATCAAAGTCGACAAGTATGTGTATTATGACGAACAGTATTTTTGGTTTTTGTGGCCGGCGTTTTTCTTGCTTTTATTCGAGATCGTTTGGACAAATCTCGTGCAGGTGAAAATCCCATGAACATGGAATGGGGGATGCCCAAGCATTTGCTCTGGCTTTGGATCGTGCCGCTCGTGGCTGGTATTTTTTATCTGTCGTCGGCTCGAAAAAAAATGGAGATGCGCCGGTTCGGTGACTTGGCACTGGTGGAGCGCCTCGTCGCCTCATTCGATTCTTCCAAACGCCTCGCAAAGAGAATTTTAATAATAGCTGCTTTATTTCTGATGATCTTGGCGCTCGCCCAGCCGCATTTCCGGACAAAAGAAGTGCTGGTCGAACGAAAAGGGATTGATGTCATTCTCGCGATCGATGTTTCCAAGAGTATGCTCGCCAAGGACATCCCGCCCACCCGTCTCGAGAAGGCGAAACTGGAGCTTAGCTCTTTGGTCGATCGGTTAAAACAGGACCGCATCGGGGTCGTCGCTTTTGCGGGAGAGGCCTTTATCCAGTGCCCGCTGACGCTGGATAAAGGCGCCGTCAAACTATTCCTTTCGACCTTGAGTCCCAACATTATTCCGGTACCCGGGACCGCCATTGGGACCGCCATCAAGGTGGGAATAAAAGCGTTTTCCGAAAAGGAGAAGGAGTTTAAGGCGCTGATTCTTTTAACGGACGGCGAAGATCATGAATCAGACCCGCGCAGCGCCGCTCGTGAGGCCGCGAAGGCGGGTGTCCGGATCTTTACGATCGGGATCGGCACCTCTGACGGAAGCACGATTCCCGGTGATACCGGTGAAGGGTACAAAAAGGATCGTTCCGGACGCGTGGTATTGTCAAAGCTGGATGAATCCTTACTCCGTGAGATCGCGCAAGGAACGGGAGGAGTTTATTATCGTTCGACCCGGGGTGAAATTGAAATAGACAAGCTCGTCGGTGAGATCAGGAAAATGGCCCAGAAAGGGCTGAAGTCCGAGCGTTCGGTGCAATATGAAGAGAGTTTTCAATATTTTCTGGTGGCGGCGCTTATTTTACTTTTTGTCGAGATCATCTTATCGGAACGGAAAACAAGATGAACCGAACCCCACGGCTCCTCCTTTTTTTCATTCCTTTTCTCTGCGGATTTCAATTTTACTCCGCGCTAAAAAACGAAGAGGGCAATAAACGCTACGACAAGGGCCAGGTGGGAAAGGCGAAGTCCGCTTATGAAAGCGCGTTAAAGTCGGAACCAGGCTCTCCCGAGATTGCTTTTAACCTCGGCAACGCTTATTATAAGGGAGAATCCTTTGACAAATCGCTCGGTGCCTATAAAAAAGCGGCGGAGGATAAGAAGTCGCCGTTATTGCAATCGAAGGCGTTCTACAATCTTGGCAACAGTCTTTTTCGCCGCAAGGAAACAGATAAAGCCATTGAATTTTACAAACAAGCGTTGCGGCTTAATCCCAGAGACGAGGATGCCAAATATAATCTGGAGCTTTTGATTCAGAGCGAGAATCAACAACAAAACCAGCAACAGAATCAGCAGCAAAAGCAAGACAAACAGGACCAAAAACGGAATCAAGGTGGAAATCAGGGAGCGGGGGGCCAGGGCCAGAAAGATCAAAAAGAAAATCAAGACCAGCAAGAAAAGCAGGAAGAAAATCAAGGGTCGGAAGGAGACGAAGAAAAAAAGCAGAACGATCAATCAGCCGAAGAGAAATCAAAAGAAAACGAGCGCCAGGGAAAGAAAGAGGAGCTGCAAGACCAGGGTGCTAAATCGGAGGCTGAAAAAGACGAACAGGAGCAAGAATCACAAGGTCAGTCCGAAGAAGGCCGGGAAGAACGACGGCCAAAAACCCAGGCCCAGATCCGGGCCGAGCAGATTTTGAATGCGCTGGAAAACGAGGAAAAACAGGTTTTAAAGATGGAAGGCGGACAAAAATACCCTTCACGAAAGACCCAGTATTTGGTAGATAAGGATTGGTGATGTTTCAGAAGTCACTCGCGTTATTTTTTTGTTTCATGACCATGGCTATTTCCGCGGTTTTCGCGGACATGGCGATCGAGACTTCCGTCAGCAAATCCCGCGTAGCGGTGGGGGAGGAGCTCCTGCTGGATATCAGTATTTCCGACGCTGGTGGGCGTATTTCAAAACCGATGATCAGCTCGGTCGAAGGTTTTTCCTATTATTCCCAGGGGCATTCTCAAGAGATCACGATTGTCAACGGCCGCCAGAACACCCGGAGCGTTTTTACCTACGTCTTGATCGCGAACGCGGCCGGAAAAAAAACCATTGGCCCCTTTGAAGTCAGCGTCGGCGGCAAAATGTATAAAATCGCCGCGGTCGAGGTCGACGTGACGCCTAGCGGCGGTTCCGGCTCGCAAGCGCCGTCCAATGCGTCTCCTTATTCCCAAGGCCCGGTGGTTGCGCCTCCGCCGCGGGCATTGCCGCAAGACGGGGTGACGAACCAAGATATTTTTGTGAAAGCATGGCTCGACAAGGACGAGGTTTATGTGAACGAGCCGGCGATCCTTACTTACACGATCTATACCCGTCTTTCCTCGACCTATAAAGGTTTTGAGAAAGAACCGGTCACGACCGGTTTCTGGGTGGAGGATTTTCCTCCGGAGAAAACGATCAGGCGTACGGAACAAATACTGAATGGCTCGCGCTATGTAGTTGCCGATGTCCGGAAAATGGCGCTCTTTCCCACGCAGGTCGGGGCTTTCACGGTGGATCCGGGTGCCCTCGCCACGACCGTGGAGGTGAGAAACAGGGACGATTTCGACAGTTTCTTTTCTTACAATATTTTCGGGCAACGGTCGCCAATGTCTTCCTCTTTTGTCACGCAGGTTTTTTTAAAGACGCTTCCCACGCAACCGGTGTCGCTGGTCGCGAAAGCGCTGCCCGAAGCGGGTAAGCCCGCCAATTTCAGCGGGGCTGTTGGAAATTATGGGATCGAAAGTTCGGTCGACAAGACCGAGGCGGAGGAAGGGACGCCGATCACCTATCGCGTCCGTATTTCCGGAAATGGCAACATCAATACGGTTGACACGCCGTCCCTGCCCAAAATGGATTATTTTAAAGTGTACGATTCCTCCAGTTCCGTGCATATTTCCAAGGAGCATCTCGTGGTTGAAGGAGAAAAGGTCACTGAGACCGTGTTAGTCGCAAAGAAGGCGGGCGCTTACACCCTCCCTCCGCTTGAGTTCTCTTATTTTGACACGGCATCCCGCGCCTACAAGACGCTTCATACCTCTGCCCACCGATTAACGATCAAGCCGGGCACAGAGCCCGAAAACCAGCCGGGTTCTTCTACCGGCATCGAGCCGGCCACGGGGCCGGCCGGCCTTTGGCCGGTCGAAAAAGGAGACGTCGGCGTTCTCGGGAAAGATATCCGATTTATCAAAAAAACAAACGAGAAAAAGACCTGGATCGCGCAACGCCTCTATCAAAACCCTCTCTACTGGGTGCTTGATCTTCTTTTGTTGATTGGCGCCTTTGTTTTTCTCTTTTTATCCGCGAGGAAGGTTGGGGATGCCAGGGACTTGCGGGGCATGCGTTTACGCCGCTCTCACCGCGTGGCTCGTCAACGCTTGAGAAAATCGGAACATTTATTGAAAAAAGGGGATTATGATGGTTTCTATGCGGAGATCTCAAAGGCGCTGTATGACTATTTCGCGGATAAGCTGAATATCCCCGCTCAAAGAGTGGATTTTGAGACGATTGCAACGGGACTTGACGGGAAATCTCCAAGACCCGAGCTTTTGGCGGAGATCAAGGCGCTTTTTGATGAGCTGGCCCTCGGGAGATTTGCCAGCGTTGAAAAAAGCGACGAGGAGATGAAGCGAGTTTATGGGATAGCCGACCGGGTGATCACAATGTTCGAAAAGGCAAAACTGAAATGAGATGCTTGCTTTTATTTTTATCTTTGTTTGTATTGGCCGGAAACTCCAGCGCAGCTGACCTCACCGGTTTTGACGCGGCGAACGCCAAATTCGAGACCCAGGATTATAAGGCCGCCTCAAAATCCTATGAGGATTTGATCCATGGAGGTCAAGGCAGTTCGGCTGTTTATTATAACCTTGGCAACGCCTATTTCCGGCTGGGCCAAAAAGGGGAAGCGCTCGCCTCTTATGAACGGGCATTGGCCATTTCTCCGAGGGACAAGGACATCCGCTGGAACCTTGAAATGTTAAGAAGCGTTTTAGCCGATCGCATTGAAGCCCCGTCCGGTAACCCGGTTTTTTTCTGGGGAAGAAAAGCGGCTGATTATTTCACGATCAATGAAACAAACATTTCGTTAAGCGCATTTCTTCTATTATTTTTAGCTTTCGCGACGCTGAATTTTATTTTCCCGCGGACCAAGCCGTGGACCAGCTTCTTTCAATTTTTAACGGCAGCAGCGCTTGTCGCCTGTACGGCCTTATTTGTTTTGAAATGGGTGGATGTCAAAGACCCACGCGTCGTGGTGTCGGACAAAGAGGTGTATGCCCATTATGGCCCCTCCATCAAAGAGACCAACGCCTTTTTGCTGCACGAAGGCGCCGAAGGCAAAGTCCTGGACCAAACGCCGGAGTGGTTCTACATCGTTTTAAAGAATAAAAACTCCGGATGGATCCCCAAGGCCTCGTGTGAAATCGTCTAAGATCAGAAGACAGAAGACAGAAGACAGAAGACAGAAGAAAGCGGCGATCATTGTCGGCCATGGAAGCAAAATGAAAGGCTTCCAGAGAGCCATGGAAAAGGTCGCTCGGCAATTGAGGCACCGCCGCGCGTTTGACTTTGTGTCTTGCGCGTACTTGGAAATTACGCCGCCTTCTATCGAGCGCGCGGTTCATTCTTTGGTCCGACACGGCGTTACGACCCTCTTGGTTCTGCCCTATTTTTTGCTGATGGGCGTTCACATCAAAGAGGATATTCCTGAGATCATCCGGTCACTTCGAGGAAAATATCGCGGAAAAGTGAAAATAATCCTGTGTCCCTATCTCGGGTATCACGAAAAGATCGTCTCGGTCGTCAGCCAGCGTTTGGGGGAGGGGCGATGAAGAAAATAGGTGGTGGGGTGATCCCATGTGGTGTCGCGCTCATCCGTCGTGACCGGATGATCCTCATCGCCCAAAGAAATCCAAAAGATTCTTTTGGTTCTTTTTGGGAATTCCCCGGAGGGAAAAAGACCCCGGGCGAGAGCTTCGAGGAATGCGTGGTCCGCGAGATAAAAGAGGAATTGGGCATCGAGGTCTTGGTGGAAAAAAGGTTCATGGATATTCGGAGGCGCTATAACGATCGCATTATCTGGCTTAATTTTTTTCTCTGCTCACTTCTTGCCGGAGAACCCCGACCAATCGAATGTCAAAAAGTCCAGTGGGTTTCTTTGAAAGAGCTGAAGAATTTCAAATTTCCTCCGGCGAATGACAGGGTGATCCGGAAGCTCATTAAAGATTTCGATCAAAAATCGCCGGGTGATTGATGGAAGTTTTATGAAACCTTATATTTTAGCGTTGGATCTTGGCACGACTGGCAACCGCGCGATCGTTTTTGATAAAAGGCAGAATATCGTTTCTAGTTTCTATGAGGAATTTCCTCAACTCTATCCAAGGCCGGGTTGGGTCGAGCACGATGCAGAAATGATCTGGAAAAGCGCGCGCTCGATTCTTTCCAAAACGTTCAAAAAGATTTCGATCACGAAGATCGCCTCGATCGGCATCACGAACCAGCGCGAAACAGTCCTTCTTTGGGACTGGCGGACGGGTAGGCCCATTCACAACGCGATCGTCTGGCAGTGCCGGAGGACCGCGCCCCTTTGCGAACGGTTGAAACGGAAAGGTCTGGCAAAAATGATTCATCGGAAGACGGGACTGTTTCTCGATCCTTATTTCAGTGCGAGTAAGCTTACCTGGCTTCTTGAGAATGTTCGAGGCGCGAAAAAAAAAGCCGCGGCGGGAAAGCTTTTGACGGGCACGATAGACAGCTGGATTATTTGGAAGTTGTCCGGGGGGCGTCTTCATGTCACCGATCCTTCCAACGCCTCGCGCACGATGCTTTTTAATATTCATACGAGGGCGTGGGACAAGAGCTTGTGCCGGATCTTTCGTGTTCCGAGGCGTGTGTTGCCGACAGTTGTTCCGTCGAGCGGTGTCGTGGGGAGGATAGATAAAAGGATTTTTGGGCATGAATTACCGATCTCGAGCGTCGTGGGTGATCAGCAGGCCGCCGCGTTCGCACAAGGTTGTTTTGGTCCCGGCATCGTGAAAAATACATACGGGACCGGCCTTTTTATGCTGGAGAATACCGGAAGAACCCCGCGGTTTTCCAAAGACCTTTTAACGACGATCGCGTGGTCGATTGGCGATTTGAAGAAGACGGAATACGCGATCGAGGGAAGCGTTTTTGTCGGCGGCGCAGCAATCCAGTGGCTCAGGGACGGCCTAGGGCTTTTTAAACACGCGCGGGAGACGCAAAAGATAGCGGAAAGTATTTCGTCCAATCACCATGTCTATTTTGTGCCGGCGCTCGTAGGTCTGGGCGCCCCTTATTGGGATCCTCATGCGCGCGGCATTATTTTGGGAATTACCAGAGGCACGACGAGAGCGCATCTTGTAAGGGCGGCGCTGGAGGCAAACGCTTATCAGACACGGGATATTCTGGAAATCATGCGCAAACAGTCCCCAAAGCCCTTTCAAGCGTTACGGGTGGATGGAGGCGCAAGCGCCAATGATTTTCTGATGCAGTTCCAGGCGGATCTCTTGCGAATTTCGGTGGAGCGGCCGAAGATTTTGGAAACCACGGCACTCGGCGCGGCGGGGCTCGCGGGGATCGGGGTCGGTTTTTGGAAAAATAAAGAAGCATTCAACCGTTTAAGACGAATCGAGAAAATTTTCAAACCGCGCGGCAACGCGTTGGTCGGAAACCGGCTTTACGCGGAATGGAAAGAAGCGGTTAAGAGGTCCAGATGTTGGCTTCCATGAGCTTCGCGAATATTATCGGCGGTATTCTCTTCGGAAGCATCGGTTTTATTGCGTTTGTCTATGGCAAAAAAATGTCGGAGTTTCGGACGATGGGTTTGGGCGCGGTACTCGTGGTTTTTCCCTACCTTGTGTCCAATACGATCGCGCTTTATGTGATCGGTATCTTGCTGACGGTGAGCGTTATTATTTTCCGTGATTAAAAAGCGGCAAGCGGTTAAAATCGTGCCTTAAGAGGTGATGAGGAGATTTTGATGAAAACACCGAAAAAAATCAAACGCGTTGATTGGGACGAGTATTTTATGAATATCGCCAAAGAAGTGTCGAGCCGTTCCACTTGCGACCGGAAATTCGTGGGGGCCGTGATCGTGCGCGACAAAACCATTCTTTCGACAGGGTACAACGGCAGCATTCGCAAACTCGAACACTGTGACGAGGCGGGGCACATGATGGAAAACGATCATTGCGTCGCGACGATCCATGCCGAGGCCAACGCCATTATTCAAGCCGCCAAAAACGGCGTCGCCATTGACGGGGCCACGATCTATACGACATCGAGCCCGTGTTGGATTTGTTTTAAACTGATCGCAAATTCCGGGATCAAGCGGATCTGTTTCGGCGAATTTTATCGCGATAAGCGGATTTTCGACATTTCGAAAAGACTGAAAATCGAACTTGTGAAATTAGGCGATGCCTAACCAATCCAACCTTTATTTAAAGCAGATAGAAATCGGGCCGATGGAAAATTTTATCTACCTCGTTGGCGATAAGAACACGCGCGAGGTTCTTGTCGTGGATCCCGCCTGGCAGGTGGATACGATTTTGAGAATTGCGAAGGAAGAAGACCTGAAGATCAAAGGCGCTCTGGTTAGCCATTTCCATTTTGACCACACGAACGGCATTGAGGAGCTTCTAACGGCCGTGAATTGCCCCATCTATGTGAATAAGAAGGACGTCCCCTATATGGAGCATAGCTCTGATCATATTAAAGCGGTAGACGGCGGCGCGAAGGTCAAGGTGGGAGGGGTGGAAATAGAACTCATCCATACGCCAGGCCACACGCCGGGGTCGCAGTGTTTTCATGTCCAAAACAGCCTCATTTCGGGAGATACTTTGTTCATCAACGCTTGCGGTCGCTGCGACCTACCGGGCGGCGACGCCAAACAGATGTATGATACGCTAACACAGAAACTCATGAAATTCGACGATTCCACGATTCTTTTCCCTGGTCATAATTACGCATCCAAGCCAAGCTCCACGATGGGAGAACAAAAAAAGACCAATCCGTATCTCTTGTGCGACTCCCTGGATAATTTTCTTCACTTTCGAATGGGGATAGGATAGACTTGTAAATTCCCATGCCAAGCCAGACGCCTATTTCCTCCAGTGCCGATAAAAAGATCGATTTGGATTCTCTCGCAAAGACCGCGCTCTTGATCCGCCGCGATATCATCAAAATGCTGGGGGTCGCCGGCTCCGGCCATCCGGGCGGTTCTCTGTCCGTCACCGATATCCTGACGGTTTTGTATTTTCATTTTTTGAGACATGACCCTAAAAATCCCAGATGGCCCGATCGGGATCGTCTGATCTTCAGCAAAGGTCATGCGTGCCCCGCGCTTTATTCCGCGCTGGCTCGCAGCGGCTATTTTGATAAAAAGGAACTTCTTACATTAAGAAAACTCGGCAGTCCTTTACAGGGGCATCCGGATATGCGGCGCCTTCCGGGGATCGAGGCCTCGACCGGATCGCTCGGCCAGGGGCTTTCGTTCGGTATCGGCTGCGCCCTCGCGGCCAATTTTGATAAAAATAATTTTACGACTTTCGTCATCATGAGCGACGGTGAGCTTAATGAGGGCCAGACATGGGAGGCGGCCGCCTTCGCCTCGTTTCACAAGCTTTCAAAGCTTATCGTGATCTTGGACTATAACAAGTATCAATTGAGCGGCGCCACCAAAGACATTCTCGACATGGAGCCGGTCGTGGACAAGTGGAAGGCCTTTGGGTGGGAGGTGCGTGAGATCGATGGGCACTCTCTCAAAGAGATTTCTGACGGCGTTGCTTGGGCAAAGTCCGCGAAATCCGCCCCGCGGATCCTCGTGGCGCATACGATCAAAGGCAAGGGTGTCTCATTCATGGAAAACAACAATCATTTTCATGGCGTCGCGCCGACAAAAGACGAAACCGCCAAAGCGCTCATAGAGCTCGGGGAAAACGACGCCGAAATTCAAAAAATTATCGGGATGATCCATTCATGACCCCACCACTTCTTTCTTACAATCGCCCCGCGATTGGTCCGCATACGCGGACGAAAGGAGTGGTGGGGTGATTGAGAAAAAAATGGGCGCCGCCACGCGCGACGCGTATGGCAAGGCGCTAGTCGAGCTTGGCAAGGAAAACCAGGGCGTAATCGTGCTGGACGCGGACCTTTCCAAGTCGACGCGGACGGACGCATTTGGCAAGGCTTATCCGGACCGTTTTATTGATATCGGAATTCAAGAAGCGAATTTGGTCGGCATTGCTTCGGGCCTCGCCGCTTGCGGTAAAATTCCTTTTATCAGCTCGTTCGCGTGTTTTTTAATGTGCAAAGGATTTGAACAGCTGCGCATGGGCGTGGCTTTCCCGGAGCTCAATGTGAAGGTCGTGACTTCCCATGGCGGGATCAGCGTCGGCGAGGATGGGGCCTCTCAACAATCCGTCGAGGATTTTGCGCTGGCTTTAGCGCTTCCAAATTTTACGGTGATCGTGCCGACGGATGAATTCGCTACGAAGGCTTTGATCAAACAAGCCGCTTTTCATCAAGGCCCCGTGTATGTCCGTACCGGTAGGTCCAAGGCCCCTGTCATTTATAACGAAAAATCTCCCATCGAGATCGGTAAAGCCGTCAAGCTTCGAAGCGGCAAGGATGTTTCTTTGATCGCCACCGGCCTCTTGGTCTTTGAGGCGCTCATGGCGGCGGATGCGCTAAAGGAGAAGGGGATAGATGCCTCCGTGATCGATGTGCATACGCTTAAACCCTTGGACCAGAAACTTTTGATCAGTGAGGCGCGTACGACTGGGGCGTTTGTCGTGGCCGAGGAGCATTTGATTGGCGGAGGATTAGGTAGCGTGGTTTCACAGCTTGTGTCCAAAAACTTTCCTGTGCCGATCGAGTTCGTGGGGGTCCATGATACCTACGCGGAATCAGGCAACCCCGATGAGCTTTTTGAGAAATACGGGCTCACCTCTAAAAATATCATTGAAGCCGCCCAGAGAGTGGTCTCCCGCAAGGCCAAATAAGATTCCCTTTTCCCTTTCGTTTGACTTAACCATCACCCATTGTTAGAATTAGCCAAAGCCGGGGTGTAGCTCAGCTTGGCTAGAGCGCTTGCTTTGGGAGCAAGAAGTCGCTGGTTCGAATCCAGTCACCCCGATGCTTTTCTTTCAAATTCTTGTCCCCGTAGCTCAGTTGGATAGAGCATCTGCCTTCTAAGCAGAGGGTCGGCCGTTCGAATCGGCCCGGGGGCACCACTTTTTGAGGATAAAAGTAATTTGATGAAAAAACTCTTGATCTTCGCAAGTGTCTTGGCCGTGGCGCTGGTTTTCGCGGTCAATGTCCTGTCCCAAAGAGCGCCAGGCCTTTTGAGAGGGGCGATCGAAAAAGCGCTTAATAAAAAGGTCATTATCCGCTCGATCGATTATCACTTCCCCGGTATTTTCGAGCTGGAGGGTTTTGAGATCCAAGAAAAAGAGTCCTTTCCCGGCGAGACTTCCTTTACCGTTGATCATATTCGTTTGGATGTGTCGCTCCTGAGTTTATCGAAGAAGAGGCTGATCATCGATAAAATCGACGTGGAGGACGCGGATATCACGATCAGGCAATACCGCGATAAACTCTATCACGCTTTGTCAGGCGCGATGACGCTGTTGGAAGCTGACGCCGGCGCGGGCGAGGCATCTATCTCCGCCAAGCAAAACGCCCAGCCGAGAATGATGCCTTTGGAGATACACCAATTCAGGCTGAAGAACAGCAATTTCAGATTCATTGATTATGATGTGGATCAAAATGGTTTTGTCGTGGCGCTCGATCAGATCAACGGAGAGGTGAGAGATATCGTGCTGCCGTTTTCAGGCATTAAGACCTCTTACCGGATTTCGGCGCGTCTCCCGCAAGGCAGGGAACAGCGGCCCGCGGAGATTCAGATGGGGGGCTGGACTCAAGCCAGCACTTTTGACACGGATGCCAATCTCTCGTTTCAAGGCGTTTTTCTGCCTTATTTTCATCCTTATTACGCTCAAGTCACGCAGGCCGGGATTGAGGGTGGTTATTTGAATTCAAAAGCGAATATTCGTATTGAGAAAAACGATTTGACGCTGAACGTGGACGCGGAACTCGTAAACCTTCTTTTCCGGAGCTACGAAGAGGGTGACCAGCTTTTTGGCTTGAAAGCGGATGAGATTCTCTCGTTCCTGAAAGACCGGTCAGGCCGGCTTAAGTTTCAGATCGTCGTGCGTTGGAATATCGCCGATCGTTCGGTCCGCGCGAAGGACGTGATCCGCAAAAGTATTGAACGATCCCTAAAGAATACGGTTATTGGCAATGTGGGAAATATCCTTGAAAATACGATCCAGAAAATCGGTGAACGAGGTCTGGATAAGAATAAGGAAGAAATGGAAGGAGCAATCAAGAAGATAAAAGAGTTGCTTAAATATTAAAATAAAAGGAGGTCCCTATGGGCGCATTAATTGGTCTAGCCGTTCTGGTTCTGGATGTCATCGCCATCGTGAATGTCGTGCAAAGCGCCGTGGACAACGGGAAGAAGATTTTGTGGGTGGTTTTGATAGTTCTGCTGCCTGTTATCGGTATGGTTTTGTATTTTTTGATTGGGAAAAAGAGCGCTTAAACAAGGGGGAGTTTTTCAATCATAACAAAAGGAGGACATGTGAAAAGAGCATTAGTCATTCTGATGGTTTGTGTATTGTCGGCCGCGGTTGTCGGTTGCGCCAAGAAATCCGCTTCGGAACAATTGGAGGCGGATATGAATAAAGCCTCGAAGCAGATGAAGAGGGACATCGACAGTCTTTAAAAACCGAGGCCGTGAAAAAACCCAGTCCGTCGAAAGCCGGGCTGGGTTTTTTTGTTTCATTGACGGTGTATAAGCGGCGGGTTAGAATACCTAACAATAAATTTTAATTTGAAAAAGATGACGGTGGGCGTAGCTCAGCTTGGTTAGAGCGTCTGACTGTGGCGACTATACCGGCCATTTCCTAAGTGGTTCAATTCCTTCATAATACGTTATAATCATAGAACTTACGCTTTCCAGGCTTTGATGGGCTTTTGCCCCGATTTGCTCGAATTTACGGGACAATTAGCACAAAATTAGCACAGTTTGGGCTAGCGCAGGGGTGACTCATCCAGGGGGCTTCGTGAGCAATTCGATCCAAGACTAGGGAGGAAAATTGTCACGTCCTGAATTTGTAGCATAACGGTATATCATATATGTATAGTTATTCACCTAATGGATATTATTACGTATATAGTAATAATTATATTGACTTAAAGGCCATTTTAGTGTATTAAATATGATAAGTTATCCACCCAATGAATAATATTGCATATGAGATATACCATTAAAAATGTATCAGGAATACGCGAAAAAAACAGAGAACTTTTAGAGTCTCTTAACCGTGCGGGTAAAAATTTATTTTCTGTAAAAGATGCCGCGAAAATTGTCGGCTTACCTGTAAAGAGGACTCGATTATATCTTAGCTATTTCGCACGGCGTGGCTGGCTCGCAAGAGTTAAGCCAGGGCTATATATTTCTGTCCCTCTCGGCACATCAAATCCTCAGGGATATAAAGAAAACCCATGGATTGTGGCAGATCGAGTTTTTTCACCTTGTTATATCGGAGGGTGGAGTGCGGCTGAACATTGGGAGCTGACGGATCAGATATTTAGTAGCATATTTGTTTTCACTACTCGCCTTTTCCGTAAAAAATCTGTGAATATTCAAGGGACGGATTTTGTTTTGAAATTAGTCCGAAAAAAGAAGGCAGGCCACACCAAAGGAGTATGGGTTGAAAATACAAAGATACAGGTTTCTGATCCAACACAGACTGTGGTTGATATGCTGGATGAGCCGGAAACAGGCGGCGGAATCCGCCATGTATCGGAAATCGTAAATAATTATTTTGATTCAGAATATCTAAATGATTCAAATTTGTTAAAATATATAAATGAGAAAAATAACAGGACGATCTACAAGCGTCTCGGTTTCATCTTAGAAACTTTAGAAGTTAAGTCATCTGAAGTGAGAGGCGCGTGTAAAAAAAATATCAGCGCAGGATATTCTCCGCTTGATCCAACTATCAAAGGCAAAGGTAAGTTTAATCGAAAGTGGAATTTACTAGTGAACGCAGAGATTGAAAGATGATTACTAATCAAGAACTAAGAAACCTAGTAACGGAGTGGGGTCTTCGTGATGATGTGATCGAAAAGGATTACGTCATCGGATGGCTTTTGTGGGGGATCGGCGCCGATCCCGATTTGGGTTCTCACTGGGCTTTCAAGGGTGGAACTTCATTAAAGAAGTGCTACATAGAAACCTGGAGGTTTTCAGAGGATGTTGATTTTACTGTATTGCCGGGTGGTCCTGATAAACCGGAAACTATTGAGCCAATTATCAAAAGAATTCTAGAAAAAGTGCATGATGAATCGGGTATTGATTTCTCATTAAAGCAGCCTGTTTTTAAATATGCTGATAAGTATCTTTATACCGAGGGAAGTGTTTATTATCGCGGCCCGCGAAATGCGCCTTCTGCCGCTAGAATAAAATTAGATATCAGCGGTTTAGAAAAAGTAGTGCGGCCCACAATATTGCGCGGCATATCTCATCCGTACAGCGATTCTTTGCCTGCGCCAGCGCGAGTAAGGTGTTACGCGTTTGAAGAAGTCTTTGCTGAGAAGTTGCGCGCCATGGGCGAACGTGGCCGCCCGCGTGATTTATATGACATTGTCCATCTTTTTAGACGCCACGACCTTCAGGCGGAGCCGAAATTGATCAGCACAGTTTTGAAAGATAAGTGTGAATCAAAAGGCGTTCCTATTCCGACGCTTGATTCAATTCAAAACGCCTCTACGAAAGGCGAGCTGACCAGCGAATGGGAAAACATGCTCGGGCATCAATTACAGGTTTTACCGCCTTTTGAACAATTCTGGGAAGAGCTACCGAATATTTTTGGCTGGCTTTCCGGTACTATTGCAATTCCTAAGCTTGCTTCAATTTCCACCGGAAAAGGTGAAAATCTTACATGGGCACCGCCTCCAACCATAGCACAGTGGGGTTTGGGCATCCCGCTTGAATCTATACGATTTGCTGCGATTAACCATCTATGCGTTGAAATTGATTATCTAAAAGAAGGCGAGCGTCTAACGCAGTATTTACTTGAGCCATATTCCTTGAGGAAAACCCAGGACAACAACATTATTTTACACGCCATTAAGCATGGATCATCGGATCATCGCACATTTCGCATCGATTGGATTAAACAGGTTAAAGTGACGACAAGAACATTCAAGCCCAGCTACGAGATCGAGTTTTCTCCAGCGGGGATTATTCACGCTCCAGAAACATCTCGCAAAAGTGACACGGGTTCTTTTGGCGGGTATGGTTTAATGGGGAGATCGCATAAATTGTCCGGTAGGTCAAAAACAACAAGTTCCTACGGAATGAAATATATTTTTCAATGTGGCATGTGTATGAAAAAATTTACAAAATCTAAGAATGATTCAACGTTGCGAACGCACAAAGATTCGTTTGGCATGGATTGCTCCAGCAAGCATGGCTATCTCATTGGAAATAGATGAAGTAGAGGGGGCGGATAGGGGAATAAGGGCTGAATATGCCAAAGAAGAAAAGATATTTTTTTACTGTTACCGAAGAAATGATCATGAACCCGAAAGCTGAAAAGTTCTGTGCGGGAAGGATCGAGGTATACGACAACACGGACGATAAGGGCTACGCTTGTTATGAAGCGCGATTCTTTATTCCCCGTGAATTCATGGATGATTTTCGGAAGATGTGGAACTTCAAAGAATCCGACGAGATGCCTTACATCCGATGGGATTATCCAAAAGAGAAACAGAATAAAAGAAGTTAAATCGACGGGCATCAAAGCATGGCCGAAGGATGACCGGCCGAGAAAGAAGTTGTCAAGAATGGACTGAGAATCCTCAATTCTCTAACAGCTTGTTGGAGAATTATTATGGGGGCATAACACATAAAGAAAAGAAAGCGTTTAACCTCTGAAAAACGCTGGATGGGTTGAATGAGGTTTTGAAGGATATTGAATAAGTGCCTCTATGAGGTAGAAAAAATGGTCAAAAATAAGCAACAGAACCCATAATGTCCACAATACTTACTTTATTTTTTCTTTGGTTGATTTGGCAAATTCTTAAAGGTATTTTTAAATCTTTTTCAGGCAATTCTACAGCTAAATCGCAGCCTGCCACTTCTGCACCAAAAAATATCTATACTACCCGGCCATCTTCCTCCCAACGAACTTTTGTTTCGGCTGATAAGGTCTGGGTTCCTCGAGACAAGCCCGTTATAGTCGGGGGCTATACAATACCCAAGGGAATGGTTTACGTAGGAAAGGATTTAATGACAGGATCGGGATGGGGGACGGAAGCTGCCTTGATTAATCCAGATTTACCTATCAACAAAACTAATCCTGATAAATCTGGGCAGTATATGAATTATTGGCCATCTTATGCCGATATTAACCCTTCTTCTAGAGCAGCTTATCTGGAGTGGTTGGCGGGTGGGTGCGAAGACCCGAATGTTAACATGGGATATATATTTCTCTATTTTTATGGCCTTGAAAGAAGGGTGCTATTTGATACAAATTCTTCTCAAGCGGCTCGTGGAGAAGTAGACCAAATTCTTCAGGAAACGGAAAGGCTGCTTTCAGTTTATTCTAGCAGTCATTCCTTCCAGAGTTATGCCACTCGATTTATCAATGTTGCTAATGCAAAGTTCTTAAAAGAAAAACTTTATATGAAACCAGCACCAAACACTTCCATTTCTGAGATCTATGATTATTTACCTGTATTTAAATTGGCCCTTGCTCAGATGGTTGCCGATTCTGTCCCACTTTCATCAGATTGGGCTATTTTTTTGATGAAGTCAGATCCCGAATCCAGATTAAGAACGCCGGGAAGGTCGAATAGGAGGTTTTAATGACAAATGACACTATGAAAGTATTTATAAGGCTAGGCGCCAACATCCCATGTCTTGGGATATGTCCCAGTTCTCAGCTTCTTTAATAAATCATTTCCAATCCAAGTAATTTATGACATAATAAGACATCAATAAGTTCTTTTAAACAGGAAAGGACATATCTGAGACATAAATCATTTACTTGGTTTGTTTTTCTTTCGCTCTTCTTGGGGTCTCTCTTAGTTGGTCTCGCCGATTTTTCAGTTCAAAATGCTTTTGCAAAAGAAAGCTCCGTTCTGGTTTCCAAGGAAGAATTTCTCTCCAGCAATTTTCCGAAATTTTTCAAACACAAAGAGTTTAAAAAAGCGCTCGATGTTTTAGATATTTTGCTTAAGAAACATCCGAGCGACCCTCTCATCCTGCGTTATCGTGCCTTAACTCTGGATAAACTGAATCGCCGCACGGAAGCTATCGCAGTATACAAGGATATCCTGACTCAAAACCCAAACCACGTGCCGACGCATCTTTTTCTCGGGTTGACTTATGCGCGTGACGGAAAGCGTGATGAAGCGGCTAAAGAGCTGCGATGGGTGACGGAAAATTCCGCTTCGGAGAATTATCGGCACTGGGCTCAGGCGCAGCTCACCCGCGTTCGCGTCATGAAAAAGAAGGTGATCAAAAAAGTGGAGAGACGGCCGTATTTGATCGGTAAGACAGGCGCTTATTACGACAGTAATCCTCTTCTCATTCCTAACAGCAGTAACCTTTCCTCTAGAACCAAAAAGGACGGTGCTGATTTCCCCATTAATCTTAGCATCGGGTACCCTGTGATATTGGAGAAAGATATCCGCCTAGACGCGCTTTATGCGGGCCAGGCCTTACTGCATGACAGGGGCGCAAACCAGATAGACTTTAATTCGCAGGGATTCGCCCTAGATGCCAAGAAGCGGGTTTTCTTCGGAAAGCGCGCCGTTCTTTTCGGCGCGAGGTATGATTTTAGGACTAATTGGCTACGTAGTAATCTTTTTTCAGAGGTAAACCGCTTTCTTTTGAGCGGAGAAACCTCTTTCTGGAAAAAAACCAAGACGCATGTTTATACACGGCTTTCTTACTCGAATTATAAAAACGATGGCTCCATTCCATCGACGACCTCGCGTGACGGCTATAGGGGAGGTTTGGGTATTGTTCAATACTTTTATACAGCCGATGATTTCAGAACTTACTTTTTTGTAAAAGAAGAGATAAGCTTTGCGGACACCCGGGGAGAAAATTTCAACCGCGAAGGATCATTGACGCGGCTCGGCCTCCACGGTCCATTGGGTTTTTTGGGACCCACGACATTTGATGTTTCGACCGGTTTTGATTATGGCACTTATCCCGACTTCGCTTCTCTTTCGACGCTTGATCTTAACGAGCGCCGTGACTTGCGAATGGATGTTTATACGGACCTTACGTATCACTGGAAACCGAATCTCGCGACGAGGATGTTTTACCGTTATATCAACTCCAACAATGACAATGGATTTTATGACCGAAACAGGCATATCGCGGGCGTGGAGGTTGTATTTTCAATATGAGAAATCGATTACTTATCGCCTTAACTTTTATTTTTCTCAATTGGTTACCCGCATCTTTCGCCGCTGAAAATACCGTAGACCCAAGAGAAGCCGCGATTGACCGTGCTATCGGTGGAATGGAGGAAGGAAGCCGCCCTCTTTTGCCTCAAGCTTATGCAGGAAAGAATCAAGCCCATGCTGTTCCCGGCGGGAATTTAAGTCCCTCCTCGGATACACGAGTAACAGCTTCCGCAAATGCGCAAGGCCCTTCTAACTCATCCACAATCGGAGCCAACAACACGATAGGTAGTTCTACCGGAACCATTGGGGAAAATACGAGCGGGAACATAAATGCCGGAGCGGGCAATACCGGCGCCAATTTGGAAGGAAGCGCGAATCTCGGAGCCGGATCGGGTGGGCTGCAGGGAGGCGTTCAAGAAACTGTGACTGGCGGAACTACCGGCACGACACTCGAAGAAAGCGCCAATGTAGGAACGCAAACAGGCGGCTCCAACGAACCTGCTACGGAACCCTCAGGTGGTGGAAGCAGTATTGTCAACGTAGATGCGAATGTAGATTTAAGCGGCGGAGAACCTGCCGTTGACGCAAATCTTACCGTTGACACCAACGCGGACAACCTTCTCGAAGCGGATACTTCCGCTACAACCGGTGCGGCAGCGATAGATACGAGTGTCACGGAGAGCGGCACTGTCGCCGGTCAGGATCTCACCACGGCCGTGAATGAAGCCCCTGTGGACGCGACGCTGGACGCTGAAGTTGGGGTCACGGATATTCCCGCCGAAAGTGAAGCTACGGCAGGTCTTGAAGCGGACGTGGATCCCGTCACCGCGGACAGCGACGTGTCTCCCACAGATCCCGCCGACGGACTTTCTACCACCACGCCCACGCTTTAAATACTAGTCCATGCTCGCCAACGGCAAGGCACAAGAAGATCTGCGTGAGAGTGTCCTATGAAAATCCTCCTCACGGGTGCTACCGGCTATGTCGGCGGGCGGCTTCTCAAGCTACTTGAATCCAAAAATCATTCCATACGGTGTTTAGCACGTCGTCCCGAATTTTTAAAAGGTAAAGTTAGTCCTTCCACCGAAGTGGTTCAAGGTGATCTTTTGGATAAGGATTCGCTCCCTCCGGCGATGGCGGGTATCGATGTCGTTTATTATCTTGTTCATTCGATGGGTACCCAAGGAATTTTTGACGAGGAAGAAATTCGCTCCGCCGAGAATTTTGTTCAAGCGGCCAAAGAAGCGGGAATCAAGCGGATCATTTATCTTGGAGGTTTGAGCCACGGCGATGACCTTTCGCCGCATCTTAAAAGCCGTTCTACGGTGGGTCGTATCTTACGAGAATCGGGAATCCCTACGATAGAATTTCAAGCTTCGATCATCATTGGATCTGGAAGTCTTTCCTTTGAAATGATCCGCGCTCTGGTCGAGCGTCTACCTGTGATGACCACGCCAAAGTGGGTGCGTGTGCTGGCGCAACCCATCGGAATAGAGGATGTGATTCGGTATCTTGTCGATGCGCTCGATATACCACTTGATGGAAGCTGTGTCTATGAGATCGGCGGTCCGGAAAAAATGTCCTACATGGATTTAATGAATGAATACGGAAGACAACGAGGCTTGAAGCGCCTGATTATCCCCGTGCCAGTTTTGACTCCCAGCCTGTCCAGTCTATGGCTTGGGCTCGTGACCCCGCTTTATGCCCGCGTCGGAAGAAAACTCATAGAAAGCATGCGCCATGAGACCGTCGTAAAGGACGACAGCGCCGCCAAGATATTTTCCGTCAAACCCATGCCTATCAGGGAAGCCATCAGCCGCGCATTGAAAAATGAGGACAAGAATTATGCCGATACCCGTTGGTCGGATGCTTTGTCTTCCTCTTATAGGCTCAAATCATGGGGAGGGGTGCGATTTGGCACAAGACTTGTCGAATCCGCCTCTATCGCCATAGCCGCCTCGCCTGAGAAAGTCTTTGAAACCGTTCTGCGGATTGGAGGCAAGAACGGCTGGTATTATGCGGACTGGCTTTGGAAACTGCGGGGATACCTGGATCTTCTTGCTGGAGGAATAGGCATGCGGCGCGGCAGACGGGATGCTCAGTCGCTATCGGTCGGGGATACTTTAGACTGTTGGCGGGTCGAAGCAATAGAAAGAAACTCTCTACTGCGTCTTGTTGCCGAAATGAAACTTCCGGGACGGGCCTGGCTTCAATTCGAAATCAAGCGGGATGGAGATAAGACCTCGCTTTATCAGTCCGCCATTTTTGAGCCGCTGGGGTTATGGGGACTCCTATATTGGTACGGCCTTTACCCTGTGCACCACCTCGTATTCAAAGGAACGCTAAAGGGAATATCAAAGTCCGTTGGCGGTCAGAGTTCGTAAAGTCTAACAAAAAAATCCCCGAATTTTAGTACCCCCACCACTTGCCCAATCGCTGTGGGTACTTTGAACTTCTAACCGCTTTCCTCCCTTGCGCTTAAAAGCAGCGCATTCCCTGACCTCCCTCTCTCTTCGTACCTCAGAGATATGGAGGTCAGGGAAACGGGAGGAAAGCTTTAGAGTTTGGAATGGATGTTAATGGTGGTTATGTGGAAAGGGGTTTTAAGGAAGAGATTATTGAATGAATTTTAAATTAGGAGAGAAAAGATGCAGATCATGGAAAGAGATATTGAGATTTTAAGATGGATATTGGAACAGAAGTTTATGACCCAGAAGCAGGTAAGGCAGGCATTTTGGAAGAATGGATTACAGAAGGACAATCACGAGACCTATAGGAGAATGAATATACTGGACAAAGAAGGGCTTTTAAAGAAAACCGACAGGCAGGTATACAGTAATTTGATGTATTTGGTAACAAAGCAAGGAACAAGACTTCTTAGAGAAGCTGGCAGGAATCCGGGTCTAACAGAGCTTCCAGAACTGGATGATTCAAATTACTTGCATGACTTGGCAGTTACAGATATTCGTATCCTTTTATTTAGTTTAGGTTATTCCCACTGGACTTCAGAGCGTGTGCTATCAAAGTATTATGGTCTAAGACGAGTCCCAGACGGAGTGATCTTTAACAGCGGCAAATTCACAGCCATTGAATACGAATCATCACAGAAGTCAAAAAGGAGATATAAAAGGATCCTTTTAGACTATGAGCTTGATAGAAAGGTGGATCAAGTCCTCTATATTGTAGACAACCCAGGGTTAATCCAGAAGATCTCTTCTGAAGCCGCTATATGTGATAAAGCTTATTTTGTCCCACTCTCAGAGGTCCAAAAAGACCTAATAAATAGCCAATTAAAAGGCATCTCCAATCAATGTTCTCTAAATGAATTTCTTGGACCTGCTATATGAATACCCTTATAAACTTCCAGAGAGCGCGGTTTTTTTGTTTGTTTGTAAGACTTTGTTTTTTTTAAGCATATTTAAGTATATTTTTCAAGGGGGTTGTCAAACACCCCGAAAGTGACACTAGTATATGGAGGGATGTTTTTTTTGAGGTTTCGTTAGAACACACAAATTCCGTCTGTAAGGCTCCCTAAGTTTTATCTATCAAACCAAAACCAATAATCTTGTTTATTTTAAACAGTTTAAATTTATTTTTTTAAGGAGGCGAATCCAATGATGATGGATATAAATCAATTGGCTGACAAGCTCGGCATGAGTGTCAGTGGGGTCTATACCTGGGTAAGCCAGAGAAAGATCCCCTTCGTTAAGATCGGGCATCTAATCCGGTTTGATTCAAACGATATAGACAAATGGCTCGAAGAAAAGAAAGTAAAAGCGAGGTTTAATTAATTTGACCTTCCTTCGAATCCACGGTAACTTGACTGGGTACACTCCTGCGCTAGCCCTTCCGAAAGGGGGGCTTTAATGGGTGTATTTCTTCGTGGTAAGCAGTATTGGATGCGTTTTACCGTAGACGGTATATTTAAACGCCTTTCTTGTGAAACTACCAACAAAAAGCTGGCGTTGGATATCTTTCACAAACAAAAAGCGCTTATTGCCGAGGGACGATATCTCGATAAGAAAGCCGAGGACAGTAAAATTCGGTTTAGAGATTTTGCCCAAATCTACATGGAACGACATGCCAAGGTATACAAGAAGTCGTGGAAGTCCGGCGATCTTAGCTATTTAAACCGCCTTTTGCCAGTTTTTGGAGAGCGTCCTCTATCGGCTATCGAGCCCACGATGATACTCGATTATATGACTGAGCGTAAAAAGGTGGTGAAACCCGCTAGCGTGAACCGGGAGCTTTCGCTTCTTAAGGTGATGTATCGTAAAGCTGAAGAATGGGGATTTGTCTCATCAGATCCGACTCGCCGAATAAGAAAATTTCGCGGCGAGACTGTAGGCCGGACGCGATATTTATCCGATGAGGAGATAGAACGGCTCTATACTTCGTGCGGCAATGGGCTTCGTGATATTTGCGCCGTCCTGATTAATACGGGAATGCGTAAAGGTGAACTCCAGAAGCTTACATGGCCGAACGTAGACTTCGATCAGAATGTTTTATTTATCGCTGAATCGAAGAATGGCAAGAGCCGTTACATTCCCATGAATAATGTGGTAAAGCAGGTTCTCATTAGACGACGCCTTAACAGGAAGGGAATTAGCCTCTTGGTTTTTCCAAACGAGAGTGGTAATATTTATAACTTCCGCAGGGCGTTTGAAACCGTTCGCTCCAAGGCAGGCCTTAATGACGTGCGAGTGCATGATTTGCGCCACACATTCGCGTCCCATCTTGTCATGAAAGGCATTGATTTGACGACGGTGCAAGAGCTCTTGGGTCATTCGGATCAACGGATAACCCAGCGCTATTCGCACCTTTCGCCAATGCACAAAGCCAAGGCGGTTAGGGTGCTTGAGAATCTGAATAGCACAGTTTTAGCACAATCGGGCGAAGATCAAAGTAGCTTGGAATTTCATAAAATTGTAAGTCCTTTGGTACGTGAAGGATAAATTTGGTGGGCGTAGCTCAGCTTGGTTAGAGCGTCTGACTGTGGCTCCCTCCAGAGCTTTATCACCATTTCATTTAGTTTGATTTTCATTCACAATCTCTCAAAACACGACTCCACTGTTTAGCACCATTTACGTGGTTTGATACTCCGTTTGCTACTGAAATGCTACTGATAACTTGCGGTTAGCACAGGGTAGGATGAGGATAACAGATTTTCTTTATCAAAATAAGGTTCTTTGATTTTAAAAAACTTCCTTAATAAGTCTGAAATATGGCTTTGGCAAAAAGTAACTTAGGGAGTATAATACTCTATAATTTGATGCAAAAAGGGTAAGAATATGAGGATAAAGAAGTTTCGTGTAAGAAAATATCGGAATATCCAAGATTCCGGTTACATTGACCTGTTGGATGATTTAACTTGTATTGTTGGTAAAAATCAATCAGGCAAGACATCTCTTTTAAAGGCTCTTCATAAGTTCAATCCTCATGACGATAAACAAAGCTACAATATGACCCGCGATTGGCCTCGCGGTGATCGTCGTACACGCGATCCCAAGCAGATAGTATGTGAGGTAACGTTTTCTCTTGATGACGCGGAGAAAAATGAGCTAGCAAAGTTGACTTCCGAACAAATGACAGCCAGCGAAGTTATAGTCACAAAGAACTATGATGGCCATCTTGAAGTTCACTTCCCAGAAAAACCACAACTTTTCCCTAACCGTCTTCACCCTAATGCGGTTGATGCGCTCTGCGAAAAAGCTCATCAAATAAACGATCCCGTTGGAGAAGTATTTTCTGGTGCAGCAGGGCAGTGCGCCCAAGAAGTTCAAAAATTTGCGCGGGAAGGACGTTTTACCGAGCTTTTGACGTTGGAAGCGCCTCATACGGAGAAACTTCGCACTTCACTTACTCAGGGTAACCCAAACCCGCAACATACCAACGAAAATGCATTTCTCAGTGCTCATTCTAACAGACTGAAGCAGGTAAGCACTGAACTACAAAAAATCCCTACAATGCAAAGACAAGCCCACGATTTCATAGTCAGTGCTATTCCCACTTTTATTTATATGGATGAATATCTTGAATTTCGAGGCTTTATGTACCTTAAGCAGCTGAAGGAGCGCAAAGATAGTAAGCGATTAAGTGCCGAAGACGAGACATTCCTTATGCTTCTAAGTTTGTCGGGCCTTGATTTGGAGCGCCTAATTAAACAAGGGGATTCCAAAAACGATTCTGAGATTCATGAGCGTCAGCTGGATTTGCAGGACGGCGCAACAACCTTAACCAAAGAGGTGGCTGGAAGATGGGGTCAGCAACCTTACAACATTGAGTTCCGTGTTGACGATCAAATTTTTCTCACAAATATTCAGGAAACCAACAAAGATGTTGGTATGCTTCCGCTCGAAGAACAGTCCAAAGGGTTTAAATGGTTTTTCTCTTTCGATCTCCATTTTATGCATGAGAGTAACGCGACTTTCGAGGGTTGCGTGTTGCTTCTTGATGAACCGGGTTTGCACTTGCACCCCGGGGGCCAGAGCGATTTATTGAAGAGATTGGACGCTTACGCTGAAAAAAACATGCTTATTTATACAACTCACTTACCATTTTTGGTTGATTTGCGTGAGCCGGGCCGTATTCATGTTATTAGGGAGACGGAAGCGGGAGCGGTGGTGACGGATGATTTGAGCGCAAGCGGAGTGGATGAAAAAATGACGCTTCAGGCGGCGTTAGGAATGAAATTAAATCAACACTTTATGGTTTCGGAAAGAAATTTGGTAGTAGAAGGCGCGGATGATTTTTATATCATCTCTGAATTATCCAGTCTATTAGAAAAGGCCGGAAAGAAAGGCTTGCCTTCTGACGTGGAGGTTACCGCAGCCGGGGGAGCTGATGAAGTGGTTTATTTAACCACTTTTATGGTCGGTCAAGGATTAAAGGCCGTGGCACTCTTCGACTCAGACCCTAAAGGCAAAGCTGCTGCTGAAAAACTTACAAAAAAGTGGATTATAAAGTATAAAAATGCAAAATCTTCTACATTGTTATTCGGTAGTGCCCTGGGCTTAAAAAATGACGTGAACTTTGCCATAGAGGACATCTTTCCAGAAGCGTACTATTTACAAAAGGTTGAAGAATCCCATAAAGAGAAAATTGAAAAGGCTGCTATTAAACATCTCAAACTTGAAGGCAAAGGTCTCTTGTGCGATAGAGTGGCTGAGGCGTGCGAAAAAGTCGGAATCCAATTCAATAAAGGCTCTGTGGCAAAGGCCATTAAAAAAGATTTGGGGCGGATGTCTGATCTATCGAAGCTGGACAAGATAACGGTGGATCATGCCGAAAAACTTTTTAGCGCCATCGATAAGGAATTTGGCAAATAAAATTTACTTACTTTAAGAAATTTAAAAGTTTCGGCTAAAAATGTTTAATTTTAGGCTGTCCCAGGAGAAATCCTGGGTTTTTTGTTTTTGCGGGTAGCTTTGTTTATTATTAACACTTTAGAGTTAGGGTGGAATCCCTATCTATGAAACTATGCCCCAAATGCGGCACGGAGATGGATATAGACCTTGCCCAAGAGGGTATCTGTAGCGAATGCGGCGAGGAATTCGATCACAGCGAACTGGAAGAAGAAAACACTTGTTCAGAATGCGGCGAAGAAATAGATTCGGGCGAATTAGAAGATGGCATTTGCTCAGGGTGTAGAAAAAAACTGGAGAAAGGTGGGGAGACTTAACGTGTGCTCTTCCATCGGGCGGCCAGTGTCACCACTGCAAAATGTCTTGTTCTTTGAGATAAAACGCTATATTATGCAACGATTATGAATACCATCAATCGCCTCGAACGCTTCCGCCTCGAACACAAAATAACCCAACAAAAACTCGCCAAGAATCTCGGCGTTGCCTTTTCGACAGTCAATCGCTGGTTAAACGGTAAGTCCAAACCCAATAAAATTCAGGCATATCACATCGAGAAATTGATGAGTGAAAAAAATGGAAAAAAGTATGCCGAATAGCCACAAAAATCGCGATATGGACCCTTCCATTTCTCAACTCACAGCAGAGGAAGAAAAAAACAGGACGACCGTTCTTCAAAAAATTGATCAGTGGAAAAAGCGTCTTATTGATCTTACCAAAAGAAATAAACTTCTCTATTTCTCACCCAGCAAATCAACCATCAAGATTACAAAACCGCCCCTTTTTGAGCTCCTTAATAAGGTAGTTGTTGAGGGAAAACCTCTAAGTTTCCCGATGCTCAAAAAAGAGCGCCAACCACTATTGTTAGGCGAGGAAACAGATTTATCCAATCAGGATGAAAAAACAGATAATGTAAGACCTGGTGATATTGAGACAAATATTTCTGTGCGAGAACTTCAATCGCGTTTAAATCGGCTAAGTCGCGAATGGAAAACATGGCAGGAGGAACAGGGGGTCCATACACTTTTTATGGTTTTGGGAGTTTTACACTGGCAGGAATCTGATTATGAAAAAAGCAAATACTTGGCCCCTCTTATTCTTATTCCGGTTGGATTAGTTAAAGATGGAGGCGATAAACCATATAAAATGGAATTTGTGGAAGAAGACATTGTTGCTAATCCAGCGTTGGCGTATAAGCTAAAGAATGATTTCAACGTTGAGCTTCCAGACTTACCTGAGGATTTAACTGAGGAATCTCTAGAGGAATACTTTAAGCAAATTGAGAAAAAAGTAATGACGCTTGGATGGCCAGTTTCCAGAGATGCCTGGATAGGGCGCTTCTCATTTGAAAAATACGTAATGTATAAGGATTTAGAAAATTTTCAAGCGGAAGCATGGCAGCATCCTGTGATCAAAGCATTAGCTTCCGCGGGCACTTTTTTGCAACCGTCAGATCTTCCTCCCCTTGACCAACTTGATGAAGCCTTGAATCCCGAGGAAGTTTTCCCTGTTTTAGATGCCGACTCTAGCCAGACGGAGGTTCTGGTTCGTGCTCGTGCCGGGCAACATCTAGTGGTATACGGTCCTCCCGGAACTGGCAAGAGCCAAACCATTGTAAACCTGATTGCTCAGACGCTAAGAGATGGCAAGAGAGTACTTTTTGTTAGCGAAAAAATGGCGGCACTTGAGGTTGTCTACAGGCGGCTGAGGGAGACCGGGATCGCAATTGGATGCCTCGAAGTTCACAGTCATCACAAAAATAAGGGGTCGGTGATAGAGGAACTGGGCCAAGCGCTTCAACATGGATTATCGACTCACGTTAATGGTGAAGCAAGCGAGAGGTTTAAGTTGATGATTCGCCGCCGCGGCGCTTTGAACAAATATGTGCGTGAGCTTCACGTACCTCGTGGCCAAATGAAATTATCAGCTTTTAAGGTACATGGAAAATTGTCTAAACTATTGAAAGTCCCTGATCTCATAAGTACGTTGCCATGGCAAAGCATTGTCGACATATCGTCAGAATCGTTGGAGAGGGTTACAGACACTGTTAATAGGGCGGCACGAGCCTCCGATGTAATAAATAACTTTAAAACACATCCGTGGATTGGAGCAAATCTCGATCTTGGACGGTATTCGTTGCAATATCGTGACAGCATTCTTACGTCTGTAAAGACGATGCTTCAAATAACGGAAACACTACAGCAATATGCAAAGTCTGCCGGGACCGCTCTTGGGCTCCCACCTCCAGAGACTATCGAACAAATAAAAGAAATATCAGTTTTAATTCAGGTATTGATTCAACCCATTATAAATGTAAGCGAGTGGCTTGATCTCCAGGGAGATGATATTGCTGAACGGCTACAGTTGATCTCAGAAGCAGAGGTGCATTCCAGGTCTCTTTTGAGACTAAGCGAAAAAATTTCCAGAGATTGCACGCCCGGCATTCTTGAACTTCAAGTTGCCAGTTTACTCACTAAATTTAAAGGGGAATATAAACCAATCTTGACTCGTTGGTTAAAAGGGAATTATTGGCAGGATAAAGCGCTAGTACTCAAGGTCAGTAAACAAAAAAAACTCACCTACGAGCAAGTTGTTAACCTTCTCTCCGACGTTGTCGAAATTACTAAGCACAGAGAGTGGATAAAGGTAAATGATGCGCAATTGCGCCAGAAGTTTGGAGCCTTTTTCAATGTGGAACATACTGAATGGTCGAGTTTACGCGAGGGTTTTGAATGGATTAAGAAATTGCAGAAAGCCCTGCCATCAGGTAAACCAACACATGAGATACGTGAATGCGTAAAAAATCCTGATTATATACGACCGTATTTTGTTCAGGCTGTGTCAGCGACTTCGGGGTTACTCAATGAATCCAGACAGATCCGGGAAACATTGGGGAGCTTATTGCCTGAAAGTAGCGAGAAGGGCATATCTATTGATCGAACTCCATTTCCTATCCTTTCTTCATGGCTCAAACCAAAAATTGATGCCAAACAATTAGATTCCTGGGCAACTTTTTTGCAAGCCTCAATCGAATGTACACAAGAAGGATTAAAAGATTTCTTAGAAGCTGCTCTTAGAAGTGGTGTTAAGGCAGAACAATTTTTACCTGTCTTCTTGAAACAAATTTGGAAAGCATGGCTTGCCGAGATTTATGCTCATTCTTTAATACTTAGAGAATTTCAGGGGAGCCGGCACGAAGATTGCATCAAAGAGTTTCGGAATCTTGACCGCGAGCTGAAGAAAGTAGCAGCAAAAGCAGCTTGTGCGGCCATTGAGGCACGACAACCACAACGTACAGGAGCTCAGTCTACGGAATCGCAAGTTGGCATCTTATTGAGGGAAATGCAAAAAAAACGCCGTCACAAGTCACTTCGGCGACTTTTCACAGAGATTCCGCATTTATTGCAAGGGCTAAAACCGTGTTTCTTGATGAGTCCTTTGTCAGTGGCAAGTTATTTAACGAAAGATGCCTTTACCTTCGATCTCGTTATTTTTGACGAGGCTTCACAGATTCCACCAGCCGATGCTATTGGAGCGGTGCTCCGAGGAAAACAGCTGATTGTTGCGGGAGACGATAAACAGCTCCCACCCACGCGCTTTTTCCAAGCCGATCTTGATGATTATCAGGAAGAAGAAAAGGATGTTGAGCCTCTTGAGAGTATTTTGAATGAATGTAAAGCACTGCCAGGATTTATTGAGAGCTCACTCTCGTGGCATTATCGTAGTCGTTTCGAGGAGTTAATTACTTTTTCCAACCGTTATTTCTATCGAAGCCAGCTCGTCACATTTCCAAGTCCTCATCCTGCTGGTGAAAGTGGCGCAATACGATTTGTTCATGTACCCGATGGTTTGTACGACCGTGGAGGAAGCCGGACAAACAGAGTTGAAGCAAAAAGGGTTGTTGATTTGATTGCTGAACATTTCAAAAAGCATGGGCAGCAGTTTTCGTTGGGAGTGATTACACTCAGTTTCGCTCAGGAGGAAGCTGTCTTAGAGGAATGGGAAAAAAGAAAGTCAAACAATCCTCAGCTAGCAGCTTTGGCGTCTGAGGAAGGCGATGAGCCCCTGTTTATCAAGGCGCTCGAAAAAGTTCAGGGTGATGAGCGTGATTTCATCATAATAAGCGTTGGATATGGGAAAGACGATAAAGGAGTGTTGCATCTAAATTTTGGGCCAATCAATCAGTTTGGGGGAGAGCGTAGATTAAATGTCGCCGTGACAAGGGCTCGATCTCAAACAACAACTGTAGCCAGTTTTCTGCCGCATGAATTGGACTTAGCAAGGCTCACCACTCAGAATGGCGGAGTCATAAAACTTCAGCAATATCTCGAATACGCAAAGAATTGCGGAAAGTTTCCAGAAATTGCTTCTAGTGAAGGAGCGGTCGAGCTCAATGATTTTGAGGAGTCGATCAAACAGGCTCTTGAATTGAGAGGCTTAAAGGTCGACGGACAAGTTGGATCATCAGGTTATCGAATCGACCTCGCGATACGTCATCCCGAGTATTCAAGTCGTTATATACTTGCTGTAGAGTGTGATGGTGCTACTTATCACAGTCATCGAACAGCGCGAGATCGGGATAGACTTCGTGAAGAAGTGCTAATTGCTCTTGGATGGAAAATACACAGAATCTGGTCAACAGATTGGATTAAGGAACCTGAAGAAGCTATAAACCAAGTTTTGTTAAGATTTGAAGAATTGCATAAGAAAGGAATTGTCGGTGTTGAAGTGCCCCGTAAATCACGATCCGGCGTTTCATCACCAAAAAATGCCGCCAGAGAAAATTCGCCACAAAACCAGGAAAAAACAACCAGCTATAATTTTGAGGCACATAGGTTAACAGAACCGCCATTTCCGATCTATAAACCATATTGCCCAGCTCAGAAACGTGAATCTGACTCGTTCTATAAAGCAAAAAGCAGAGTTGGGAACAGGGTGACTTTGATGAGCGATGTTGTGGAAATTGTTCAAGCTGAGTCGCCCATTCATCCCAAACTCCTTGCGCAGAGAATAGGTGATCTTTACAACTTTGCAAGGGTCGGAAGTAAGATTGAGGCCATCGTTGGCAGAATAGTCGAATTAGCCACCCGCGAAAAAAAGATTACGAAAAAAAACGGTTTTTTGTGGACTGGAGACGGAATTCAGTCGGTCCAGGCCAGAGTAAACGACCCTACGATGATGCCAAGAAATATCGAATATGTCGCGAGCGAAGAATTGGGATCAGTCATCGAATGGCTTTTGCAAAATGAATATGGCTTACCAAAGGATGCGCTTATCAAGAGGACTGCGCAAGTGATGGGTTATGACCGAACTGGTGAAAATGTCAGGGACGGAATCGAGAAATCCATCGATATGTTACTCAAACAAGGGCGCATCACGGCATATGATGATCAGTTTATTCTTACTCACAAACAGAGCTAATGAGAATTAATACAGCTGAAGTTGACTACATATAAGGGGTATAAGGGGTCAGTTCTTGAAAAATGAAAATCATCTGCTCCTGGTGCAAAAAATTCATGGGTGAAAAAGAACCCTTCGACAGGCTCAGGACAAGTGGCTAGTGGTAGTGACTTTATTTTAGGTTTGTTAAAATAATCGTAAAATGGAGATTTTTAGATGAAGAAACCCTATGTTCCGCAGGCCTTGCCGCTCAGTTCGTTGGATTGGGTCAGATTTGTTCCATTAATCGGGCAAGCTAATGCTGAAATAGCTAGATACGATGGCATTCTTCAGGGGATCATTAATCCGGGCGTTCTTTTATCCCCATTAACCACAAAAGAAGCAGTTCTTTCTTCCAAGATTGAGGGTACACAAGCTTCACTTGAAGAAGTCTTGCAATATGAAGCCTCGCCAGATGTAAAAACCAAAAAATACGATGATATTCAAGAAATCATAAATTATCGGGAAGCGATGCGTTTTGCGGTCGGGTGGTTAAAAGAAAAACCAATCACGTTGAATCTCATCAAACAAATGCATGGGATATTGCTCAATAGTGTTAGGGGCAAGGACTTGGGAAGGGGAAACTTTAGAACGGGCCAAAATTATATTGGCAAACCAGGAGCTCCTATAGAACAGGCAAAGTATATCCCGCCTGCGCCGCTTAATCTGATGGAATACCTTTCAAATTTTGAAAAGTATGTGCATTTTGATGAAAAAGACCGCTTGGCCCAACTGGCTATTGTGCATGCCCAATTTGAGATCATCCATCCTTTTTTGGATGGCAACGGAAGATTGGGAAGAATATTGATTCCTCTGTTTCTTCATGAGAAGAAAATGCTTCACTCGCCTATGTTTTATATCAGCGAATATCTTGAGAGTAATCGTGAAGAATACTATGCGAGATTAAGGGCGATTACTGAAGAAAACAAATGGGACGATTGGATCGAGTTCTTTCTAAGAGCGATCGTCGAGCAGGCAAAGGCCAATAGTATCAAGGCTAAATCTATCTTAGCACTGTATGAGAAAAAGAAGACGCGTATTACAGAGGTTACTCGCTCTCAGTATTCCATCAAAATTCTTGATACTATTTTTGCGCGCCCCATCTTTAATACGACTGATTTTATTAAATATTCCCGTATACCAAAGGCGAGCGCCATGAGATTATTAAAGATACTCCGCAAAGAAGGTATTTTATCCACCCTGACGGAAGGTAGCGGTAGAAGAGCGGAAGTGATGATGTTTAACAAGCTTCTCGATATAGTAGCCTAATACTTGTGGTTTACCCATTAACTACAAAGTATTTAGTGTCTCATAGATAAGTAAATATGAGACACAAACTATTTAGAGTATCAAAGCATGATTGCATCATACGGCAACAATAGATTAATAGACTAAATATCTAATAATCAGCGGACTTTCTAAAAAATACGCTTAATATCACCCAATGTGGAAAGCGTATTCTTCCATAATCCGTAAGTACCCACGAATAAGCCTAAAAGAAGAACGCCGACTTATCGCTCAAGCCAAGAAGGGGTCAAAGAGCAAGGCCGATGAGCTTGTGCTCCGCCACATTGGCTTTGTGATTTTTAGGATCTATAAGAAGACCTTTCCTGTATACCTTGAGAGATTTGGCGAAGATATTCTTTCGCAAGCCATCATTATCTTATACGCAAAAATCGAAACCTATAATTTGAGATATCGGGATAAACAGGGTAACCATAAACCTGTCCGGTTTGCCTCATATATTTGGAAACGAGTGGACGGCTTTATTTTGGACTCTTTGAAGAAAGAGCTTCAAAGACAGAAACGGCATGAGAGCTTTGATTGGGAAAGATTCGAGCGCAATGAGGCCGTAGAACCAGCCGAAGTTTAAAGAAATCTCCGAATTTTAACCACCCCCACTACCACCCAAGTGAAGTAGGGTACTTCAACTTCACAACCGCTTTCCCCCCTTGCGCTTGAAAGAAGCGCATTTCCTGACCTCACTCTCTCTTCGAGATATTGAGGTCAGGTAAACGGGGGGAAAGCTATAAGAAAGATATGAAGAAAGAGAATGAATTTATAGATAAAGATATTGAGATTATTGGATTAATTTTGGATTTAGAGATTCAGGTAAGTAGAGGAAAAAGATAGAAAAGAAATAAGAAAAAGGTCTATGGATTATTGAAAGGTTTATTGGTTTGAAGGAATGGGTTTTGGATTTAGGAGTTGATGATTAGGATGAATTGAGAAGATGGGATTGGTTTTGGAGAAGAAGTTAATGGAAGAGATATTGAGGTCAGGTAAACGGGAGGAAAGCTATGAAGAGGATATGAGGAAAGAGAATTAAATTATAGATAAAGAAATTGAGATTTTGGGATGGGTTTTTGGGAAGGAGACAGGAGGTAAAGAAAATGAAAGTCACAGATAGGGATATTGAGATATTGGGATGGATATTAGAACAGAAATTTATGACAAGAAAACAGATAAGAAGGATATTTTGGAAGGGATTATTAGAACAAAGCACAGAAGACTACAGAAGGTTAAGTGAATTAAGGGATAACGGATACATAAAGACAAGTAAAGGGAATGTTTATAAGGAGGCTCTCTATTTAGTGACGGGTAAGGGAGCCACGCAGGTACGGGATCGCGGCTTGGGAGCGCTCAAGGACACAGATTATTCAAACTGCAGGCATGACTTAAGAGTAACAGATATCCGGATCATGTTTCACCAGGCAGGATACACCAACTGGGTATCCGAGAGGGTTCTATCAAAGCGTAATGATTTGAGACGTATACCCGATGGCTTGATTTATCACAGGGGCAAGTACTTAGCCATTGAGTACGAGTCCTCACAAAAGTCCAAGGACCGCTACCGGAAGATCTTCTTAGACTATGAGTTTGATAACCATGTGGATAGAGTCCTATATATCGTCAGTACCCCCGAACTAGCCGATAAGATCCTAAGGATGACCCTAGGCTCAAAGCCTTACTTTGTTTCATACGAAGATCTCTCACGAGACCTCATAAACGTCCTATTAAAGCATAAATCTCATGGGTATTCGCTCCGTGAGCTTCTGGAAGCCTCTTAAAACTATTTTTTCAAAGAGGGCGCAAAAACCCCTCAATGTGCACTGAGTATAGGGGAGGCATGATTTTCAAGGCTTCCACTACCAATTCTCCAACACTGATTTTCCATTCAAACGGATTCAAGTATATTCAATTGCATTTGAACAAATTTTTCAAGGGGGTTGTCAAACACCCCCAAAGTCCCCTCTATATAAGGGAGGCATGTTTTTTTTGAAGGCCAGATCCTATTGAACCATCTCAAATAAAAGTACAATCAACGAATTAAAACGAAGAGGTGCAATATGATGCCAAATGTTGCCGTCATCGTCGGCACTCTCACTGTCATCTCTTTGGTGTTCCAACTTCTCTTAAAGTCGGTCAGAAGTTCGCAGAGCTTTGGATTATGGCAGGGCTTTTGGGCATTGTCTTAAAGCCCTTTTTAGATCTTGCGAGATTCGTTCGTCATGTCTTTCATAGAATTGCTGCACTCTTCCGCAGTTAAATCCGCCTAACGCTGTTTCAATCGTTTTTCAAAGCAAGTTCCTAGCAAGTAGGCTTAAGCCTTTAGTTTTATCTTTCCACTTTTTGTCTTTTTAACAGTCGAATTTTTTAATAAAAAGGAGGTGAGCTGTGATGCTGAACACACATAAACTTGCGAAAGAACTAAATCTCAGTGAAAGCGGGATTTATCAGATGGTTAGTCAAAGAAAGATACCGTTTATAAAGATAGGCCGGGCCATACGATTTGATCTGGAAGATATTGAGAAATGGATTGAGGAAAAAAAGATACTTTCGGATAAGGCGATAATAGGTGGAGTTTCAATTGACGGAAAACGATAAAGAAATTACTATATCTCCGTCCTCATCTTGCCTTGTCCTAGCTGCGGAAAGTGAGGGATGAATTTGGGAGTTTACTTCCGTAAGGATAAAGGGGACAAGTGCAAGCAATGGTGGATGACCTTTTCACGTAATGGGCGAAGGGTTCAAGAGTGTACCTATCAGGCCACAAAAAGGGCTGCTCTTGAGTATTACCACAAGCGTGTATCGGAAATCCACAGTAAGACAAACTCCTGGCAGGGAGACGTCAGATTCCGTGAGTTCGCGCCCATTTACCTTGAGCGTTATGCCAAGCCGAATAAGCTCTCATGGAAGAGTTCTGACGAAAGCTACCTCAGAGAGTTAAATGGTTATTTTGGGAATTATTATCTTTCTGAAATAACCCAAGCGATGATTGATGACTGGGTGGCTAAATCAAGAGCTACCCGCATCCGGAAAACGAAAGAGGGGAAGCCACAATATCTTTCCCCGGCTAGCGTAAACCGAAAACTCGCTTGTCTCAAGACGCTTTTTAATAAAGCGATTGAGTGGGGCTATCTTGAGGTAAGTCCCTGTGCCAGGGTGAAGAAGCTGAAAGAGGATAATCAGCGGACACGCTTTTTGACAAAAGAAGAAATTGTGCGGTTCTTAGCTCATTCTTCTTTGGAGCTTCAAGAGATTTTTACGATCCTCATCCACACCGGGATGCGGAAAGGGGAACTCCAGAAGCTCAAATGGCAGGACCTCGACTTTAATAGGGGTCTTATTGGCCTATTTCAGACAAAAAGCGGGAAGATTCGCTATATCCCGATGACCATGGCGGTCAAAGAAGCTCTTTTAAAACGGCGTATCAAAAAACAAAGCGAGACGTGGGTTTTCCCCGGCGATTCAGGCAAGCCTTTTAATTTTAGGAAGGCGTTTGAAACGGCCAGAAAGAAAGCCGGGCTGAATGATCTAAGAGTTCATGATCTACGGCATACGTTCGCATCGCACCTATGCATGAGCGGCGCGGACATTATGACCGTAAAAGAACTCCTAGGCCATTCAAGCCTAAAGATGACGGAAAGGTATTCACACCTAACCGATTATCACAAGGCGCAGGCGGTGGCAATGCTAGAGAAATCACTACCATTTGCTACTACTGTGCTACTGGCGGGTAAACAGGGTCAAACCCAAGAGTTCGACAAGATTGTAAGTTCATTGAAATCAAATAAATAGATTATGGTGGGCGTAGCTCAGCTTGGTTAGAGCGTCTGACTGTGGCTCAGAAGGCCGCGAGTTCAAATCTCGTCGCCCACCCCAGTAATTTTAAACCGGAGGTTTAAAATTACCTTAGTGGGTGA